>WLWD01003723.1_pt1 | contig 38120 bp, 25 predicted proteins | sample 6712731 | NCBI WGS metagenome assembly WLWD01 (sample SAMN12718690, study PRJNA576275) | sponge metagenome | isolation source: marine sponge | host: Mycale hentscheli | place: New Zealand: South Island, Marlborough, Capsize Point | collected 2014-11-01 | reverse complement strand
CCAAACATCCCCCGTAACAGTTTCATGTTATGGACAACGCTTCATATCACAGCTGTCAAAGTGAACCATATCTTGTGAAGAGTTGGACAAAGAGAATATGGTCGCATGGCTCAAACCGATAAAGTAGTCAATCCTCAAAAATGTCTCAAAAAGATTTGTAAGATTGTCAAAAGCCATCTCCCTATTCATCCAGAATATGTAGTCGATTAAGTGGCTAAATCTGACGGCCATGAAGTTGTTTGCCGGCCTCCCTATTGCCTACTGTGAACTTTATCCTAGTGAAATGGCATGGGCTCTAATGAAGAATTACATCAAGAAAAACAACATTTAGTTCACACTAACTGAAATAGAGAGACTAACTCATACAGCTTGCACTGTGGTAACAACTGATTGAGGTTGTTTGCTAACTGAACTTACATGGCTGTACTGGAGGAATTTTTTTTACGAGAAAACAGTAATCAAATATCAAGCTTTTGCCTTCCTTCTGTGGACATTATAAAGACAATATTCTTCTAGTTTGGGATTACTCATATCAAGGAAATAGTCAGGAATTTAGATAACTACCATGAAAATATCACAAATGGATGATTTAAAGCCATTAAAAAAGATCTACCAATATAATATAAAGACTGAAGGTTCCAAGCAACTAACGTCTTAAACATCTCTCCATACTCCAAATTGTGCCAAAATAATTTTCATTAAATATTCGATTGTCACTTATCATGTGAAACTAAAGTTCTTCGTTAATATCGTTCCAGCTAACTTATTGTGATGAAATAACCCACAGCTAACACAAAAATTGTGGAGACATGGAATGAAAATATTTCTTCCAACTCACGTGAAATTACATATTAGCCTATTACAAGAGTTAGCTTCTGTTAGGGGTGCCGCCACACTTTTTGAACGCGAAAAACTCGTGAAATTACATATTAGCTAGATCAAAGTATGACAAGAGTTAGGGGGTGCTGTGACACTCTTTGAGCGCGAAAAACCCGCGGAATAGGCCATGGTTGCTAGGGTGTGTTAACTTACTTCTGCTTAACCCCCCCCCCCTACATATATCTGAGCTTATAGTAAGTAAAATATATGGAAATGTTAAGACAAGATTGCAGCAAGAAAAATATTATGGAAACTCCATCTCAAATGATGAGAAAAAAGTTTAATTCTAGGCAATTCACAACCATTCCATAAAGTTACAATGGTGCATTTATCATAGTGAAGCAGGTGTGAGGAAAAGCAGACTTCTCACTTTCAAAAACAAAAGTAATAAAATAATCAAGTAAAAACAAAACAAAAAAAAACACAACACTTACTTTGGTGAAATTTCTAGTTACTTACTATATCATTATTGTTGATGTAGTACATAACATTCATTACAGATGAATGTACACCTCATAATTAAATTTGTAGTGCAGAATGGAATAAACAGTCAACCACTTACACCAGGCAAAGGGAAAAATGTTGAAAACAAAAGGAATAACAATCAAGCAAACAAATAAGCACAAAAACACAACAGTACACTTAGAATGAAGGTAATGAAAAACAACAACAAACAAAAATATAAACAAAACAAAAAACAACGCCAGAAAAGACAAAAACACACTTCAAATATAATATAAACTAAGTGGTGTTTTTCAAGAAATTAACAGAATTTACAGTACTGTGTGGTATCTCACAAGTGCTTGCTACAGACATCTTACAACACTGGTATCTTACAAAAATCCTACCAGAAACTTCACTCTGTACTCTTGTGTTACAAGATTCCTGTCAGAAACATCGCATAACACTTTGTGTATCTTACAATCACGCAAAAAAACCGCTCACATCCTACTAGAAAAAAATTAATAAATAAATAAAAATAAAGAAACATTCTTCACAACTGCTAGTTGCTGAGATGGACATTGAAGAGAAATACAATCATTTTGTAATTTATCCCAATTACTCCAGTGAACTATTCTTGTTGAGAAATTATTAACCATTACCTCATTCCTTGCTCATATTGTCACTACCAATATTCCTTCAACCATTTAGAACACAGCTACTGTAGTTTTTGTATTGTGACAGGGGAACTCAAAACTGCTTAGGTCCTTCAAAGAGGGACACTATTAATTTAGTGTCCCACGCCTTGAGGACAGGGACACTTAGTGTCCCTCCGATTGTACTTAGTGTCCCGTTGTTAGGAGCAGTGGCTACACTCTAAATTAGTTAGGTGCTGCACAGCCATTGTGAACTACATTTTTAGGGCCCTTCAGGCCCTAAATAGCTCCCTCGCTGCTCGGGAAAGCTATAGCCTCAGACCTTTGAAACCCTAAAAACGGTAGTTCCCTCAGAGGCAGCACTTAACTATTAATTAGAACCAGGGGCTACCATTGTTCTAGGTACAATTGCTCCTGCCAATTGTTTAGATTCCCGTTTTTTTGCTACAGCCTACAGTAATTATTATTATTGTTATTATTATTAATTATGATGATAACAATGCTTCATAGCCAGCTAGCACTGATGCACAGTTCCCATGCTAGACTGCAACTGACTCACACTGAATCAAGTAGCTAGATACCCTATAGATTTGCCTCCAGAGACTTAATGGCTATTGCTTAGTGCAAACCTACATTTCACTTTTTTTTAAATTGAATTGAATCCATGAGCCAATCAATATCATTGAAACATGATGCGTAATCTTCTCTCATGAAAACAACATTTACACTGATAGTTTTCATTGCACAGCTATTGATACCTGATTGGACTGGGAAATGACTTGAGAGTTAGGTAGGGTATAGTAGAACATAAAAGTTTCTACCAAATGTGCTTTACTTTTCTTCTGTCTGTGGAATTGAGTGTTATTTCATTATCTTCAATATTGTAGCTTTTGAATGTCACTATGGCTAGGCTGCGGTTGTAAAAACTTCTCAAATATCCTCTATAGTACAATTATGTGAACAACAAAAAATCTAAACAATGACATCATTTTTTGGTTGTTATGCTGGCATTTCCAGATCTACCATATTATTATCGAACGATCAAAGCAAGTAAGATACTGTTAGGGGTGAATCGGGTATATGTTCAATATTATGTTGTGTGGATTGTACGTATGTTCCTTAAATGCATGCACAGGCTCTTCATCTTTTTTATTTTCAAAACATGGCTTTGTGGCTGACCCCTTCTGATAATAAATAATTAGGCTATACTATGACATCAGTGTCCGCTGTTCAAAGCAAAAATTTGTGGATTCATACTTCCGGTATTTGCTTCGTCGTGGTCACATGGAGCTAAGCCACTGATGTCTCGAATAGGAGTACAACGCTAGAACCAAAGTATTCCCAAAGTATTAGGTACACTCTGTTGGAGCAAGTGAACAAGGAGCAAGCAAGCAAGGGATCAAGATGTCAGCAGGCGGTTTGAGTAGTAAATCCCTATATAGTATTTAGGGTATTTAGTCTTATTATACACTTATAGTCTAGTTTAGGGAACTTAAACTAGGAGGACATGATTAGTTATTACTAATTCTGGTGTATGTCTGTTTGAATGTTGTCATTTGTGTGCGGGAGACTTTGACTAGTTTCATCATGTTCCTGGGGAGAGAAGGTAAGGGTCATCGAGTGTGTGGTAATGAGAAGGGGAGGGGGGGGTTAATTAATGTTTGTTTATTTATCATTCTTCCTATTCTTGTCTCCCCCAGGTATCTGTGAGGTGGACAACACCCCTAGGGATGGTTCATAAAATATGTAGACAGAAGTCCAGCTAAATTGGCTAAAATGGCGGTGAGTGTGGGTTCACTGTATTAGTACATACATACGTAGATGTGCCTGTGACATGCTGAGACATGCCATTCATAAGGTAGTTAATAGCAGTACAATAGTTACCTTTCACAATATTCTATGAATGTAGCCATGATAACACCCCTAAGGGATGGTTCATAAAATATGTAGACAGAAGTTCAGCTAAATTGGCTAAAATGGCGGTGAGTGTGGGTTCACTGTATTAGTACATACATACGTAGATGTGCCTGTGACATGCTGAGACATGCCATTCATAAGGTTGTTAATAGCAGTACAATAGTTACCTTTCACAATATTCTATGAATGTAGCCATGATAACACCCCTAAGGGGTGGTATATAAAGTTAATCGACAGAAGTTCAGCTAAATTGGCTAAAATGGCGGTGAGTGTGGGTTTACTGTATTAGTACATACATACGTAGATGTGCCTGTGACATGCTGAGACATGCCATTCATAAGGTAGTTAATAGCAGTACAATAGTTACCTTTCACAATATTCTATGAATGTAGCCATGATAACACCCCTAAGGGATGGTTCATAAAATATGTAGACAGAAGTTCAGCTAAATTGGCTAAAATGGCGGTGAGTGTGGCATAGTTGCCAAGTGTACCTGAACATCCGGTACAATACCGGAATTATCAGGTCTGTAATGTACCGCACCTAAATTGTAATTAGCCTACATTTGTACCGGAAATTAGTGTTCGAATGCAGACTCTGAGCGGGGTTTCTCGATACTTCGTAAGATTTACGCTGACTAACGGTCGAATTTGGATCAGTCAACACTAGTTAGTTTGATGTCTATCAAGTTCAACAGTGATGATTGCTGCCATGAAGTAAAGCTTGATGACGAACTACTTAAAAATTGCAAAAAAGCCACACACAAAGCACTCAATATGTAAACTGAAATTTGATATATAATATTATTATTATGAAATTTGAAGTTGGGGCGTGGTTTTAGGTGTGGTTTACAGAAATGGGCGGTGTTTGAGGTGTACCTAAAATTAATTTTTAAAAGTTGGCAACTATGGTGTGGGTTCACTGTATTAGTACATACATACGTAGATGTGCCTGTGACATGCTGAGACATGCCATTCATAAGGTAGTTAATGACCATTTAGCAGCATGCTAGGTGGGGTTAATACAAGGCGGAACGCCCCGATCGGTGTGTGGTAAAGGGTCCTCTTGATGCGCAAGCGCAAGTGAGGGGACCACGAGGCGGGTTATAGTGTGCAGTAAATAGTGAACCTTATGCAATAGAAAAGCCAGTCAGCATCGAGAAGACGATAACTAGCTGATGTCAGACGAGCGCGACGGAGACGGAGGTTCTGGGGGTAGCTCGGGCGGCGCCAGCCGGAGTCGCGGTGGTATTGGCGATAGTTTTCCTGGAACTTCGGCGTCGGGAATCTCCCCTGACTTGGACGATCATGTGAAGACGCTCGTCAGAGAGCTGCTCAAGGAGAAGCGGGGAGGTGGGGGACCTACCACACCGCAAGAATCCTCGCCTGGTGGAGCGAAGGCCGGTATGTCGTTATTTTGTGATGCCAATGGCAGACTCACAGGGGGTTGGTGGGGAGATATAACTGTGTGGGGATCTGTTCCTCCCAGATCTGACTGATGACATGTAATAATAGGATTAGGGCATGGTTAGGAGGCCATATATGTGTTGAATCTATATGAGTCAGTGATATTGTTTGGCCGAAATGCATATTCGGGGGATCTGGGTATTAGACTGTATGAGCACGGTGTCTCTCTAGTTTATACGAACATTGTAGCTTTGGTTTAGGGGGGCATTATGAGCTCCTGGCTCAAGGTTATATGAGCATTGCGACCCGAGTTTATAGGAGCATTCGGCTCGAGTGATATGAGCATTGTGGCTCCAGCGTATATGAGCGTTGTGGCTCTAGTTTATACGAGCATTGTGGCTCGAAACTATACGAGCACTGTGGCTCTAGTTTATATGAGCGTTGTGGCTCTAGTTTATATGAGCAGTGTGGCTCTAGTTTATTTGAGCATGGTGGCTCTGGTCTACACGTGTATTGTGGCCTTGGTTTACACGAGCATTGTGGCTCGGGTTTATACGCAGTGTAGCTCTAGTCTGTACATGCATTGTGGAGCTAGTTCATGCGAGCTTTGTGGCTCCAGTTTGTACGAGCAATGTGGCTCTAGTTTACATGAGCGTGTGGCTCTAGTTCATATGAGCGTGTGGCTCTAGTTTATATGAGCGTGTGGCTCTAGTTCATATGAGCGTGTGGCTCTAGTTTATATGAGCGTGTGGCTCTAGTTTATATGAGCGTTTATATGAGCGTGTGGCTCTAGTTTATATGAGCGTGTGGCTCCAGTTTATATGAGCATGTGGCTCTAGTTTATATGAGCGTGTGGCTCTATTGTGTATGAGTGTGCGGCTCTATTTTGTATGAGCATTGTGGCTCTAGTTTATATGAGTGTGTGGCTCTAGTGTATATGAGCGCGTGGCTCTATTTTGTATGAGCGTTGTGGCTCTAGCTTATATGAGCGTGTGGCTCTAGTTTATATGAGCGTGTGGCTCTATTTTGTATGAGCGTTGTGGCCCTAGTTTGTATGAGCGTTGTGGCTCTAGTTTATATGAGCGTGTGGCTCTAGTTTATATGAGCGTGTGGCTCTATTTTGTATGAGCGTTGTGGCTCTAGTTTATTTGAGCGTGTGGCTCTAGTTAATATGAGCGTGTGGCTCTATTTTGTATGAGCGCTGTGGCTCTAGTTTATATGAGCGTGTGGCTCTAGTTTATATGAGCGCTGTGGCTCTAGTTTATATGAGCGTGTGGCTCTAGTTTATATGAGCATGTAGCTCTAGTTGATACGAGCACTGTGGCTCTAGTTGATATGAGCGTGATGGCTCTACCTGATGTGAGCGTTATGGCTCTACTTGTTATGAGCATTGTGGCTCTACCCGATATGGGCGTTGTGGCCCATTTTTATTCGAGCATTGTGGCTCTAGTGGACATGAGCAGTGTAGCTCTGAAGTGTATGAACAGTGTGGCTCTATTTATGGGCACGTTGTGGGGCGGTAGTATATATGAGCATGGTGGCCTTATGGTGTTGGGCATGGTGGCCCTAGAGTATATGATCATTGTGGCTCTAGTTTTAGTAGCATTGTTGTTCGAGTTGTTATGCAAGTATTGTGGTGCCAGTCTATATGAGCACATGGCTGGCGTGTGATCGGGGGTCATCGGGGGGCATTTGTGCATTGTCCTGCTATGATGGTGCCTCCTGTGTTCTGCAGGTGCGAGCTTGGGTGAATTCGACCCACATGCCGTCGCTGCGCTGGGTCTCCCGATATCTGCCGGGAGTGGTGAGGCTCCTAGGCCTAGTGTGGAGGTGGTGGCAACGCTGGAAAGGTCGGAGAGTGGCGTGACGCCCCAGCCCACCAAGGACATACCAAAGCCTGCAGAGGGTACCCCACAGGAGGGGGTGAAAAGGTTCTCTATGGGGGTGACTTTGCCGACGGTCCCAGCTAGGCTGGTAAAGCGCATACTGGCGGGGGAATTTGTCGACATGGGCGAGTTGTCGCAGGAGGCCTTGCGAGCGGAGTTCAAGCGATCATCCGAGGGGGAGGACCAGAAGCCGTCTAAGGGAAAGTCTTTCCGCCCAGTGATTGATCGGGACGCTTGGGTTAGTGGCTTTGCCCAGTATGCCGGCGTTGTCTGCCGCTCCCACCCCGAGAAGGCAGTGGCTCTGTGGGGCCACCTGGCGGTGGTGATGTCGTGTCAGAATCGGGCTACGAATGGATGGTGGAAGAACTATGACACTTCCCTCAGGCACAGCTACTCATCTATGACGGAGGCTAACTTTTGCCTCAACCAGTGCCTGTTCACACAGGCAATGGTGGAGGGGTCCGAGATGGTCCGGCGGCCACCCCCGGTGCCTACGCAGACGGGTCCAGTCAGGGCCAAAAGAAGAAGGGTGCAGGCCTGCTTCGCCTGGAATGATGGCAGGCCATGTACATCCCACCCTTGTCGATTTGCACACTGCTGTGCCAGATGTGGGGGGGATCATGTGAGAAGATTCTGCTCCGTGGGTGCCGACTTGCCTACTGGGGAGGAACCCCGCCCCCTGTTCCTGAACTAACCCATCACTTAAATCATGTTCATGACAACATTATTATTTGATTAGTTGGTCATGTCCAGTTTCCTCATGATAATAATTATTGGAATTGGAAGTTGTATGCTGTGTTAATCAATTAAAAGGGGGGGAGTAGGAAAGGGGGACTGGGTAGGACAGTAGCTGGCAGCGGTAGCTCGGGCTGGGGAGGAGCGTAGGAGTTAGCTATGCACGTGTGTGTGTGTGTTATAGGGGTGAAGGATGGTCAATATGTCTATATGGCTCACTTGCTCGCCATCGATAAGAATCGCCCAGTTAGGGATGTCCTGGAAACCAGGGGTATCCCCGAGTGGGACCACATAGTCACTCCTATGAGAGCGGATGAATGGGACAGATTGTTATTGGATCACCCTGACAGAAGGTACCGCACCTACTTGGTAAAGGGGCTCAGGGAGGGTTTCCGGATTGGGTTCAGCTATGAGTCCTCGAGGTGTCTGGGGGCGGGGTCTAACATGAAGTCTGCATTGGATAGACCTGCTGTGATAGACCAGTTTGTCTCAGCGGAGTTGGCAGCAAAAAGGATATTGGGACCAGTGGAGCCTGACATTGCCAGTCTCATCAACGTTAATCGGTTTGGGCTTGTGCCAAAGGGCCATGTACCTGATAAGTGGAGGCTAATAGTTGACCTCTCCTTCCCCCAGGGAGGCAGTGTTAATGACGGAGTCAACTCTGAGTTATGTAGCCTACACTATGTGTCGGTAGATACGGCTAGCCGGTGAGTGTTGGAGATAGGTGTGGGGGCAGCACTTGCAAAATTTGACGTGTCAGGGGCCTTTAGAACTGTCCCAGTGCACCCGGATGATCGCCGCCTGCTGGGTATGCGTTGGAAGGGTAAGACATATGTGGATAAGGTGTTACCGTTTGGGCTTCGCTCAGCACCAAAACTGTATAATTCCATCGCGGATGGTCTGCTATGGATTCTTGTCAATGTGGATGATGTCGATGGTATACATTATCTGGACGATTTCCTCTTGTTTGGGCCTCCCGACCCAGCTCAATGTGGGGCCTCGCTACACCGGGCCCTCACCCGTTGCGAGTTGCTGGGCGTTCCAGTGGCACCAACTAAGACAGAGGGTCCTAGCACAGCACTGACTTTTCTTGGTATCCATATGGATACAGTCTCAATGACCCTGAGTCTTCCAGGTGAGAAATTGAGCCGGCTGATGGACATGATTCATGAGTGGAGCACTAAATCCTCGTGTACCAAGAGGGAACTATTATCCATCATTGGCTATCTGCAGCATGCCTGTTGTGTCATCAAGCCGGGTCGCCCATTTCTACGTCGAATGATCGATCTCTCTAAGGGAGTTCGGGCCCTGCACCACAGGGTACGGCTGAATGCGGGCTTCCGTTCGGATCTTAAGTGGTGGGGCTGCTTCCTGCCCATGTGGAATGGGCACTGCCCAATGGTCAGTGTGGTGAAGCAAGTGCCCCAGGCAGTTCTCACCTCTGATGCTTCGGGTTCTTGGGGGTGCGGGGCCTTCACATCATCCGGAAAATGGTTTCAGCTGAGGCTCCCAGAAAGCTGGGACGACGTGCACATCACGGCAAAGGAGCTACTGCCCATTGTCCTTGCTGCAGCTTTGTGGGGGCACATCTGGAGGGGTACGACAGTGTGTTGCAAATGCGACAATGCGGCAGTGGTAGCCATTGTTAATTCAGGGCGGAGCAAGATGGACAGGGCAATGCACCTAATGCGATGCCTGTCCTTCTTCCTTGCTCGGTGGAACATGTCTTTTGTGTGCGAACACCTCCCAGGTGTGGAAAATGGGGCTGCGGATGCTCTTTCACGAGACTCCCTTTCCATGTTTCAGAGCCTGATTCCAGAGGCAGCGAGAGAACCCACCCCCATTCACGAGGGCCTGCTCCAATGCCTGGTAGAAGGGACTCCGGATTGGACGAAGGTGGACTGGATAGCGATGTTCAAAAATATTACATGATGGGACTTGCTGAGTCCACCCAAAAACTCTATGCATGTGGGATGAGGAAATATTTGAAGGTATGTTCTGCTGCAAAACTCACCCCGGTGCCAGCATCGGAAGATACCCTCTGCCACTTTGCTGCTACCCTTGCCACCGAAGGCCTTCGCCATCGTACCATTAAATCGTACATGGCAGGCATCTGCCACTGGCACATTTCGGACGGTCGTGGGAATCCATTTGCCGTGGGGCTGCATAGACTGCACTACGTCATGAGGGGTGTGAAGCGAGCTGAAGGTATAGCGGGTGTTGCCAAGCAGGAGCGTAGGCCTATAACCCCATGCCTGTTGCTAAAGATTAAATCCGTCTGGGACCCAAAAGCAAATGATGCGGATGTTGTGATGCTCTGGGCAGCCTGCTGCCTAGCCTACTTTGGCTTTATGCGGGTTGGGGAGTTGACGGTGCCAAACGACGAGGCCTACGAGGCTTCAACCCATCTGTCTTGGGGCGATATCTCTGTGGATAACCCATCTGCCCCAACGTGCATGGAGGTACGGCTGAAGGCCTCCAAGACGGACCCCTTTCGGCATGGCATATCCTTGTTCATTGGAAAAGTCCCATCTCAACTTTGCCCGGTGTCCGCAATGCTAGGGGTAACGACGAAGGACCACTCTTCCGCTACCTGGACGGCAGGCTCCTCACCAGACAGCGGCTCGTCGCTTCGGTGAGGGAAGCATTGGAGGAGGCTGGGGTCGACCCGGGTCGCTACAATGGCCATAGTTTTCGCATCGGTGCTGCTACCACGGCAGCAGCGAGAGGGTTAGAAGACTCCACGGTGAGGACTTTAGGCCGTTGGAAGAGCCTGGCGTACCTGGAGTACATTAAAATACCACGCGAGCAGCTGGCAACTTACACTGCCAGACTATGTTAGGGACTTTAATGTGTACACATGTATTTTGTCGATCACATGCATTCTCATGTTATACATCATGATTCTAGTGAATATCGGATAGTAATGGGTGCTGGAGCCCCTCCCTCTCCTCCGTGGCTGCTGTGTCTGGGGCGGGTGGTCGTGTCTCCATTGGCGGGATTAAAGGGGCTTGCCCCGCCCTATTAATTAAGCCCCAGTCAGCCTTGGTTGATTGGGGGTGGGGTTTCCGGCCGCCACCTATGCCAACCAACTCAGCCTAGCGCTGCGGATCAGAGGGAGGGGACCACCATCATGATGTGAAGGTACAGTACTAGTAGGATGGGTTAGTAAGTGGGTAGGTTACTGCTGGCGTGTTTGGCGCTGGCAGGGTACGTAGGGGTTAGGAAGGGGCTGGTGCCAAGGGATTAATGACCATTTAGCAGCATGCTAGGTGGGGTTAATACAAGGCGGAACGCCCCGATCGGTGTGTGGTAAAGGGTCCTCTTGATGCGCAAGCGCAAGTGAGGGGACCACGAGGCGGGTTATAGTGTGCAGTAAATAGTGAACCTTATGCAATAGAAAAGCCAGTCAGCATCGAGAAGACGATAACTAGCTGCCCACCCACCCACACCAGGGGGGGGGGGGGGTATTTTGTGGCATGTTTGTTTGTTTGTTTTTCCTTTATTTGTTTCACCTCCGGTAGACAGTGCCTCACTGGCCTACCGTGAAAACGTGGTTGCCGGGATTAAAGGGGCTTGCCCCGCCCCATTAATTAAGCCCCAGTCAGCCTTGGTTGATTGGGGGTGGGGTTTCCGGCCGCCACCTATGCCAACCAACTCAGCCTAGCGCTGCGGATCAGAGGGAGGGGACCACCATCATGATGTGAAGGTACAGTACTAGTAGGATGGGTTAGTAAGTGGGTAGGTTACTGCTGGCGTGTTTGGCGCTGGCAGGGTACGTAGGGGTTAGGAAGGGGCTGGTGCCAAGGGATTAATAGCAGTACAATAGATACCTTTCACAATATTCTATGAATGTAGCCATGATAACACCCCTAAGGGGTGGTATATAAAGTTAATCGACAGAAAGTTCAGCTAAATTGGCTAAAATGGCGGTGAGTGTGGGTTCACTGTATTAGTACATACATACGTAGATGTGCCTGTGACATGCTGAGACATGCCATTCATAAGGTAGTTAATAGCAGTACAATAGTTACCTTTCACAATATTCTATGAATGTAGATTAAGAATGCAGAGGATTCTGCAGAGATTCTAGCATTGTGGATGAAATTGAAAGTCTTCTTTTTGAGGCGGATTACAGAAAGCCGGTGTCAACGTGTCATTAAGTGACAAAGAGCAAATAATTTCTGTATTACTGGACTATCACCTGTTAATAAAAGTTAAGTGTTGTATCGATCAATTTATAGCTAGAGGGCTTGGAAATTCTTAACTCATTGCCGACCATGGTGGGTCAAATTAACCCACTAGAACCCGTGGTCAATTATCAACAGAGATATGAGTACATTTTAAATAATAATTAGCACATATTTCTATTAAAATAGCCTCCCAGAATTGGGTTGTCAATGAGTTAATATTTATTCTGAATTAAAAATTAAACTGGGCATGGTAATGATGATGTCATTGAACAGGAAATGAGCTCAGCAATTTTTTGATAGCTTAGAGCTCAGTAGCTGCTATGATTGAGGAGTTTCACGCTGTACACAGATAATTTTTATACCAGCCCTTTGTTGTTCAAAGAGTTGTTAGAGAATAAAACACGTGCATGTGGAACAGCACACACAAATCTGAAAGTTTTTTCCCAAAAGAATTGAAATGCACTTCCCTGACGCGACCCCAGTACAGGTTTGCCATGAGTGACCAGTTTACTGCCGGAATTTGGCATGACCGGAGGGATGTAACTTTTCTTTCCGCAATTCACAGTGCATCTGTGGAAATTGTGCAGAAGCGACCAAAGAGAGGAAAAGAAGCCTATACCGCTGCCCCTCTGCTATAGTGGACTACAATCAGAAAATGAATGGAGTTGATATAACAGATCAGCACCTTTCTTATTATACTCTTACAAAAAGGAAAACCACTAAGTGGTGAAAAAAAATATTCTTGCGATTGATAGATCTATTTGAATTCATCCATTGTCTTTCGAAAAAATAACCCCAGTTCTGGAATAAAATATAATCAGCAATTTCGTATACTGTTAGTGGAACAGCTAACCAAGCCACTCCTAGTAATGAGAGCAACCCTGACTCTAGCCTAAAACTGGTTGGTGGAGGAAGGACTCCTGGAGATGACTTATTTAGTCTAAAAGGAAAACATTTTCCTTATACAGATACCTGCAGGCGGAGTCGGTGTGTAGTGTTATGACAAAAAAACTGCTGATAATAAATGAAAGGACACCAAAGTTAGTAGTTATTGCCCAAAATGTCAGAAACACATGTGTATTGGGATCTGTTCTGAAAGTACCACACCGTTATTGATTACGAGCACTATGCAGTATTTCAACTACTTAGTGGACTCAAACTTTGAATTTTAATTTCATTTGTGTCATCCTTCATGCCTTCATATTTCATTGTTATAAAGTCAATATGTTATACAACAACATAATATTCTTATCAAAATATAGCTCATTCCCTGTCTGAGATATGAGTACATTTTTAATAATAATATTAGCCCATATTTCTATGAAAATAGCCTCCCAGACTTGGGTTGTCAATGAGTTAATATTTATTCTGAATTAAAAATTAAACTGGGTTCGTGGAAGCCGTTGTTTGTTCGTCATGCAACTACATTGCCTTCTGGTAAGCAACGTCTTGCAATGTACTGCACTGAATAGAAATACTTGCTAAATTGTCTAATGGTTACCAGTTTTATGTGCGACAGGCTTTCGTACATTTTGTGGATTTCATGGATGAATGCAGCGGTAGGTCTATCACACATTATTGCTAGGACACAATTTGTATGTAACTTTCACATACCTTTGTCACTTGATTATCTATTTATGTATTAGTTTGTGTGTGTGTGTGTGTGTGTGTGTAGATGATGATTGCAGTTGCTGCCTTGAAGACATCCTAATCTTTACCACCGTTGGGATTTCCTAAATAGCCTACTGTGTAGTTTATTTCTGGTTGGTACTGGAATTGGTGCTGTACTTAATGTGAAAAGGAGTGGACTAGAGTTGCTGGTAGCTTTTTTTCACGTCAACTGAGACCAGCAGAGAAAAATTACACTATAACAGAGTTGGAAATGTTGGCAATCGTGGCATCAGTAGAACATTTCCTCTTGTATCTTTGGGGAAACAGCTTTGACGTTGTGACCGACCATCGCCAGTGCACCTACTTACTACACAATGCCAATCTCAACAAACGCCTAAGGAGGTTTATGCTCAACTTACAGCAGTATGATATGAACATTATTTACTGACCTGGCATACAAGCGGGAATGCTGATGGGTTATCAAGGCAGTTGTGGCTGGATGATGCTGATTCAGATGCCCCCTGCAAGGGCCATCTTAGTGGGGGGAAGTGTGGTACCAGCCCCTACAATAAGGAATGTGAAGAGTCCTAAGCATGGAAATGAACAAGAACTCTGAACAATTAACATTGGTCATTATATTTTGTATCCATGTTGGCATCGTTTAAGTTTATTGTTTTAAGTAGACTCATGGCACCACCTGAAGTATACGGCATTTTGGGATGCCGCTGGTTCGGGTATATATTGTAATTCACTTGTTCATTCTTGAGTTCTACATTTTACAGCCCTATCTCGATGACTAGTTGTATTATCCTAATGAAGTCAGCTAGATAGCTAACTGTATCTGGTGGTGGCATTATCCCTGGTGAGAGACTACTCGGCTGAGCTACGCATTCGTGCCCCTCTTCTCGAGATGTCCCCCCACATATGTAACTTTCACATACCTTTGTCACTTGATTATCTATTTATGTATACATTTGTGTGTGTGTGTGTGTGTGTGTGTGTGTGTGTGTGTGTGTGCAGTGTGTGTGTGTGTGTGTGTGTGTGCAGTGTGTGTGTGTAGATGGTGATTGCAGTTGCTGCCTTGAAGACATCCTAATCTTTTTTTCTGGATCTGCATCAGTACCACCGTTGGGATTTCCTAAATAGCCTACTGTGTCGTTTATTTCTGGTTGATGTTGAATTGAGAATTCCTATTGGACATGACAAGAACTCTCTAGTTTTATAGAATCTATGCTTTTATCTATTCTTGGAAATGACGGTTTTGGTGGCATATAATAATTTTTATAACAATTTTTTCAAGACTGATTCTATTGAAGTATTTTACTGGGAAAAGGTGGATACTGTAGTTGCGATTAATGTGTGTAAGTGGCTGGGTAAAGGGTTTTAGGTAGATGCACCATGGCTGAACGAATGGAAGAGAAGTTATGGGACCGAGGAGTGGGACAATTGCAATTTGATGCAAAAATGTGGATCACTATTGCAGTGAAGTATTTGAAGTTTGATATGACCCCTGATCTACAGGAGATTGAAGTTGGAGCATTTTTTTTTTGTCCACAGTAGGTTCAATAAGAACATTGGTGACAGGAACATGGTGGTAGGGACATTGGTGACAGGAATGTCGGGGTAGGGACATTGGTGACAGGAATGTGGGGGTAGCAACATTGGTGACAGGAATGTGGGAGTAGCAACATTGGTGACAGGAATGTGGGGGTAGCAACATTGGTGACAGGAATGTGGGGGTAGCAACATTGGTGGTGAGCTGGGTGCATTGATTGTGAGAACATGGTAAAAAGAGCTTTGGTGATCCTCATATTGATTGTATGAACATGTGGAAAGCCTTTAATAGGTTTATGGCTATATGTGATCTGGTGTTGTTCATGATAAGTTGAGTTTTTAGTCAGGGGTATAGCATATTGCTATTGAATTGTATTTTTGTCCACAATGGCTTTCCATACTATTAAAGTATTGCATTGATGTACTTAAGTCAAGTCTGTCACATAGTACAATGGTAAACGAGGATTGAATTTACAACTAGCATTCACTAAAATCTACTATTTCTCTCATCTCTCTTCTCTTTCCTTCCTCTACCACATCACACTCTCCTTTCCATTATTTTGTTGCCATACTCTTTACTTCTGGGAATGTCCATGTCTACCAAATTGTGTTGTGGTATGCTGATGAGCTCAAACATTGCTAGTTAGATACCTACAAAAGTACTGGACCCTGTTTGCGTGCGTTCAATTCCCACTAATGTAAACAAAAGTGTTTTTTAAAACGTGCCATTCTAAAACGCTTACGCCTGAAGATTTAAAAAACATAATATTAATTTTCTATAAGAAACTTATGCCATGCTTACTTTCATGTTATGGCTCTTCACCACTGCCAAAATAATAATGATAATAGCTAATAATTATAATAAATACTTATTACCTCATTAAGCTAATTGTATAATCGCCTTCATAACATCACTGTTAATCTGCTTAAAATAGGATACCCTGCACTCTTAGCATTATTTAATTTAATCGATCAATAATTAATTTTCACCACAATCCCACACCTTACAATCCCCGCCATTACTTTACTATTCTTTCAACTAACCCTGCCCTCGGAACAGCTAACCTCCCCTCCACAACTGTGAGCCTAACCCAAACAATACCCATCCCATTTATTAGCTCATCTGAAATTGGAGATAATGAATTGGAAGTAGAGAATTGCAGAGTCTGACACGCCTACTTTTGAATTGCTTTATCTCCCATGAACACATCTATATTACATAAAATTGCAGTAAGTAAAAAGTGTCCGGCCCAGTCCGTTTGTTAGCAGTTCAAAACAGTACAGTTAATGCGATACAGGAAGTGCCCACCATTGTTACCCAATTTTAGCCACAAACTTTCTTAGTTGTATTTTTGGAGCATAGAACAAATTAAGGTATGTTTTGAGGATATACTTCAAGACTGGCTCTTCTTCATTTTATACCAATACAAGTCAGGAATTCCGGAAACTTATGGTGGAAGTGTTCAGTGAAGTTTATAAAGTGGCTATGGAATAATGGCTATAGCTAGTAAATTTGGGCTGACTTTGCTTTGCCAAACAGAATTCTAAGTCCCTACCAACTAAATATACTATAATATTACTAACAAGATGTTCCTACCCACTGGAAGAGCATTACACAGTGACCAGTGTCACTACACCAGACACTACTCAACACTATAGAAAATAATTTCGGGAAAACATCTAATTCGTTTGTAAAATTATGGAGTAAACAGGTCACTCCGACTCAATTCCTACCTTTTGCTTACGGATAAATTTCCGTTCTCTACAGTCTCGTCAAAACTATCTACAGAAAAGAGCATTACAGTATTTACATACTTAAAAGTTAAGCCAGTAGTCTCACCCGTAGTAACAGCTGCAGCGTAGGTCTTAATCTCCACTATCTCGAGCGCGCGGTAGGACCACCAGAGAAATTGGCTAAAACTCTCTAGAAAAAAGTTATGCGTGCGCACGCATAAATTGTGACGTGTAGCATTATTTTAACGTCATGGGGAAAAAATGAAAAGCCCCCCATTACTTTATTCATCAGGAAGGTAGGAAGCCTATTTAGCTGGATGATTTAACTTTTGGTGCTTATTATGTCTCCAGCTAATGAGCTTTGAAACGGACCTCCTGAATAAAAACAACAACATCAAGATGATAAGTATTTGTCGTAATTGTTGCAGTCTGTCCCTTTGAATTTGTTCTTTAGGTGGTTTACTTGATAATTGTGTACTCAAACTGAAGCTAATATTGTGGTATTAGAATACTGTAAACTTATTTCTCTAATTAAGAAATTTTATTTAAGCGGTCTTTTTTCACTCATGACAAAAGAGTTTGTTCCAAAATGTTGATTCATTTCAGTCTTGTTGAAATGAGAATTATCAAACCATTTCTCTTTATATTCACCTATTCTCAACAAACGAATAAGACAATCTATATTTTCAAAAAACAAACAAAAAAAAACTGCTGCTTTTTTTCTCTCACAAGAGTCAGAGTTATTTTTTTAATATTTTAAATTATAGTTATCCCATTCTGTGCTTGTAGCAATTCATACATGCATTGACTTAAGTGTGCAATGCAACATAAAGACAAACACTGCCATCAATGAAAGAATGTGAGACAATATATTTAAGAGAATAATATTATTATATAGTCACATAGCTATTTACAGCTACAATTCCCATCCATTGTGAAACCCAGAGACAATCAGTCATTCAAGCCATGGCTTGTTCTTATTTCTGAACATTCACTTGTTGGGTAGTGAAGAACTGACAAATATTATCTGAGCTACCCAGATATTATTTGGTATAGTGTCAAAAACACGTAAGAAGAAACAATAATACACAAGTGATATGGCGCAAGTCAACGTAATGAGAAAGTTTTTGTGTGTGCATCACATAATACATTATCATTAGGACATACTCCTTAAAAGTTAGAGTTTATCCAGCCTTAGTAGTTGAATAAACAGTGATGTGTACATTACTTAATTAGCTGAATTACCAGAATTATTGGTATACCTTACTGGTGTTAAAAATGGGGAGTTTAGAGAACTTAGTTTAGGTGTTAAATAGGAGGCACTGCCTGGATACTCCAGTTTAAAGCTTCACATTGTCTCCATAGTTAGTCATTAGTAAAAAAAATAATATAATTTAAATGAAGAAAATAGAGAATATAAGCTATCAATTATACATGTTCATTCAGTATAAAGTGTATTGATGTGTAAGTTATAAGGGCTCAAAGTGGGGTGTCCAGACAGTGCCTCCTGGTAAACACCTCCTGAGGTGTTTTTTAAGCACCCTGTCTTAAACAAAATAATTTGCTATGTATGTGATGATAACCAGGCCAGTCATGACCTTCTTGTTCTTAGAAAGAATGCTCCCACCCACACAGCTTATTGACGATGGATATTGCAGAGATTGAAAGCGCGTAGAGCAGAGAGGGCGGGGCACATGGTGAACTTTCCACAGAGTTCAGAGCCCATCCATTCTGTGTAAGGCGGTTGCATCATCGCCAGTGTGCGGCAATTCTACAGGGGATTCCCCTTATTCTCCGCTACATCACCACCTCCTCATTATATGCGGTTTTAAAGTCACATGGTCCCTTAGACGCGCGAGCAATTACATAATTGCTGAGTAAGCAAACTATCTCTAAGAAATGCAGCTGTGGGCAAATAGTGAATTATCTCTGATATACTTTGGTTGCTCCGCTAAATCTAAGCATCCATGTCAGCGGAGGAGTCGCCGGATTGCGAAGTATCTGAGGAATGTTTGCAGGAGCTGCTAGAATTCTTCCTTAAGTCCTCTTATAAGGCTAGGACTGTGGATAGGCGGGTACGTAGCCAGTCAATAGAGTTTGGATTGGTTAATTCTTCCTGTACTGTAAACTTATGACTGCAATGAGTGATAGGGATAAACCTTGACACCTGACAGGTATTAATGGTAGTGGTTTCAGTTTCCACTGTGCCATACTTTCCTCTAGTAATGTGTTTATTTCTGGCTCTGACTTGCCTTATCTTGCAGTCGTCACTTATATGCTAATATTATTTAGACACATGCACTTTATTTAAGCAAAGAATGCATTGAAATTTTATATTGGCCCATGTAATAATAATTTTTACCAAATACATTATTGCAGTTAGTTACCGCCGTACTACTAAAATTATAGGTATTGGCTCAAATTTCTATAACTTAATACCAATATTTTTTTTGATTACATCCACCCACTTTCAAGGTAGTACCATAATCTTGAGTGTGCGATAGTTCTATCACACTCACTAAAATGTCCACGTTTACCCTCCGTGGTCTGTGGATATAGCTACAAGGTTCTGCTTTGTGTGAGTTTTAAGTTTTAAACGATTCATTCCTACTGTGATGATGATGTAATAATACTAGAGTACCTTACTAACTTCGTAGTGCCTCTTTTGTCCTGGATAAAGACAGTCATTTTTTTGGGAGGCATCGAAGCCTGGGAGTCGGAGGACGGCATAATTATAGCCGTTTCCGTGGACATGTTCAAGTGTGCAGGTATTCCTGTATTCAGGAGTAGTCAGCTTATTAAGTATATTTTTTGCCCATTGTAGCATATATGACCTTTGTTTAAAGCAAACTCAGTGATATCACTGACTATGTTTGTTCTGTCTGAACAATGAGCACAATGGATTATGTATTACTAACAGTTACCCTGCCACACAGTGGTGTTTGATGTACTAACTCAGTAGCTTAGGGTTGTTGTTTTTTTAATGCCTTCTTATTATCCTCTACCACTTTGTTTAGTTATGCCAGTTTCTCACTCCTTCTCTCTCTCTTTCTTTCTGAGTCATCTCAGTTTTTTTTTTTAATTTATCCATTTCCTTTCCTCTTTCCAAGTTCTTCTGGCATCATGGGCTTCTCTTCCTTTGTGTGTCTCTCCTGCTTCTCTCTGCTGTCCCTTCTATCCATGATTGTGGACTAGGTTTTTTGAAACTTTTGCCTTACATTTCAAAACTATTGCCGTCCTTTCATTGTCACCTTCCTTGAGTTATAATAGTCGTTGTTTCCTTAATCACCTTTAGTCGTCTTTAAGTGAATGTAATGACATTTTACCCATTCAGTTCATGACAATGCTGCTTTAACAACCTGACTCAGCTAATGAATTACTCATGAATAAACACATGGTTGTAACTGGCACACAGTGTATTATTAATTAGATTCTCAGTTGTCTTTTTTACTTTTCCCTAGCTTAGTGGGAGATGGACTTTGTCAGCTGACTGCAGTGTAGTAGTACAACTTGATGTCATCTAGTAGTAATAGAGAAAGGAAGTAGCCTAGCAGTCTTTATGGTTGTACACTACCATGGATCATAGTTCAGCATAGATCATGGGACCAGTATTTCACAATATTATTATGACCATCTGATTACACTAATTATACTTGCCACACCCAGAGAGGTATTTACAGTTCAATAGGTGTGTCTCCTATTATCGAAGCACTTCATTCATCTACAGACTATCAGCTATCCTCACTACCTCCAGTGCACATTACTTAGAAGAGTAAATAATTCTGAATTTTTTTGAATAGGTTGTTTATGTACCAGCAATTTTTTTTTGGTGAGTTTTTGAGTGAAACTGGCTACAAGTTAACGGCCCACTTAGGCTCAGTTTGATTCACAGAGGACATGTTTACAACTCTTGAGCAAGTGTTTCTTGTTTGCACAAGGTGGTGGTACATTTTTTGAGTCTCCCAGAGGTCCAGTCAAGGAAGACCAGCTCTAACATAATAATCTGACTACAGCACCTCTAGAAAAGCCTTAGTACTGGCTTAGCTAGTAATGTGTAGCCAAATAGCTTTGCAAATGCTAATGTGTAAAAGCAATGCAAGTCATGGTTACTTGGACACAACTCACTGCCCCTCCTGTAATCTCAAAAACAACAACAAACAACAACAAAATCAACAACAACAACAACAAACAACCTACATGTTTTTCTAGTTATGCATCAATGAAGAAGAGAATGGATTGTCACATAATTTTTTTGAGGAGTTCTATTTTGCTGGATGTAATTTTAAGACGGTCATGGAGTCTGTGAAACAAAGCACATTTGTCCTGTAGCTCCTAACTATATCACCCTATGATAGAATGATTAGAGCTAGTGGTATACATGCACATAACTCCCTCACTCTCATTGCTTAATTCTTATTTCTTGTTTCTTTTCTATCCAGTATGAAATCATTCACAAGCGGTGCATCCACCTGGTTGGCCGGGACTACAAGATAAATGTGAGTTGTTATAATCCAATGGTAAATGTAAACGATAATTGGTTGTTTTTTTAAATTTTGCATTCAATATGAACTTGTGTTTTTGCTACAAGATGAACACGTGTTGTTTATTTTTACGTGTGCGAGTATCGTTCAGTTTTCTGATTTTATCAATTACTAGCTTTTTTTTTCAGTTTTAACAGCTGGCAAGACGTCCACACGGCAGGCTAAGTTTTAATTAAACATATATTGACTGTTAGAACTGAGAAAAGTTGCTATTATCGGCGAGCGAGCGTATCGAGCGAGACACTTACAGGGGTAACCAAAATCGGGGATGTTTGTTTATTTATTTATTTATTTGTATATATGTTTGGACGTACGTATGTAATTAAACGCACGCGCGGGGAACTTTTTTTCTCCAAAAAACACGGCTTTTTAGGCTTGACCCCAGTTTATTCTGAAAATACAGCATTAAGCAAGCCTTACTTTATACTTAAGCTCCAAAGTGTGAGAAAATTTCTGCGAAAACGCTTGCTTTTCAAGAAACAAAAAGTTGATTCTACCGGTTACTATGGCATTGAAGACCCTTTTCCAGACTTAATTTCAAAACTTCGCGGTTTTAGGGGGGATACGGAGCTAAAATTACAAATAATAACACTGGTTTATTTTTTTATCGTAGCTGAGAGCTTGTTCAAGAGTTACTGGTAATTGAGATTATCAGAATGGCAGATGTTTGATACTACAAAAGTTACCATTAACCGATTAATCGCGGAAGACGCAAATACGCGTCAATTGAGAAAAATCGATAACTGCGGAGGACGCAAAAATGCGTCAAAAATGCGTCTTCGCGTCCATTTCTCCCTACAGCTTTGTGGAGTCAAGGAAGCCACCAAACACAATTGCAGACGATTCTATATTGTTGTAAGTATATTTTAGGCTTATAAAATACATAGACTGCCATAAGAAAATGTTGAGTAAATTTTGTCACAACAATAAGACTTCTTTCTGATAAAGTATAAATTGAAAATATATTTCATAATATAATAAAGGTACACAGAATAATTTTTTAGAAACCAATATTACTTTAGCTATAACTGCTCATGATAAGACAAGTAGAAAGCTATCTTGGCTAGTGGAACACTTGGCACTTCAGCATCCTAGTGATGAAGACGTTATTCTTGACCTGGCACAGCATGGCAGTGGCAAGGATGGCAGTAGGATGGCAGTAACTCTGGTGGTAGTGATGAGGAGTTTGATGACAGCAAGAATGACTTCAGTACTGTTGGGTGTAGTGACTGCAGTAGTTACTAGATGGTCAAGGACTCTGGATGGTCAAGGACTCTGGATGGACAAAGACTCTGACGAGAGAACGGAATTGATGATTCTGAAAAGTGGCGATTTCTACAGGAATTTTAACCACATTCTTTATAACAATAAGTAAAAATAAATATTGTTATACAACAGGTGAGACTGCAGGGAGCCCTCTGACATATACTTCTGTTATGCTATGACCAGTTGCACTTGATAGTAAGATCACCAACTATTCTGTCAACAATGCAGCCTACCAGCACATCTAAAGTAAAGACACCTTGGAGAACTAAGCTAAAACATAGTAACAATACTTAGTTTTATGTTACCTAACTATCAGGCTCACTCAGCCATTTGTGCTCAAGCACACCACTAGTTATAATTACTTCAGCAGAAAATGACTGAATCTATTACTAGCTGTTCAGCCATCTGCTTTGTTTTGTTGATTGTTTTTAGATTATAGATAACAAGCTGGGGCAGCTGTGCGCTCATTACCCGTCTGAACTGATAGTAATAGAAAGAGAACTAGAGGAAGGAGAAATACGACCAGACAGTAAAGAGTGAGTGATACACACTCACACAGAAATATCCACTCACACAGAAATATCCACACACACACACACACACACACACACACAGAAATATCCACACATACACACGTAAACACACTTATACACACTTGCACACACGTACACGTACATACGTATGCACATATACACACAATACACTTGCACAAATTCACATACACTTATTACTCACAATGCATATACATTCATGCACATGCTTCATTAGTCTATCACTGACTCACAGACAGAAAGCATGCAGACAGTAATCATTCTCTTTGTTTGGTGAGCTCAATCGTGCAGTGACAGTGAGGGAGCTATACAAGCAAACTGCAGAATTTATGCCATTCAGATTGTCGCACAATTAATCTGCTGATGTAAAACATGTTAATTTTCCCCCCTCTAGTGTTCCGTTAGAGAAAATCCCATCACTTTAATCCGCTTGTTCATTCATAGTTCCATGTGCATGTTGGGGTTCAGGTGTATGTATGGCTGATATGAAACGTGTTCATTGCTGTCTTGTGTTCTTAGTCATAGTCTACGTGTGTGTGTGTGTGCGTGTGTGCTAATATATTCATAACATTGTTTTCCTTGTTATGTAGCAAGAAGAATGTCAACAGCACAGCTTCACTCCGTGAACTCATCCCACCAGCAAGATTTGCACGATGCCGGTCCAGATTTGTGATGCCAGTGATCCTTTACCAGGGCAAGGTCTGTATAATGAAATATTTTGTTGGTGTAATTGTGAGTATAAATGAAACTATCAATTAAGGTTGAACATCCTATACAAAGAATGCTACCCAATTGTAGTTCTGTAGGTCTCCACTTTTCATTTGGAATTTGGTACTGCAGTAGATTAACAACACTGCCAATAAATTGGGATGCATAATAACATTTGAATGTTCGTTAAAGAGGATAAGCTCACATTTCAGGGGGCATATGTCAGTGTACAAATCCACTCTCATGGTTTATGTATAATAAACTAATCAGTCTGATGTTGGTGGTGGTAGTGGCACAGTAAGTTATCTTACATTAAAGTAACTTTTAAAAAAATAATGTATGTGTGTGTTTGTTTATGTGTTTGTTTGTGTGTGTGGTTAGAATATCTGTAGGTCGTCCACTCTATCCAGCATGGCGGAGCTGTATGGAAGGTCAGGGTTCGACTGGATCCTCACTTTACCCACTGCAGGTACATAAGAGATAAGATCCTGTTTGGTCAGGTAGGAGTGGTAAGAGATTAGATGGAGCAATTCTATTGGTTAATAGGGTAACATAAATTTTGGCTTGTGAAAACTGAGTGTCTGTTGTTTAAATCCGATCCATTCCGAAGTAGCACTACAATCTAGGCTCATGAAAGGATATAATATTTTGATGTGTGCTTGATATTGAATTTCCAATTTTATTTGTTAAATTCTTCCAATTTGACATATCTGAGGTGCTAAATTCCCTGCATTAGTTATCTCTCACTAACAACTTTCCTGTGTTAGCTTCTTTTTCTCTTTTCTTGTTTACTTCGGAGGATGTTATATGCAGTTTAATAGCTAGCAGTATCCTTTAAAGTATGAGTTTTCCTGGCAGCAGAGCTAGCAATTGCTGTTGATGATTTTGCTATAGTTACCATGAAGATGCATCTATAGCCATGAAGAATTCTAAATTCTTGTGCTTCCGTTATTTTTATTGGTCTGTGGTGGGTGTAGGTAATGATCTTGAGGAGCGAAGTATTGCACCAGCCACACCCACCTCCCAGCAGAATGACCAGCCGACACTCCCTGAGTCTAGTAGCACCTCAGAATCGTGAGTTATGATCCACGGATGCTGTTTAGAATACGTATAACTTTTTGTTTTGTATATAATATAATTCCATCGTGATAGCAGATGCACACATTGTTATTGCATACTCATGAACTGTTGGTGCAATACAATGTGTATGTAGATATATATTTCCTGAGGTTACCGTCACAAATGTAGTGTGTCAGCATTTACAAAATTCACTGCAGCACACAATCAATTGGATCTAGTCACATCACGTTGTTTAACTATGATTGTGCGTGTGTGTTCCCGTATGAGTGTGTTCGTACGTATGTATAGAACTGGGCGATATTGGATAATCACAGGCGATACAACACTTACTTGCATTATCGCGATAAAGCGATGTATCAACGATATTTCATAAATAATATTTAACAGAGTAAATTTGATCCAAATTTGCTGAGCTTGCAGTGTTCATACGCTTCCGGTCCAAAGTTAGTACGTGGGGCAAGACTGTGTTGGCTTCCTTGAGCCAAAATTTGAACTCCCAGCCATTGCTAGCTACTTTAAAACTTTGCTAGTACCTTGTTACGGCCATGTTTGCAAACAATGAAGCGGCTGTTCCTTATCATCTGTCGTGTGCGTGAAGTTCCCCGCATTAATTTGACGACCCATACCAACGATTTTGGAGAAAATGAAAATATCGTGCAAATACAATTGAAATATTGCTTCGCGATGTCAGGGTTTTTATCATGGTGCAACGATAATACCGGTATATCGCCCAGCTCTACATGTCAGTGTGTTCCATTGAGAGTGCATGTGTATGCACATATGTATGTTTCAATCACATATGTATGTTTCAATGTGTCAGTGTGCTTGTGTTATCTTTCGGCATACTCAGTGAAAGACATTTAGATGTGATTTAATTTTCTAGAAGGATGAAAATGAACTCTGTACCTCGTGTACTATTTGTATGTGTGTGTGTTTGTATGCAGTGATTGGGTGTTATTGAACAAGGTGCGAGGTCAAGATGTTCAACTGTTGAAGGCACTTGGTGTTGACCTCATCTGTGACCTCATGGTGGAGAAGAAGAAACTAAAATATGGACTCTAGTAAGGGAGCACAAGGAATCAGTTGGTATAACACTAGTATGATTATGTTAAGAGATAAATCTATGGACAAATGTATGGTTTTTTGTAGATTGTATTGTTTTGGCGTATTTCCTTCTTTGTACAAACTAATATAACAGTAATAATTAGGCTAAGCTTAATTCATCATTTTATCTAGTCACTGTACCTCATGAATTCATTATGAGGATAGTTTATGGCTACAATATGCCATCTTCACCAGATGGTTACCTGCTCCATTCTTTATTCTTGTATGTGTGTATCTGTGTTAGTGTGTGCTCGTCAGAGAAGGTGGATAAGTGGGCGCGGTATGCCGACTTCAATATTGCTTCCATGCCTTACCCAGGTATGTGTGTGTGTGTGTGTGTGTGTGTGTGTGTCTGTGTGTGTGTGTGTCTGTGTGTGTGTGTGTGTGTGTGTGTGTGTGTGTCCATGGTTTGAAGTGATAAAGTGAATTTCCATATTGAGTAAGATTGGTAGCTACTAGCTTAACTTGTTCGTACATATCATCTGTAATAGTCGCAAGTCCAATTACATATGCACACATACACACATACACACATACACACACTATTTTAGGTTGTGAGTTTTTCAAGGACTATAGGGACAATGGCTACAATGCAATATCCCTCAAGTTCGACTGGACACAGGTGAGGTCAAACAGTGAAAGTTAAAGCATATTGTCATCTTTAAAATAAACATTAATCACTGTAAAATCGTTCAGGGAAATTTGAGCGTGATAATTTAGACTGGGTTGAATTTAAGGGGGGGGGGAGTCACTCCCCCCCCCCCCCCCCTCTTCCACCAGAAAAGCCTTCGCCTCTCTTTTTTGTATTGACTACATATGCAACATGAAGCCAGCACACTTACTGCAAGGAACACAATGTTTTTGTATTTTACTCTCATTGCCCCTCCTAAAAACCTAAGAACGTTGTTTTTGCCCCACCTAGATTCGTTATGTATGCAGGCCTGTCAGTGTATCCATAAGATGGCTTTGTTTAGTGTTCTTTATACTAACATGACGTTCAGAACTGTTGTTTGTCTTCTCTCTTTGTGTGTGTGTTTGTGTAGACTTTTGTGGATGCAGAGTTGACAGTTCCAGACAGCTTCAAACAAGTTGTGGATAGCTGTCACTTATATCAGGTAAGGAGTGGTTTGTTTTTCGTTTTTCATAAGGGATGGTGTATCAGATGAGAAAATTAATTAAGGGGTTGCGAGGCAAGGTAAGGTGTCATTCATAAGGGAGTAACTAAGTCAAGTGAAAGGTTATTCAGTCAGACAGAGGTTAATTCATTAGGGGGTGGGGCAAGGAGGCTTGGGTTCATTTTGCCCTGCCTTGAAACTTTAGTTAAAAAGAAAAAAAAAATGATAGCAATTGTGAATGCTTAAATTATTGTATTGAAGTATAATAATAATATGCTTAGTAATAATTGTAAAACGGTAACTCTTTTTTTTTTTTTTTCTGTTCCTCGTCTGTCTAACTGGCTGGAGGTTAAACTGCAATATTATTGTCAGTAAGGGTGCTTTGTAAACTGGATACTATTTACTGGGCTTTTTTCCCCCTTCTTTTTTTATTATTTCTTTGAGTGGCTGTAGCTATTTAATTGGTATTAAGTTTTTTGGCCACTAGAAATTTGTTCTTTAAGATGGCACTCTTGATTTGTTGATGGCAGTTATTAATGTCATACTTTGCTAGTAGTACACTTACATTACTCCATAACAGCAAGTAGTGACTAAGATTGAGATTTTTTTAGGCAAACTCTCTTCCATTTCATAAATTATGTAGGAAAGTTGTGACCCCCTTGAGATAGCGCAATCTCATGCCCTCTCCTTCTCCCCCCCCCCCCTTACATTAAGTCCTAAGTCCTAAATAAGCCCCTGGTCGGATAAGGGTGGACTTTGTCAAAGTAGGAGATGTCTTTGTAGGTAAGGGGAGGCATTGTATATGGAATATTAGCTCTGCCTTACAGACAAATATATTTCTCTTGTTTCAGGACTGGGACTTGGTGGAGATCACTCAGAAATATTTGAAAATGTTACTGCAGTATCTTGTCAATGGTGAGTGGAGTGAGATTGTATGTCAAGGGGTTTGCAATCAAGTGAAATGGAACTAAATAAAAGTTTAGTGAATATTTGTACATAGAGGCTATTTGGAAATGATGAAATGTATTTTTTTTTTCAATTATACTTGCCACGAAGCCATACTACGTGTATTGAATCAGAATCAATGTTAAGACATGTGTAGTGTATTTTGCCTAGCAACTAAGTGCATGCAGCTTTAGTAGTGATTTACTGCAAATATCAGAAAGGGGTCGCAAATAACTTGATAAGGTTTTCAAGACTTGGTTCCCAGAAAATATATTTTGTTTTGAGGGATTAGAATAGACTTAGAATAGATGAGTAGTGGGAGTGGTTTGAAGTGGGAGTGGTTTGAAGTGGGAAGGCAGTACTAGGTTATTTGTCTATTAGTTGATGTGCAATAGGTACAATGAGAAGAACATCACAGTCCCAAGTATTATTCACACTTAACTTAAATTCTTACAAGATAAACTGCTGAAAGCATTTTATTTATCCCCAGTTATACACTGTAGTAAGAATTTTTTACTGAAAATAGTGTAGTTTTTAATGGATGTTTGTATGTGTGTCAGATGAAGGAGGTGTGTTGGTGCACTGTATATCCGGTTGGGACAGAACTCCTCTCTTTATATCTCTAATTCGACTATCGCTTTGGGCGGTGAGTAACAGACACAATCACACGTATCTCAGCATTGGTGTGTGTGTGTGTGTGTGTGTGTGCGTGCGTGCGTGCATGATGTGCATTATTTCCAATACTGGTCTCCACCCCTTTCTCACTCAGTGCTATTCACAGGGTTTGGTCATCTACTCTGACAGAGCACACATTGAGTGGTTGTATTCAGCAATGGACATACTTGAGCCACCATTGTTCTACTGTATGTGGTTATCCCTGAACTCCAAAATTATTTAAGTTGCTATTGCAAATGCTGCTCTCTTATCAAATACCATTGCATATACATACAATGTATATTTATTTGTGACCGGTTTTGGGGGAAATTAGTCTAATCGTGGCATAATTTTTTTCAGTATCCACGGGTAAAGCCTTAATATGCACAATTATAAGCTCTGGCGAGATCTAGAACTCATGCTATGAGGCTTGGAGCACTTGCCAGTTAGACTTGCTAAGAATGCTTTTGGCGGGTTATTCACTTACCGCAGGAAGGAAAAAAACGATCTAACTAGTTCACTTACTTGTATCTACATAATCCGCCCACACAATCACGCAATTCTTGCCATTTATAGTTTCTCGACTTCTTTCAGTCTGCCAGCAACCTGGTTAGTTTATAGTGCCGCAGAGACTCATGGTAATAGTAGACAAAATATAGGACATGTTCCCCTTGCCTTAGCAACTCCATTACACAGTGTTTGCTCATAGCGGCAATATTAAATTGAACAAAACTAGTGAATTGTTGTAGTGCAAATGGCTGATGAAGATGGCTTGTGCTATAGGACATTTGCAAATGTCGTCATTTAGCTGGAGAAAGCTAAGTTATGCATAAAAACAGTTCCAATTTTCAATGGATGTTTATTGGTAAACTGAAACTTTATATAGTATAGATTTCGTCTGCAAATTATGAAGACTTCGGTGTATATTTAATTTTTTATTTCAGGCTTAAACAGATTTATGTAGTAGTTGGCACATACACAACCACAGGTGAAACCACAAAATCACACATGCTTTACTGACTATGTTCTGTGTACATTTTAATTGAATGCATGTACTGTGTGTATGCAATTCCAGTTATTTTGCTTTATAGACTGTACCTGTAGACTAATATTACACAAAACACAAATTCTACTTTTAAGTTGGATACTGCACATTTTGACTTCATTAGAAGTCCTCACTTTATACTATTGTAGTTCTTGTTTCCATTATTATTATTATTATTATTATTATATATTATTATTTATTATTATCATCATCATCGTTGTCATTATGCTAATCAAGTTTTTATTGAGGGATATTTCAAGGATTATTAGTCTGTGTAGTGACAGTTACATGTATACTGTAACTAAGTTTGTTTACATTGTATGATTTCCCAGGATGGAGCTATTCATCGATCTCTGTCGGCACCAGAAATCCTGTACTTCACACTGGCCTATGACTGGCTAATATATGGGTAAAGAAATGCCTGGAGTGTGTGTGTGTGTGTGCATGTGCGTGGGGTTTTCCCCAACTAATGCAAGGAATCTCTAGGTTAGGGTTGGTATTGTAGATATGGTGTATATAATATATACAGTAGGAGACAAAATAAAGTTCCGAATTCCGTTCTGTAGTGCGGCCTTAAAACGGTAGTTTTTTTTTTTTTTTAACCATAGTTTTTACCGTTGCGTTTCACACCATTTTGACAAAACGGCTGACACCGTTTACTAAAACGGTAAAAAACGGTTAAGCTTTTCCGTCGATTCACAGGATATTTTCTAGCTAGAAACTCTTCCATAGCTCTATCAGCTAAGGCCTTGTATCGACCATTAAACGCTACGGGGATAATGAAAAAGAGATTGTACAAAAAATTAACTTGCTTCAATAAAGCTGCAGACCGAAGTTCCTATGGGCACAGAGTTAAAACGAGGTCCGCACTTGGTAGGTCTTCTGTTAGCTACTGATGAACCTCCAGTAGTAAAAAAATCTAAGCCCGAGAAAGCCCTAACATCGAGAAAACATTGATACTGTGCTGTGGTCGAACTAACAATTCAACTTCGAATAGGACGGCTTCATTTTTTTTAACTTGAAAAGCTCCGCCTCAGGAGCCACTAAACAAAAAATCGGAACGTTTTATTGGATAAACGATTTTTTATATTGCTTTGAGCGAGACATACGGTAAACGAGAAAGATTAAAACAGTAATGCGGTCGAATGGAATGGCATTTTTTTAATCGGTGCGACGGCCGTTCTACGGAACGGAATTCGGAACTTTTTTTGTCTCAGCAACATGGTATCAGCAACTTGTGTGTGTGTGTGTGTGCGTGCGCATGTGAGTGGGGTTTTCCCTAACTAATGCAAGGAATCTCTAGGTTAGGGTTGGTATTTAAATATGGTATATACATTGCATTACTCATGGTATCAGCAACTTGTGTGTGTGTGTGTGTGTATGTGTGTGTGTGCGTGTCACATAGGCACCAGTTTAAGGAGAGACATGAAAAAGGAGAAGAGGTAAGGAACTTCACTTTTGTGGTTTCAGTGCAGTAGGTGCAGCCCCAGTGTGTTGAGGTCAAGAACATTGCCATGAGCTGGTCAATTCTAATGTATCTGTCACTAGGTCTATTGTGGGATGTTGTGCAGTTGTATTAGATGTCATTGTAAAGCTTCCATTTCATTACAACGTATATGGAACTTATAAGACTTCCAATAATAGATGCAATAATAGATGCATTTCATACTTGTAATTACCATATTAAACATGCCCCACCTTCTTTCTGAGCTAAAACTGAAATTTTACGGCATAATTAAATGCATTGGGATGCAGTTGTTTTGCAATTACTTGAAATTATGAAATAAAATACAATGTTGAATTATTACTATCGTAGGTTTTGTACTTCTGTTTTGACTTCCTCAAGTACATCACATCTGAGGACTACTCCACATCGAACAAAACTGCATGGTGAGTTGGGAGAGCACATGCTCTGTGTGCCTCTAACTATGTACACATTAAATACGGTATAGAGATGAGTTTAAACCCAATCTTAGTCTTTTGTTGGTTCCACAGCTGATTCAGTTATGTGATTTAACAATGAGCAATGTTGGTGTACACTCACTTCATTGTGATCATGTGATTAAAAGCAGTCCTCATTTTCTGTGCTTGAGGTTGTGCCGATTCAACTTGTATGAACTATAGCGGCTTGCAATAGTTCAATTAGGTTAGCCTTCTTGTAATATTATATTTATTCCTGGTGTATAAGTCCATGCATTTCTTGACTTGGTTGTATATTATAAAACACTTGTTTTGTAGGACTAGGTCTCCTCCGACAGCATCTGAAGCCTCTCCCTCGAGCATGCCCAGACCAATTCCCAGTAATGGAACGAGATGCCCTAAACCCAAAGTGGAACTGCAACCATTTGAAATACACCCATCACCATCTCTAGGAGGAGGAAGTTTTGAACTTGGTAAGGTGTAATCACTTGAAATCATTTTCCACAGTTTTTTTCTTTCTTTTTTTCTTTTTTCCCCCCTCCTAGTACCTATATTTAATTGTGCTATATAGGAGAGAGTTGGGTGGGCGTGCCTAGTGTGGCTAAGAAGCATGTGTCTGCCTCGCCCAGGGAATCTGACTGCTCAACACCTGAACACAGACCTATGGTGGAAAGGTAAATTACTGAGTCATGTTCTGTCACCACACACACACACACACACACACACACACACACACACACACACACACACACACACTACACGCTACACACACACACACACACACCGCACACATACACACACACACACACACCACACACAACACTACACACATACACACACACACACACACACACACACACACACCCTACTTGCTTGACTGTCTTGTTTATTATTCAATGTAGCTTTAACTACTGTTAGTGTGTGATTATGTTTAAATGTATCCTATTTAACTATGGACTTTGTTCCTCTGTAATTCCTTGACCCTCTCAGTTGGCAGCAACTGTCTCCTGATCGCCAATTCTCAAAACTCCAAGACTCGTCTCCTGAGCCTATCCTATCTACAACTGGCTCCGCCTCCTACACTCATCTCCTATCTCGCCACTCCCCTTCCTCCTCTCCTTCTGTATCTCCAAGATCCAGGAAACTGAACTGTGTGCGAGAATTATTTGTAAAGGCATTCAGAACTTCTATCTTGGACGCTCCTACACCTTCCAGTTCGTCCTCGTCTATTCCTGGTGGAGGGGCTCTAGCAGGTTTTACAGGTCTCCTATCAAAACTGGCCAATAGTGTCATGAACAGTAATACTTGAATTTATATTTATTGTGCAATAGGTCATGTTTTTATTTTATTTTTTTTTTTATCCTTTCTTATGATTGCACTTATGATTTAATAATCAAAAGAGCTCTCAGTGACACATGTTTTATTATGAGAAGTAAACGGTGGATGTGCCGCTATTTGTGTTTCAGTTTGCGTTTATGCTGCAGTGTGGGTGCACTGGGCGCATGCCCACAACATTGACTGCATACAGACTGCACATATTGGCATTGTGTGCGCGGAGTTTGATGACCCTCCACTGCATGTTGCCCGCCCCTGAGCAATGGCGTGTGATGGCAGTGATATCGCGAGTGAGTACGAAAAGAGCTCTTCATTACAGAAAGAGCATGGATTAGCTTTAATTTCGGACCTATCGATTAAAACAGGATATAAGATACTGGACCTAGGTTGTGGTACTGGTTTCCTCAGCAAAGAACTGGCTACAGTTGTTGGACCAGAAGGATGCGTGGTGGCTCTGGATAACGACGCCAACCGCTTACGAGTAGCCCGCAGCATCTATAGCGCCGGTAACTTGAATTTTGTGGAAGGCAGGTGTGAAGATCCACTTCCAGAAGAAGGATATGACCTGATTTTATCTAATTATGTCTTCCAATGGATTGAACGCATGGATTTAGTTTTTAAAAACGTCTACAAGAGCCTCAAAGATGGTGGAAACTTCGCTTTTCTGACTGTAGCACCCTATGACATCGTAGACACCTACTTCACTCCATCCTCCATGTTCAGTCAGGAATTTCAGTCTCATTTGCTAGAAAAGTTGCACTTTAAAGAAGACAAAGAACTGAAACGGCTGGCTTCAGACAGCCATTTTGTCTTGATATCATTTGAGAAAGGAGAGAAACAAATGACACTAGAAAACATTGATGGCCTTATTCAATTTTTAACTGTTTCAGCATACAGGGGGAAGACATTTGATGACTCTCATTTTAATAGATCTGAAATGGTGAGGCATTTCGGTAAAGGGAAAATTGTCATCAACTACCCAATTTTCAAAGCTGTTTTTACCAAGAAACTTCTAAAAATGACATAAGTAATCATTATGGTAGATATTATTTATTTCAGTTATAAATTGTGTATAATTATGTTGAGAATAGTGTGCATTTTCTAAGAGTAATCAAAAGTAATTCAGGTAGGGAAACTGTTAGAGTCGTATAATAGTAATCAAAGGACCAGCTCTGTGATAATTCACTACTGAGCAGTAGAAATAAAGCATTATAAACGTTCACGTTGACAACTCGAGACATCGACGAAGACATACGGAAGACGACCTCGATGTTACCCGTTCACGCAGGCGCCGTCTAGACAGAAACAGACTATGAGAGTCACCAGATACTCATGTTTACCTATAGCTAATCCACATTAAATATTTAACTCCTACTTTGAATGATAACGAAAAATTACATTGTTTGACCAGCCTTGAATGAGACCATCCCATTTTTCATAATCTTTGTCCATTCACTCTACACAACTGTATTATATCTCATGTCTTCAGATATTTATGTGGAGTGTATAAGTATACTGCTGGGTTGGATAGTAAAGTGTAATTCTATAATAGATTGGACAACATCAAGATAACAATAGCTACAACTAGAAACATGAGATGATGTAATACAGGATGTAAAGAAATAATTAAGAATTAAACCCAGCACATATACGACACTAGCTAGCTATTACAAAATCACCTCGAAATTGTAGATGTAAAAATAAAATAACAAAAACAGGCCAGAGACACTCACCGGTATTTAATATATTCAACGCGCGACTCCTCTTCCACTCAGTTTACTAAGTTTGCATAAACATACCGTGGACGCAGCAAGGGAGAAATTTCACTCGGCTTCGCCTCGTAAAAAATGTCTCGCTCCACTGTGCTATCGAATTCCACCGTAATTTTCCCAATCCTTCCTGAATACGCCATATTTTTTTCTCTCTAAAACATCATCCAGTCACAACAATCATCTGGCAAGCAGTGAACATTTTTCCAGCCCAATTTTATTTGGTAATTCCTTGGCTACCTAATCTTCATGTCCTACTTCAACATAACAATAACCCAACAACTGGAATTACCTCTTTAGTACATGTATAATAATCTTGGTCTAATCTTGGTGGGCTCCAAACCCTACCTCTGGCCACTACTCAGAGAATAACGATTCTGGGATGACAGATGTGGCCACACCTGACTCAACCTCCATAATGACCTTCTGACAATCAATCAGAACATCAGCAGTTAGTACAGAAATTGTGTGCATTATCAAAAATTTAATTCAGATAATATAATTAAAAAAATCAAAGCCGTGTATAAAAATAACAAGCTACCCATATAATAGTAACATGTAGATCATTCAACAAAATTGATAAAAATTACTTCACATGAAACTGCTAGATAATTACTTTGTCAAAAAAGAGATAAGCGAGTTAAAGCTATGATGCTGTCCTCTTTCAGATTTGGATAATTCTTTTCAATTAATTCCAACATTTCTTCAGCACTGTCGATTCTGGCTTCTTCGAGACAGGAGTCCTCTCCTTCTGATAAAAGAACTGCATCTTTCAGAATGACAGGCTTTAAGGAGATCTCGTTATAACCTACAACTCTCAGGGAATTGTTGAGTGGAGTGAGTTTACACTCCACATCTCCATAAACACTTTCCATTACATCATCAAAATAATCCAGAGTGCGAGGTGTGATGTCTGCATACATTATCTTCTTCCACCCACTATTATCCAAATTTCCAGGCAAGTCTAACGAGTCAGCACTTTTTTCTCTACGCTTGTGACATCGAATCACATATCCATCTTCTTTGATAAATTTGTATTTTACAAAAGAATGGCAATAAACTTCGCTCTCGTGTTCGAAATCTAAAGGAGTGACTTCAAATGTTGGATATCCTATACCACAATCTAATAGAAACTTATCCCCTGGTGTAACAACATCAGTAATTAAGATGACCAAGTGTCCAGGACTGTCTCCTATTAAGCCATTGATGTAACTGATGTTGTAGCCGAGTGCTTCCAGCAACCATGCCAGGAAAACATTGATTGTGTAACAGAGCCCTCCTTTACCAGCTAAGACATCACGCTTTATTTCCTCAGGGGAGGGCCTATGGGTACAAACAGTATTTATTAATGTTTTACTGTAATAGAGGACAAAAAAGTCAACAATAATAATTCATGAATAAAAGGTAGGTGGATATGTATAGTATGTACACAAATGTAAAGGAATAATGAAATAATTGATGACCAACTAGTAAGGACTTTTAGGAATTAAAAGCTGGACATTTAGCCCAACTCTGAATGCACCAATGTCACAGCAACTTACAAGTATTTTAGATTGCTGCTGAAGATGAGACTGGCTTTATACTTTTCTTTATCATGCCATTAAATTATAACCACTGTGTACACAACTTCAATGTGCTGTGAAGAGGACAACTTTGAAGTGCTGTTGAAAGGCCAACTTGATGGTCATGCAGTGAGGCAAGAAAAGACAGAAAGAGCTTCCTTAACGGGAACAAATTCTACCTGTTTATATAACGTATGCCGTGATTTTCCTTTTTCAAGGGCAATGTTATTTATTGAGCCAGCTTTGTAAGTGGAAGGCTCAAGGCAGTAATTAACTACACAGGGTAGCTAACTTCATATTCATGAAGTAAAATTAAACTTAAAGTAAATGTCGTTGCTATCAATTTTCTGGAATAAAACCAACAGTACTGATAGCCTTAATCCATTATTAATTATCGACCTTCATTAAATGAGTTCAGCTTATAATTAAAATGTGAATGGCCAAAAAATGGATGCCTTGAGCTATGCTATTTTAAATAAAGCATGAACTCTTTCAATGTGTGCATAGCAATTCTGTTGAGTGTCAGAAATAGACTCGTTATAAACAGATACTTTTAATTAAAAATTTTTTTTTTGTTTGTTCGCTATTTATTTTAGTTGTTTTGTCCTCATAAACAAACAATAGCTAGCTAGCTGAAGTCATTCTCAGTGTGGATTGTGAGCATGCCTAGAAATAATCACATCATGAGACCTTAGAATGGTAGTCAAGGAAGTAATTAGCAATGAACACTTGTGGCTTATGAAGTGTTTCCCTGGCAACAGCTTAGCTAACTAATTAGCAAATGGACAGCAACAGGAAGAAACAGCTTTAATCAATGACTTCATTAGCCAGTAAGTCATAGCTTGGATGATGTGATAACATTTGACCTCTCTGGAGGACTGAAGCCTGGATTGTAGCAAATGGTGAAGTAACTGTAAATATATACTGAAGCACATTTTAGTAGTGGCTCTAGTGTGACACTTAGCTACAATGGCTTTCTACAACTCCAGCCAATGCTTCAAATAATAGCATATAATGTTGATTTTGCCAAAAGCTTACTAATAATAAGCTTAAGCTATAAGTATGCAACCAGTAGCTAGCTATGTTTCAATGATAGACAAATTGTATTGAAAGTTAAAAAAAAACACTACTTTTTTAGAATAATGGGAATTTCCCCCAGTCTCTGGTATACTTTCATTTATTGTTAGTGACACACAGCGGAAGTAAAATCTGGGTGTAGGAAGATGATTTTGAATGGGGAAGGGGCCACGCAACCTGGAGCTAAGCCACACCTATTAAAAATATGGTAGCTAAGTCACCATAAGGAGGTGAAACATGGAGGGACTGAGGCCACCACAATCAAAAATAAATACGAGGTAGCTATCCCTTTTGTCCAAATTTTATGGAGAATTCTAAAAATACTCCAGATGAAATTGAAGTAAACAATAAACACTTTTTTTTTCTAAATCACTGACTACATTCGTACTATAATTATGAATGTGAAAAGTGGGGGCCGAGTAAAAGTGGGATGGTG
>WLWD01005082.1_pt1 | contig 38132 bp, 19 predicted proteins | sample 6712731 | NCBI WGS metagenome assembly WLWD01 (sample SAMN12718690, study PRJNA576275) | sponge metagenome | isolation source: marine sponge | host: Mycale hentscheli | place: New Zealand: South Island, Marlborough, Capsize Point | collected 2014-11-01 | reverse complement strand
TGATCTTCAGTCTACTTTAAAAGATGAGTGACCATTTGTAAGGCAAGCTTTATACAAGTATAAAATAGAATTTCGTTCTAATAGGCAACTATAGAATGAAATGTTTTATCCCCAAATTGTACCCGTGCCCAGAGACTGTCACAATATTATAATTATCAACATTATTATACATAAACAGTCAAAAGTAAAGAGTTTGCACAACTTAGTTTTGGTGTTTTATAGGAGCCACTGCCTGGACACTCCAGAGTAAAGCTTAATATTTTCTTAATAGTTAGTCTTAACTAAAGATATTTTAACAACGCAACCTGGCACCAATTTTAAAGGGTACATGGCAGCAATGTATTTAATAAAATTTATTGGAACCTTTGAAGTAACATAAACCAAAAACTTAGCTATGTAAATTTTTGAGTGTTTGATCAAGTAGTACACAAGTTAAGATGTCAAATATTATCCTGCAGGCCCACACATTAAGTGAGGGAAGCTATTAATGACATCACTAGTTGAGTACTGCTTTCTAGCCATGCTTTGTGTGGTGCTACTTAGCCGACTGATCAGCTCAGTGTTATACTGCATATTTACTTTAAATTAGTTCTATATTAGCTACATAGTTATGGTTGGTGATGTGATGTTAGAAGGTACTAGTGATAGTAAATGTTAGCACAATAACATGTTCACAGAAATGTTATAATTATCACAATATCCTCCCTCCTTTATACATTATAATAATTTTGTATTTATTACAGAGTTTCAGACATTGATAAGATCTCTACTAAACGTAGATGTTCAAGGAAGATTCGACATAGTGGAAACACTCAATCATGAATGGAATTTCCAAATTCTGTTCGGCCTCCAGGACCACATATGCAATCACCTCATTCCATTGCTGCAAACATTAATACTGGCAACCCCAATTAACAGAATCCATGTAAATTAACCAACAATGTACTTCCACCATCATGGACTCCTTTCCAATCTATTGACATCTTGAACAACTTGAAGGTACCATCACATGTCCAACCTAACAGTGCAATTAAAGGACTCTTTCGATAAAGGCAATATCGAGGTTCAGGGTGGTGAAAACACATCATACAAAATGCTCGATTCACACAAAACTAGCATTACACAATCACCTCATTCCATTGCAAACGTCAATACTGGTAACTCCACATACAGCCATGTAAATTAACCAACAATGCACTTCCTCCATCATGGAATCCTTTCCAATCTGTTGATATTTTGAGCAACTTAAAAATCATCATCACTTATCCCTCCTAAAAGTCCAAAGGATTCTTTCAATAAAGGGAATGCTGAGGTTAAGGGTGAGGAAAAACTATATTATCAGATGGAAAATGCCTACACAACCAGCACTACTGACAACTGGAACTCATTCCAGTCTTAAATAGAATGAAAATCTAAACTGGACGAAAACAATAACAATCCGTCTACTGTAGTGACCCTTTTGACTCACAGATAGTTTGGTAATGCACTCCAAACTATCTTCTAATTTAGAGGTCGTGATAGTTGGAGTGCATGCCAAGCTATCTGTGAGTCCTACAAATGCTATGACCAAAATGCAAGAAAATCTTAGCAATACTCCAATTTTATATTATCCATTCCAAACTAAACCTTGGACTCCTTTTGATTCCCCCTTCTTGTTGGAAGGTGTCCTTTAAAGAGTTGAATGCTAAAAGCAACAATTGTTCATTGGTAAATACCAAGAATCATACAAGTTTTATCTCTGTAAGTTTCTTGCACCGTGAGGATAAATCCTTTAGCTAAAAAATTGCTAGCACAACCTTACCTTATCTCACCTAGTTTCTGATGGGCACATTAAAAGTTATGCACAAGTTAAAAAAATATATAAAAGTTAAAAAATAAAAAAAAATTCATAAAAGTTAAAAACTAAAAAATATTAAAGGTTAAAAAAAATTTCAAAAATATTTTAAAAATTAAAAATTAAAAAAATTAAAAAAAATTATACAAATAGAAATGTTTTATTAACTTCTTAATTGCACCTGTTAATCATGTATGAACTTTTCACTACACATGGTGTTGTTTGGAAAAACATACCAATATGTGAAATGAACTTTGTTATACAATAATATGAAAGCATTTATTTTATCAAAATAATAAACTCAGTCCATTTTTTTTAATTAGGAGGCCGCTTATTAAAAGGAGTAGCTGGTGACATATTTGTAAAGGTTGGCCAAAAGCTAAGCTAGACTGGAGATTGACTGTAGAGCAAAGCTGGAGTGCTGACTGAGGGGCTTGACTTAAGAGTTGACTGTGTGGGAGCTAGACTGGAGAGCTAACGGTGAGGAGCTAAATAAAAGAGAGATGACAGAGTTGCAGAAGGTGGAAGATGAGCTGGCTGAAAGAAGATATAGGAGAAACGTACACTGAAGTCTAGCACACAACATATAAAAAAATATTTTATGCCTTACGATTCCTTAAAATTATTGCAATTATTGGGCTGCTCTCAGTAATTTCTGTATAACCGTCTTTGTCGTAGAGTGTTAACATAGAATAAAGGAGAAAAATTACCTAAGGCTATAGTTGCTACGTTCTAAAACAGATAGACAACGAAATCTCAGGTCGAACCCTTCAGGCCGCTAGTATCGTCCTCGCTAACGCTAAGGGCGTTACAGCCCGCAGCCCTCGAGATTCTGTGGGCGGTGGTAGATCCCTCCCTGTTGTTGTCTATCTATTACTTAGAACATAGCTGACCCATTTTTAGCATTGTGATGTAGGCATTCTATCCAGCATAGTGCTCTTCAAAGTGAGTGCACTCGGATACTGAACGATAGGAGAGAGGATACTACTATTAGCCAGAACGGAAGATACTACTGATAGTATCCTCCCTTCTGTCTGATAGTATCCTCCCTTCTAGCGTCTTATTAGTTTTTGGTATTATGACTAGTGCAAGAATATCGTTAGTGTGGCTTCTCTGTGAGATGCCAGGTCAGATGCGAAAGTTAAGATAGATGGCATGCTTTGCACACCTGCGATATTTTCACAACTAATGACAGTCACCACCAAAATGATAAAGTGAGAAGGTTACCAATATAATGAACTATAAAAAAAGTTATGTTCTTTTTTCTATTTAAAAAGTTTCAGTACTGTTCTTGTAGACATCACTAAGTTATGAAAATTAAAGGCATCACTTCTAGTTGGAAGATTGTTTGCATTGAACGGCACTTTTTTAATGGTATTTTTGCCTTATTTTGCATCTTATATAATCAAAATCATTCAGTTCTTCTGTGTCCAGTATGCTTCATTACAAGCTGTTCATCAATGTCAGATGAATAAAAATGTTCAGTAAATTTTTTGTCATGTATAGTTGACCAAACTTTAATTCAAAAACTAAGCTACATTACTGACTAACTGTAAAGAGCAAGGCTAGAGTGCTGACTGTGAGGGGCATGACTTGAGAGCTGGTGGTGTTGAGCCAGACTAAACAAATACTGCTAGTTGAAAAGCCTGGTCAGCACACTCAAAGGCCTGGTCAGCACACTCAAAGGTACATGGAAAAACATGAAGAAAAAAAACAACCAGGGAGGCTTGATATAACACACTCATAAATGTATAATCTTTCTGAATTGTCATTGTTAAACAGTCACAATACTATAGCACTGAAGTGCAAACCCTCAGCGCTAGTTAGCTAGTATGATAAAGAAAATAATAACAAAGTGTAGAAACAAAAAAAAAGAAAGAGAAGTGGCATGAAGAGAGGCAGGAAAGAGAAAAAGACAATGAAGAGGGACAAAAGAAAGAAAGGAAAAGGTAGGAAAAATAAAAACAGTAGGAAGAAAGAGGAAAATAAAGAAAAATAAGGCAAGAAGACAAAAGGAAAAAAAAGAAAAAAACAGGATGAAAAAAAAAAAAAAAGGCGTCGAAGAGGATTCGAACCAGAAACTATTAGGTTAGGTACTTGCTCACTCAACGACTAGGCAACGCAACACCTCACGCTGATGGCATGTAGTTGTTAGCTATTTAAAAGTGATTTGCAACCTGCAAGCTGGCTCACATGACAAGCACGTTTTTTAAGGGGCGGTTCCCGCTGTAAGCCTACGATCGCACGGCTCTGGTAAGACTCGCTTTTTTCTGGAAAATGAAGTCCAAAATCAAAATTCTGGCACATTAAAGGAACTTACTTCATGAAATACTGCTGTTTGATGCCGCTTTCAGAGCCTGGCTGGTTCCTACCTTCCAGAAGTGCCTGTTGACAGACATAGTCCCAGAATAACACTAGGACTGCTGTAACCCTCTTGCGCATGCGCTGAGGGTTAATGAATGAACTAGAGCACTAATGTGCAAACCCTCAGCGCTAGTTAGCTAGTATGATAAAGAAAATAATAAAAAAGGAAAAGTGTAGAAACAAAAAAAAGAAAGAGAAGTGGCATGAAGAGAGGCAGGATAGAGAAAAAGACAATGAAGAGGGACAAAAGAAAGAGGAATGAATGAAAAAAGGTAGGAGAAGAAAGAAAGAAAAACAGTACACGAAAAAGAAAGGAAAATGTAGGAAGGAAATGAAAACAGCAGGAAGAAAGAGGAAAATAAAGAAAAATAAGGCAAGAAGACAAAAGGAAAAAAAAAATAAAAAAATGAAAAAAAAGATGAAAAAAAAAAATAGCGTCAACAAGGATTCGAACCAGAGTATTACGTATGGTACTTGCTCACTCAACGACTACGCAACACAACACCTCACGCTGAATGCATGTAATTGTTAGCTATTTAAAAGTGATTTGCAACCTGCAAGCTGGCTCACGTGACAAGCAAGTTTTTGAAGGGGCGGTTCCCGCTGTAAGCCTAGGATCGCACGGCTCTGGAAAGACTCGCTTTTTTCTGGAAAATGAAGTCCAAAATCAAAATTCTGGCACATTAAAGGAACTTACTTCGTGAAATACTGCTGTTTGATGCCGCTTTCAGAGCCTGGCTGGTTCCTACCTTCCAGAAGTGCCTGTTGACAGACAGAGTGACAGAATGATTGAATGACACTAGGACTACTGTAACCCTCTTGCGCATGCGCGCTGAGGGTTAACTAGAGCACTGAAGTGCAAACCCTCAGCTAGTTAGCTAGTATGATAAAGAAAATAATAACAAAGGTAAAAAAAAAGAGAAGTGGCATGAAGAGAGGCAGGAAAGAGAAAAAGACAATGAAGAGGGACAAAAGAAAGAGGAAATGAAAGGAAAATAAGGCAAGAAAAAAAGAAAAAAAAAAGGATGAAAAAAAAAAAAAAAAAAAAAATCGTCTACTTGGGTTCGAACCAGTGACTTCTAGGTTAGCTACTTGCTCACTCAACAACTATGCCACGGAACACCTCATGCTCAATCCATGTAATTGTTAGCTATTTAAAAGTGATTTGTAACCTGCAAGCTGGCTCACGTGACAAGCAAGTTTTTTAAGGGGCGGTTCCCATTACCGTAACGTACGATTGTGGGACTGAAATTCTACTCGCTTTTTCTTGAAAACTAAGTCAAAACTAAAAATTCTGGCACATTAAAGGGACTTACTCTGTGAAGTGCTATAGTTTGATGTCGCTTTCAAAGCCTGGGTAGCCGTACTCTTCGAGATCCCTGTTGACTGACGGAATGAATGAATGAATGAATGAACTAGAGCACTGAAGTGCAAACCCTCAGCGCTAGTTAGCTAGTATGATAAAGATAAAGGAAAAGTGTAGAAACAAAAAAAAGAAAGAGAAGTGGCATGAAGAGAGGCAGGAAAGAGAAAAAGACAATGAAGAGGGACAAAAGAAAGAGGAAATGAAAGGAAAAGGTAGGAAAGCAATCAAAAAGTAGGAAAGGAAAATAAGGCAAGAAGAAAAAAAGAAAAAAAAAAGGATGAAAAAAAAAATGAAAAAAAAAGCATCTACTTGGGTTCGAACCAGGACTTCTAGGTTAGCTACTTGCTCACTCAACAACTATGCCACGGAACACCTCAAATCCATGTAATTGTTAGCTATTTAAAAGTGATTTGTAACCTGCAAGCTGGCTCACGTGACAAGCAAGTTTTTTAAGGGGCGGTTCCCAACCTAACGAAACTGAAAGACTCGCTTTTTCTTGAAAATAAGTCAAAATAAAAATTCTGGCACATTAAAGGGACTTACTCGTGAAGCTTAGTAGGAAAGCAATAGAACGAACGGAATGACTGACAGGACTACTGTAACCCTCTGGGCGCATGCGCGCTGAGGGTTAATGACTGACAGGCGACTACTGAACCTCTGGGCGCATGCTCGCGAGGGTTAACAGAGCACTGAAGTGCAAACCCTCAGCGCTAGTTAGCTAGTATAAAAGAGAGGATGATGAAAATAGGTAGGAAGAAAAGAAAAAGGAAGAAGAAAGAAAAAAAACAGTACAGGAAAAAGAGGAAATGAAAGGAAAAGGTAGGAAAGAAATAAAAACAGTAGGAAGAGGAAAATAAGGCAAGAAGACAAAAGGATAAAGAAGAAAAAAAGGATGAAAAAAAAATGAAAAAAAAATACCGTCGACGAGGATTCGAACCAGAGACTATTAGGTCAGGTACTTGCTCACTCAACGACTACCCAACGCAACACCTCACGCTGAACGCATGTAATTGTTAGCTATTTAAAAGTGATTTGCAACCTGCAAGCTGGCTCACGTGACAAGCACGTTTTTTAAGGGGCAGTTCCCGCCGTAAGCCTACGATCGCACGTCTCTGGAAAGACTCGCTTTTTTCTGGAAAATGAAGTCCAAAATCAAAATTCTGGCATATTAAAGGAACTTACTTCGTGAAATACTGCTGTTTAATGCCGCTTTCAGAGCCTGGCTGGTTCCTACCTTCCAGAAGTGGCCTGTTGACAGACAGAGTGACAGAATGAATGAATGAATGAATGAATGAATGACACTAGGACTACTGTAACCCTCTGGGCGCATGCGCGCTGAGGGTTAATGAATGAATGAATGAATGAATGAATGACACTAGGACTACTGTAACCCTCTGGGCGCATGCGCGCTGAGGGTTAATAAATATACTCTTTATACTTCAGTTCCAACACTGCAGTACAGTTTTAGTAAATCCTTCTGCATGTTGTAAAATAAGTTAGAGTGCAGTATCATGGACATTAACTGGATTTAGAAACTCGAAGGCTACCAGCTGTAGCATCAGAATTTGTTACAGTTTCATAATGGCAGTAAAAAACTAAAGTATTTTCAAAACTATACTTCTTGGCAATAATTTTGTATCTGATTCTTTTCAGAACCTACTAACCAAAAGATTACGCTTTATTAACAGTTCATACCCCAGCTGACACAAAAATCAATGATTTCCTATTCAATCAGAAAGCCAAAGTGGTTGATCTCAGTCAGTATGGAAACAGAGACGTATCATGGAGTCATAGTATATAGCGAAACAAGGCAAAAATGCTATGAATAGGGACTCTGGGATACTTCCTGGGACATATATGAGTATCATAGCTTGAGGTGTTCATAATTGTATAAAAAATATTTAGCTACATCTTCACCATATTTACAGCATTATTTCTAGCATTTACTGTATTTTTGTTTCACTGATGATGGCTAGCTGAATAGCAGCTAAACGCTTGAATGTTGAACTTTAATTATCAAGTATCTCAATTGTGGTAGCAGGGTTGGTGGCTATGATAGCAGGGAAAAGGGCCAGAGGTACGCTGCCACCAGATTTGCAAGGCCAAAGCTTATTAAGGCTGACAAGTGACAGGACGACTACTGTAACCCTCTGGGCGCATGCGCGCTGAGGGTTAACTAGAGCACTGAAGTGCAAACCCTCAGCGCTAGTTAGCTAGTATGATAAAGAAGAGGAATGAATGAAAATAGGTAGGAAGAAAAGAAAAAGGAAGAAGAAAGAAAAAAAACAGTACAGGAAAAAGAGGAAATGAAAGGAAAAGGTAGGAAAGAAATAAAAACAGTAGGAAGAGGAAAATAAGGCAAGAAGACAAAAGGATAAAGAAGAAAAAAAGGATGAAAAAAAAATGAAAAAAAAATACCGTCGACGAGGATTCGAACCAGAGACTATTAGGTCAGGTACTTGCTCACTCAACGACTACCCAACGCAACACCTCACGCTGAACGCATGTAATTGTTAGCTATTTAAAAGTGATTTGCAACCTGCAAGCTGGCTCACGTGACAAGCACGTTTTTTAAGGGGCAGTTCCCGCCGTAAGCCTACGATCGCACGTCTCTGGAAAGACTCGCTTTTTTCTGGAAAATGAAGTCCAAAATCAAAATTCTGGCATATTAAAGGAACTTACTTCGTGAAATACTGCTGTTTAATGCCGCTTTCAGAGCCTGGCTGGTTCCTACCTTCCAGAAGTGGCCTGTTGACAGACAGAGTGACAGAATGAATGAATGAATGAATGAATGAATGACACTAGGACTACTGTAACCCTCTGGGCGCATGCGCGCTGAGGGTTAATGAATGAATGAATGAATGAATGAATGACACTAGGACTACTGTAACCCTCTGGGCGCATGCGCGCTGAGGGTTAATAAATATACTCTTTATACTTCAGTTCCAACACTGCAGTACAGTTTTAGTAAATCCTTCTGCATGTTGTAAAATAAGTTAGAGTGCAGTATCATGGACATTAACTGGATTTAGAAACTCGAAGGCTACCAGCTGTAGCATCAGAATTTGTTACAGTTTCATAATGGCAGTAAAAAACTAAAGTATTTTCAAAACTATACTTCTTGGCAATAATTTTGTATCTGATTCTTTTCAGAACCTACTAACCAAAAGATTACGCTTTATTAACAGTTCATACCCCAGCTGACACAAAAATCAATGATTTCCTATTCAATCAGAAAGCCAAAGTGGTTGATCTCAGTCAGTATGGAAACAGAGACGTATCATGGAGTCATAGTATATAGCGAAACAAGGCAAAAATGCTATGAATAGGGACTCTGGGATACTTCCTGGGACATATATGAGTATCATAGCTTGAGGTGTTCATAATTGTATAAAAAATATTTAGCTACATCTTCACCATATTTACAGCATTATTTCTAGCATTTACTGTATTTTTGTTTCACTGATGATGGCTAGCTGAATAGCAGCTAAACGCTTGAATGTTGAACTTTAATTATCAAGTATCTCAATTGTGGTAGCAGGGTTGGTGGCTATGATAGCAGGGAAAAGGGCCAGAGGTACGCTGCCACCAGATTTGCAAGGCCAAAGCTTATTAAGGCTCCCAAACCCAAGTTAACTACAATTCGCCTTATTGGTAAGGTTACCTGCTGTCGTCCTCCTAAACTACAGATTGGCAGTCTGAGCTGATGTGAGCCCGCAGTCATGTGTGCGCATGCTCCTTGCGTGAGGCAGCGGTATGACCTTGGACCCACCCCCTTGTGTGGCCTTGGGGGTGAGAGACTCGGCAGGTCAGTGGCAATTAGCATTAATTGCCCTGCATCGCCGGAGTCCCCCCAGCTCAAATCACATCCAAAGAATTGGATGGAGTATTTCTAGCTATCCTTAATTAGGTGGTTTGAAATGGGGAGGTGGTGGGACTGAGAACAGTGGCTATCATCAGTAGCTGCTAGCTATCAGGACTAATATACTGGTGCCCGGGTGCCATTGCTTCACGTGTGACCGCTTAGCGCATGGTCGCCGTACTCACAGGTCCTCTGCCGACCTTTTCCTGGGCGCGTGTGATGCGTGGGCTACATCTTCGTTAACTACGTTTAACTACGTTAAACTACATTTAACTACAATTCGCCTTATTGGTAAGGTTACCTGCTGTCGTCCTCCTAAACTACAGATTGGCAGTCTGAGCTGATGTGAGCCCGCAGTCATGTGTGCGCATGCTCCTTGCGTGAGGCAGCGGTATGACCTTGGACCCACCCCCCTGTGTGGCCTTGGGGGTGAGAGACTCGGCAGGTCAGTGGCAATTAGCATTAATTGCCCTGCATCGCCGGAGTCCCCCAAAGGGCCGCAGGAGGCGGCCTATACCCCCAAGGCTATAAGTAATAGGTTAGGAAAGGGGGTTGACAGCTCTCTTACCAATGGTAGTAGGCTGTATACCTGTGAAAGTAAGCACAGACAAGCATACACAGTGAGAACTGAGCGTTATGACAAGAGTAATGCTGAACTACCCATGACCCCCAACCTTCTCCCTCTCACTGACTTTGTGATGTGGCCATCCAGTGACTACGTATTGGTTCCTTAGAGAAGGGAGTGGTGCCACCGACCTTGGAGTTGTGATCAGTGCCTGGTACCTGGATCACTCCAGCCACCATGTCTGTCTCGGGTAACCCGAATGGGCACAGCTTCAGTAAACCAGGACTGGTGAGTACTGTATACTCCCAACTCACCTGCTTTCACTGCACACTGAAGTCTAAGTAGACTCTAGGAACACAACCAGGGTAGTGGCCGTCGGGTGAAGGAGACAGTAGTGGTTAATACGTGACGGACCCCATACCCCAGGCATGATCTGTCTGACCGCCACACCCCTATTGGGTGGAGAATCTAACCTTACGTGCTAACAGTACCATCACTACTCTCTACACCACTCTTGCCATAGTCAAGTGGCGTGTGACTCCATGACTTACTCCTGTATCCTAGTACTACTGTTCAACCCTCCCCAAGCCGGCATTAGCTATTCAGTCAAGTGACCGTGTCTTAGTAATAACAGTGGGTGTGCCTGGTGGAGGCAGCAACAGACACAAGTGAGAAGGAGCATGTCCTGATTGCGTAATGGGATAATTGAGTGGGCGCCGTGTAGATGCATACGAGAGCCTCAGAACAAATAGGCAGCGAGCCTGAGAATACATAGGCAGTGAGCCTGAGAATACCTAGGCAGTGAGTCTGAGAATAGATAGGCTGCGAGCCTGAGAATACCTAGGCAGTGAGCCTAAGAATACATAGGCAGTGAGCCTGAGAATACATAGGCAGTGAGCCTGTCACTAGATAGGCTGTAAGCCTTAGAATAGATAGGCAGCGAGCCTGAGAATATATAGGCAGCGAGCCAGAGAATAGATAGGCAGCGAGCCTGAGAGTATATAGGCAGCGAGCCTGAGAATAGATAGGCAGCGAGCCTGTGACTAGATAGGCCGTAAGCCTTAGAATAGATAGTCAGCGAGCCTGAGAATATATAGGCAGCGAGCTTGGGAATATATAGGCAGTGAGCCTGTGACTAGATAGGCCGTAAGCCTTAGAATAGATATGCAGTGATCCTAAGAATACATGGGCCGTGAGCCTGAGAATACATAGGCAGAGAGCTTGTGAGTAGATAGGCAGCAAGCCTGAGAATACATAGGCAGTGAGCCCTAGAGTACGTAGGCAGCAAGCCTGAGAGTACATAGGCAGTGAGTCTGAGAATAGATAGGCAGTGAGTCTGAGAATAGATAGGCTGCGAGCCTGAGAATACCTAGGCAGTGAGCCTAAGAATACATAGGCAGTGAGCCTGAGAATACATAGGCAGTGAGCCTGTGACTAGATAGGCCGTAAGCCTTAGAATAGATATGCAATGAGCCTAAGAATACGTAGGCAGCAAGCTTGAGAGTACATAGGCAGTGAGTCTGAGAATAGATAGGCAGTGAGTCTGAGAATAGATAGGCAGCAAGCCTGAGAATACATAGGCAGTGAGCCTAAGAATACGTAGGCAGCAAGCCTGAGAGTACATAGGCAGTGAGCCTGAGAATAGATAGGCAGTGAGTCTGAGAATAGATAGGCAGCAAGCCTGAGAATACATAGGCAGTGAGCCTGAGAATACGTAGGCAGCAAGCCTGAGAGTACATAGGCAGTGAGCCTGAGAATAGATAGGCAGTGAGTCTGAGAATACATAGGCAGTGAGCCTGAGAGTACATAGGCGGTGAGCCTGAGAATAGATAGGCAGTGAGTCTGAGAATAGATAGGCAGCGAGCCTGAGAATACATAGGCAGCGAGCCTGAGAATACATAGGCAGTGAGCCTGAAAATACCTAGGCAGTGAGCCTAAGAATACATGGGCAGTGAGCCTGAGAATACATAGGCAGTGAGCTTGTGACTAGATAGGCAGCAAGCCTGAGAATACATAGGCAGTGAGACTGAGAATACATAGGCAGCAAGCCTGAGAATACGTAGGCAGTGAGCCTGAGAATACATAGGCAGTGAGCCTGACAATACATAGGCAGTAAGCCTGAGGATACATAGGCAGTGAGCCTGAGAATACCTAGGCAGTGAGCCTAAGAATACCTAGGCCGCGAGCCCCAGAATACATAGGCAGTGAGCCCGAGAATACATAGGCCGCCTGAGAATACTAGGCAGTGAGCCTGAGAATACATAGGCAGTGAGCCTGAGAACAGATAGGCAGCGACCTGAGAATACATAGGCAGTGAGCCTGTGACTAGATAGGCCGTAAGCCTGAGAATAGATAGGCAGCGAGCCTGAGAATACCTAGGCAGTGAGCCTCTGACTAGATATGCAGTGAGCCTCTGACTAGATATGCAGTGAGCCTAAGAATACATGGGCAGTGAGCCTGAGAATACATAGGCAGTGAGCTTGTGAGTAGATAGGCAGCAAGCCTGAGAATACCTAGGAAGTGAGCCTCTGACTAGATATGCAGTGAGCCTAAGAATACATGGGCAGTGAGCCTAAGAATACATGAGCAGTGAGCCTGAGAATACATAGGCAGTGAGCTTGTGAGTAGATAGGCAGTGAGCTTGAGAATACGCAGGTGAGCAAGCCCGATAGTGCATGCAAGAATATATAGGCCCTGGGCCTAAGTGCGAGATTAGGTAGGCAAGTCTGATAGTGCAAGAACAGATGGCAGCGAGTTTGAGAGTGCACGAATAAAGCATGACAAAGTGCCACTAGATAGGCAGCCAGTCTGAATGTGAGAATGGATAAGAACAAGAGTGACAGAATAGATAGGCAGCAAGCCTGCGAGTGAGAGTAGACATGCAGTAAGCCTGATAGTGAGAGAATATGAGCCTGATAGAGAAAGACTAGACAGGCAGTGAGCCTGACAGTGAGAGAATAGACGGCCGTGAGCCTGATAGCGCAAGAATAGACAGGCAGAGAGCCTGATCATGTGAGAATAGACAGGCAGAGAGCCTGATAGTGCAAGAATAGACAGGCAGAGAGCCTGATCATGTGAGAATAGACAGGCAGAGAGCTTGATAGTGCAAGAATAGACAGGCAGAGAGCCTGATCGTGTGAGAATAGACAGGCAGTGAGTGTAATAGTGTGAGAATAAGTCCAGTACCAATAGAGTGAAGGGCAGCGTGCCCTACATAGACGCTTTTAAGGGGGCCCCGACGGACCGTCACACCTCTACTAGGTGGAGATCTAACCCTAATTACTAGAACCTACTACCCAAGTTATATATTATAATGCCACACCGACAATCGTATAGTGTAGCTTATGAGTCCTAAAACACTGCATCCAGCACTACAGTTCATTCTCTAATCTCATTCATTATGTAACCCCTATTTGTTCCACCTCTTCTCATGTAACACTCTCATGTCAGCATAAATATCAATTACAGCATGCACCTGACTGATTCAGGAGTTTCTGCTTCGAGAATACCGCTCACTTTGACAGAGCCAACCTTAGCAACACCGTGAGAGGGTCTGGCCACATACTGCAGATAGTTACTAACATGCACTGGACAATAATGATCATTTTTTTTTTTTTAAATGAAGGTTATAAAGCAGAGAGTGGGAGCTGGCAACACATCCCACACATGTAATGAAGGTCTACGCCTGACCATAGCGAGGGTTCAGCGTGCCCTTGTGATCTAGGGGTTGTGACTGTGGGTAGAGAAACAGCATCAGGACTAGAGTCCAACTCTTAACCCAACTGCACTAGTTAACCAAGGCAACTGAACTGGCAGTATGCCCATGTATTGTCGAGCCATAGAATTACTGTTTTCTGCTGATTGCATCTGTAAGTATCAATGAAGGCCATTCACCACTGACTGGTGGTTTAGATCCCATATATCCAACCTGACCTGCAGAAAACTAATTATTTAGAGTACAATACAGCCCCTTACTATTCCAATAATACCACCACTGACGAGCAGCCATCCTTAGAGAGCTAATAGTGCCTGTGGTGGAACAGCCATTGGGCATACTATTTTACCTGATGAGAATTGCAAGTTGTAAACTCATGGGCCCCCAGCAGACTAGCGGTATCAGGTAGCTGCTAGGCTAGGGCTACCAGCACTGAGAACAGTGGCTATCAGTAGCTGCTAGCTATCAGGACTAATATACTGGTGCCCGGGTGCCATTGCTTCACGTGTGACCGCTTAGCGCATGGTCGCCGTACTCACAGGTCCTCTGCCGACCTTTTCCTGGGCGCGTGTGATGCGTGGGCTACATCTTCGTTAACTACGTTTAACTACGTTAAACTACATTTGACAGAGGTTTAATTCTATCAAAAATGAATGGAGGTTAGCCCCAAGTTAACCGGGGTTAACAGAGGCACCGGAGAACAAGTCAGAGGGAGGGATAGGGTAGGAAGTAGAGGGTCGTGAGTAAAGGGTAAACAGGATATTGAAAGAGGTGGGAGGAGACAGAGATTAAGGCGGGAAGTAAGACCTCGTGCTAATAACGACAGGCCAATAACACAGCTTGTACAACGACGGAGAGGAAAGCAGAGTTGCGCTGGTTAAAAGAGAAGTGGGAAAGCAGTTATCATGGCGAGTACGGGAGCATCTGGTTCTGGGGGTGCGTCTGGTTCTGGGGGAGCGCTAGGCTCGGGGGAACCATCACGGGTGACAGCGGTGCAGTTAGACGACAGGACGATGGCAACAATCATTCAAGGGGTGACCGCTAAAGTGCAAGAGGCGCTCAGAGAGAGCGGCGGCGGAGGTGAGAGGAATAGAGGGGGTAGGTGGGCTCCCTCCAGCCAGCCCTCCTCCAGCTACAGCAGCTGTGAATCTATAGGGAGCAGGGAGGGGGCCCCATAAGGGGTTGGGTAGTATCAGGTTAGGGGAGGCATTGAGGCGGGTAGTAGGGGTCATCAATGAAGCAGGCTGGGCACTGCCTGTAAGAGAGGGGGTTAACAGAATGTAGTGCAGGGGCATGAGCATATCGGCATAGCGCAGTGAATGCAAGCTGTCGCATGGGGCAGTCATGGTGCGTGAGAGCAAGGCAGGAGCTGGGTTGGCGGGAGACAATGTGTTACCTGCAGTGTAAAGGCCAGGACTGGGCTGTGCGAGATTGAGTTAAGGATGCTGAGGGAGGCGATGGTGCAAATCAGCAGGGTGCAGTTATTGGAGCCCGAGAGCAAGGCATGAGCATGTGCAGGGTTCTTTTTTTTTTATTGTGGGTTGGTTGTTTTTGCTTTTTTTTTTTTGTTTGTTTGTTGTTGTTTCTGTCTTGCTTTTTTTGTTTTGCTGCTGTTAGGTGACATGAGCTGATTTTGTGTGCTGAGCAAGTGGCATGGCAACTCTCCCAGGCAGCAGGGAGATGGCAAGTGGCGGAGTCAGGGTGCTTGGGGCAGAGGAAGAGACGGCTGGCGCGAGCGGCGTGGACCTGAGCAGTGGGGTCGGACACGGTGCAGGGCTGACAGGAGCAGCTGGCAGTGCCAAGGCCAAATGCCAGATGGTCTGCCTGGGAGCTGGGCTCCTGCCAATCCCCAAAAGGCTGGTGGACAAGATCCAAGCGAATGAGTATATTGACTTTACGGAGCTTCCCCCGGCTAGGGGTAAGGGCAGGGTGTCGGCCCCACAGAATGACGGCCAGATTGTGGTAGTTCAGGCTGCAGATTTGCTACAAGCACGGAAAGTGATTCCAGACATGACCACTTGGTCCCAATGTTTTGCGCTGTACGTGGCGGTACTGGGGGCCCATCAACCGAGCAGGCTGGCAGACTTAATGGGCTACCACTCACTCATTGCCAGGGCCAGCAAGAAGTTCAAATGGCCGTCGTGGGTGGTCTACGAACAAAACTTCCGCCAGGAGGCGGCGGGGAACGCTTGCGTGCAGTGGGCCAAAGCGGAGCCCAGCCTATACGCCCAATGCTTTACGGGCCACAGAGAGAATTGGTGCGGGAGATGTCAAGGTCTGGATCACCAATCAGCTGACTGCCCGTACCCTGCAAGGAAACGCCCATGGAATGCGGGCCCAGGAGCAGGAAGCCACCTCCAGTTGAAAGCAGGTACGGGAAGCGAGCAAGACCAGCAGGCCTGCATCAATTACAATCGATACCAGGGTGATTGCCGCTTCGGGAAGGAGTGCAAGTTCCTTCACGTTTGTAGCAATTGCAGAGGACCCCACCCAGTATCCAGGTGCAGGGCAGGAAACAGTCTCGTGCAGAAGCAGGAACATTGAGGCGGGGCTTGATGACAGGGAACGTTATGTCGGGACTCGGCTCAAAGGATGTTTACTTGTTCGTGTTGTTTAAGTCGTACATTCATGGTCCGGATATGTCATATATAGCAGGTGCAATTTATTAAAAAAAATAAATAAATAAAAAATAAAAAATAAAAAATAAAAAAAAAGATGATAATATTAATAATTAACTGAAGATGGCAGGACAGGGGCGTCCAACAGGACGCGGGCCAGGTGGGGTTGGGTTGGGCAATAGCCCGGTAGGCTTGGATGGGTTAAGGGTGGAAGTTAGGCGGGGGTTATCTAGCAGAGGGTGTGAGGGATGTCTTGCAATAGGTTTAGGTAGGAAAGAGGGGGGGGGGGGGGGGGGGGGGGTGGGGCGTGGAGGGGGGGGGGGGGGGGGGGTGGGGGGGGGGGCGTGGAATGAAGGTGCTGAGTTTGCTGGGGCAAGTATAGCATGGTGCCAGCAGGAGGCAGTGCTTTTCACAATAGTGCTGTCGTGTGCATGTTGTTGCAGGAGAAAGTGATGGACCTCACACGGTTCAAGGCTACCAAGTGCAGGCATTGGCTGAGTGTGCGGGGCTGGAGGGTCCCTCACTCCCCCCTCGCCTAGCAAAAATTGTCACTCTGATGGATGGGGCAGCGTGGGCGCAAGAGCTGGCCGGCCACCCGGATGCTAGATTAGTGGAGGAGATTCTTCAAGGCATTAGGGCAGGCTTCAAAGTCGGCTACGACCGTAGCAGAGCACCGCTGAGACACCAAGGCAAGAATATGCAGTCAGCAGCAGAGCACAGCAAGGTGGTGGCTGATTACTTGGCTGCCGAAATAGAAGCTGGAAGGGTGGTGCTAGCTGGCACAACCCAGCAGTCAGAGGCATTCGGAATCCACTGCAGCCCATTTGGGGTAATCCCGAAGAAAAACAAGCCGGGAAAGTTCAGGCTGATATTGAACTTGTCAGCACCGGATGGAGCCAGCGTGAACGATGGCATTTGCAAGGAGCTGGCCACATTGTCATACGTATCATTGGATGAGGTGGCCGAAACAGCAGCAAAACTTGGACGAGGGACGTGGATGGCGAAGATGGATATTAAACAGGCCTACAGGCAAGTGCCGGTGCATCCACAGGACAGGCCGTTGCTGGGCATGTTATGGAACGACAAAGTTTATGTTGACACCACTCTCCCTTTTGGCCTTAGATCCGCCCCATTGCTCTTCACGGCTATAGCCGACGCAGCTCAGTGGGTGATGAGAAAGCATGGCACATCACATGTCTTCCATTATGTGGACGATTTCATTACTCTGGGGGCAGTAAGTGCAGAGTGTGCTCACAACAGCGCGGTCATGCATGATGTCTGTGCAAAGTTGGGCCTACCTCCTGAGCCAGACAAAGACGAGGGCCCAGCCACCTGCCTCACGTTTCTGGGCATAGAGATCGATACTGTGGCCATGGAGCTACGTCTGCCGAAAGACAAGCTGGCACGGTTGTGGTCGGAGCTGGCAGGCTGGAGGGGTCGAAAGGCCTGCAAGAAACGAGACTTGCTCTCTCTTATCGGGATCCTATCGCACGCATGCAAAGTCGTGAAAGCTGGCAGGACCTTCACGAGGAGGTTGATAGAGCTCGCATCGTCAGCTAAGAAGCTGGAGCATTTTGTGAGGCTCAGCAGAGAGGCAAGATCGGATATCGAGTGGTGGTGGCAATTCAGTGCTGATTGGAATGGGGTCGGCCTACTGAGGAGCATAACAGAGGCTCGTCCCTCCATGACGCTGGTGTCAGATGCCTCGGGCTCGTGGGGCTGCGGGGCATACTGGGGCTCCCACTGGTTTCAATTGCCATGGGCAGGGCAAGTCCACCAGTGGCATATTACGGCGAAAGAGCTGGTTCCGATCGTTGTGGCAGCAGCACTGTGGGGGTCTGAATGGAGAGGGCAGACGGTGCTGGCACGTTGTGACAATGCTGCCGTGGTGGCCATCATTAACAAGGGGAAGTCAAAAGACAAGGAGGCAATGCACTTAGCTCGGTGTCTGGCATTCATCCAGGCCGAGCATGATCTAATATTGTCAGCGTCACACATTAGGGGGGTGGAGAATACCAGGGCTGACGCTTTGTCGAGAAATGACTTAACCAAATTTCGTGCTCAGTGTCCTCAGGCGGCAACAGATCCGACCCTCATCCCAGAGGCCTTGCTGGACTTGCTGCTGATCAAAAGACCAGACTGGACCTGCCCCAGCTGGACAGAGCTGTGGACAGCTACCGTCAGAGAAGCGTAGCAGACTCCACGGGGAGGGTATACAACTCGGCACAGGAGCGGTTCAAACGGTTTTGCAGAGCGGCCAACTGCCGGCCATTACCTACTTCTGAACAGCTGTTGTGTCGCTTCGTTACGTACTTGGCGAAGGACGGGGTGAGCTTCTCCACAATAAAGTGCTACCTAGCAGCTGTCAGGCACTGGCACATTGCTGAAGGTTTGGGGGACCCGGGCATCTGCCAGATGCCTTTGCTGGAGCAGGTAACAAAGGGTATCAAGCGGGTACAGGCCAGAGCGATACCTGCAGCCAGGACGCCAAGGTTACCCATTACGCCAACATTGCTCCGAAAGATGAAGGTGGTGTGGCAAGCTGATAGCGATAGGGTCGACAAGGAGATGCTGTGGGCAGCATGCACACTATGTTTCTTCGGCTTCTTCAGGTCTGGGGAGATAGTGATCCCAACGGCTGGCTCATTTGACGCAGGGGCACATCTGACATTCAATGATGTAGCGGTTGACAGCCTATATGCTCCGCGACTACTGAGAGTGAGGCTGAAGGCATCTAAAACGGACCCATTCAGGGCGGGGGTCGACGTCTTCATTGGTAGGACTGACGACGATCTGTGCCCAGTGGCGGCCATGCTGGCATACATGGTGAAGAGGGGCAATGGCCCCGGGCCTTTCTTTGTGTTCCGGGACGGGAGCTCTCTGACGAGACCAAGACTGGTAACAGAGGTGAAGCAGGCCCTCACCAAAGCCGGAGTGGACAGCAGCCGCTACTCTGGGCACAGCTTCCGGAGTGGGGCAGCGACAACGGCGGCAGAGCGGGGAGTAGAAGACTCTGTTATCAAGATGCTGGGCAGGTGGAAGAGCTCGGCATACCAACGTTATGTCCGTACTCCGAGGGAGAAGCTAGCAGCCATCTCACAGGTGTTATCCAGAGGGGAAGCAAGGCAAGCAGGAGGGATAGCCTAAAAGCACAGGCGGCCAAGAGTGGGTAGAACTGGTCAGTACCTGTACTGGGACTGTTACTGGGTATGTGCCTATGTAGTCACGCATTATTTGATAAATTGTGGCATGCATTGCTATGGTGGAATGTGCAGGTGGGCAGATAGGGGGTGGGGTAAAGGGGGAGGGGAGGGCTAAGGTTTGGAGGGTGGAGGTTATTATTAGCGCCAGGAGCTGACGCAAATAAGAATTAATTGGCCAGGCAGGGGCCAATGTAACTCCAAAACTTAACCTCTCAACGGCTTAGCAGCGAGCCAGACCTGGTACTTTCAGGCACAACCGCAAGCAGGCAGCCACGCCTCCTAAAGGCTGGGGATACAGTGTAGATAGGCGCAGCAACCCACCGGTGCACGATGTTAAATGGAGGTTAGCCCCAAGTTAACCGGGGTTAACTGAGGCACCGGAGAACAAGTCAGGAAGGGAGGGATAGGGTAGGAAGTAGAGGGTCGTGGGTAAAGGGTAAACAGGATATTGAAAGAGGTGGGAGGAGACAGAGATTAAGGCGGGAAATAAGACCTCGTGCTAATAACGACAGGCCAATAACACAGCTTGTACAACGACAGAGAGGAAAGCAGAGTTGCTCCCCACCCACCACAACCCGTGTTAGGGGGGGGGGGGTTATCCACTAGGGTGGTTGTCAAAGGGACCACTGTAGTGTGACAAGTACCAGGGAGGGTAGGAGCTGGAGGTTATTATTAGCGCCAGGAGCTGACGCAAATAAGAATTAATTGGCCAGGCAGGGGCCAATGTAACTCCAAAACTTAACCTCTCAACGGCTTAGCAGCGAGCCAGACCTGGTACTTTCAGGCACAACCGCAAGCAGGCAGCCACGCCTCCTAAAGGCTGGGGATACAGTGTAGATAGGCGCAGCAACCCACCGGTGCACGATGTTAAATGTTGGGTAAGGCACGATAGTACAACTCAAAAGAAGCAAGCACAGGAAGGCCAATATGTAGAGAACCCTCCTGAGCATGCCCAATGCATGGAGGGATATAAATATGTGATGTTGAGGGTGATGCATGGGAAAGACTTGTTCTGAGTGATGAATGACCAGTGCGTGGGAATAAGTACAAACAAGTAACTGATGCATGCTAATAATAAACTAACTGAGTGATAATATGAGTGGGTGTTCGAAGTGTGGGGGAGTGGCTGGGTCACTCTACCACATCAATCTATTAAACAAAACAATAGACAACTACAAAATGAAAAAAAATAATTCACAAACTTGAGAGTTCATATTTTTATATTCGAATTAGGGGTGGTGGTTAAGTTATCTTGGCTGTCTGGGACTTCACCCAAACAATGAACTTTGAACATTGAAAAATTGTTGTGTATGTATGCCTTTATCTTTATCCTTTGTTTTGTTGACACTAGCTAGCCACATACGATCCATCTCCCGCCACAATTCACTCCCTGTCACAATTCATCTCAACTTCCCTTTACCGAATCCTAATCCACTTCCATATAAGGTCACCTCCAAACCCACTGGTCTTCCTGGGTTGTTGTTAAAATAAAAGTGTGCATGTTTTGTTATAATCTTGTTGCCAACCTCTGAGAACTCATTGAGTTGTTATTGGTGAGAGTGCGCGCTTTTGCGGACGCAGACAAGACTGAATGCTATCCAGCCATCGGTTGCGTCTGTGTTATACGCCCGCGTCAGATCAAGTTGGCAGACTGGTCCTTCAGATAGGCCATAGCAGGTTATTAACAACTGTTCATGGTCCTTCGAGCCTCGACAAGAAGCAGCGAAGCCCTACACTAAGCCATCGACGTCAACTCCATCACCTCGTCGAAGACCACCTACTCCATTCAACTCTCCACAAGCGTCCATCTCAGCGAGCCTTTGTGCGCAGCAATGGCGGAACCAGCACCTGCAGTGGCCCAGCTGGACACCTTAAAAAGAAAAAGAGCAAACAGACGTGGACAAGTGACTCGTATCCAGAAACGCCTCGCGAATATTCAAGCTTTGTCTATCAAAGATCTCCCGAGACACAAACTAGACAAGCTTTCCAACGACCTGGAACAAGAGATTCGAGAGCACGATGAACTCCAGGAGCTGATCGACGATCTAGTTATCGACGATCCAACAGCAACCGAAACAGAATCTGGAGAACGAGACACCAGAGACGATGTCCACGCTACCATCAAGGAACAAATAAGTGACCTACGTGCTATGCATGAACTGTGGAGACAAGGCAAAGCTCTCCTCCAAGAGTTCCAGCGCTTACAGGCTGTCAATGAGCCCACCAAAGCATCGTTTAGGAAGCTTGTACAGAAGTTCCTCGAAGCCTCCACGGCCTTCCTGTCGTCAGCAGACGAATTTCCAGATGAAGATATCATAGCAGAAATAGCCCACAAGATTAATGAAGGAGCCACCACGCTCACCGCCGATATTGCCAAAGCTGAGGAAGATTCTCCCTCCAGAGCCTCTTCCTTAGTATCTATGCCAGCTCACTCCACAGTAAGAGCAGCACCCATCACCGTTGCTCTGCCGAAGTTTGACGGAAATCCCATCAATTGGCGCCACTTCGAGACGCTCTTCTCCACCGCCATCAAGACCAGAGCCTCCGGCTTCAGCAACTTGGATCAGAGATCGCTCCTCATGGAGGCGCTCACCACCCAGGAGGCAAAAGCCATAGTAAGATCTTTTCCGATAGATGACGCTCCTGTAGAGAAGATCCTCGACAAGCTGAGATTACGCTTCGGTCGCCCACAAGTTGTCATCCCTCTACTCATAAAGAAAGTAACGGCTCCCAACAAGTTCACAAGAACCTACGAAGGCCTCTCACTCCTCCGAGAGCAGTACGTGTTAGGCCTGGACTCCCTCAAGCCCTACGTAGGGAACTCGTTATCAGCCTTCCTAGTTTATCTCGCCAAAGCCTCTTTTGGCGACGATCTCAAGGACGACTGGGACAAGTACGCGGGCGAAAAGCTAGCCTCACCGGACATGGACGACTTGAGTGTCTTCATTGAGAAGAGATGCCTACACATGTCTCCATCTATCAAACCTTCCACGGCCACCGCTACGACTCAGCCTTATCCCACACCGTCAAGCCAACCCAAGAAGCCATCTCCCAAGTCGTGTGTGGCGTGCAACGAGAGCCACGCACTCATCAGATGTAGAAGTTTTGCCGCCATGGACGTTGATCGACGGAACAAGCTAGTCAGAGAAAAGAGGCTATGCGTGAACTGCTTCTCCGACCAACATGGCTGCAAATTCTGTCCTTCAAAATTTAATTGTCGCACATGCAATGGACGACACCACTCACTCCTCCACAAGGAAAGAGAACAGCTCAACCCACCTCCTACCCCTACAACCGACACAGCAGGCAACTACCACGTCGCGTCACCAGATGACCAGCCACCATCTTCGGTGCCTCAAGCCATGCCCTCCTTCCCGAACACGGTCACTGTCTCCCTGGAAAACGGCACTCGATGCACCCGAGCAAGAGCTATGCTGGACTCTGGAGCAGCTGTCTCACTCATGACGGAGAAGTTAGCATCCTCACTGGGACTTTGTAGATATCCTCAGAGAATGTCCCTGATGGGAAGCTTTGGTTGTGAGTACTCTAAACATTGTGTGGTTACCTCTTTGTTGTCACACTGCAGGTCCTTCATAAGCCAACCGATCACCTTCACAGTCGTGCCGAAGTTGAGACCGGCGCCAGTCCCCAAGAACAGAGAGACGATCCTCAAGAAGCCATTCCTGAAAGATTTGTCCTTGGCCGACCCAGAATTGGGAGGCGAAGTTGACATTTTCATTGGCAACATGGATCTGGACTGCTGCGTAGACGAAGGTTCGATGAAGATCGACGGTCTCAAGGTGCTCCACACTCACTTCGGCTGGAGTATCGCTGGACCTCTCCACGGTGACACAACAACATCCACACTTCTCACGTCTGCAGTGCCTGGAAACCTACAAGACAATCTCCAACGACTATGGGAACTAGACCAAGTGCCAGAAGCATCTCCCCACTCTGCAGAGGATCACGAAGTCCTTCAAAACTTCAACCGTACATTCTCCAGAGTCAAGGGAAGATTCGTGGTCACCCTACCGAGAAAGAAACAGCCTCCAGAGCTTGGTAATTCAAGACGCCAGGCCATCAAAAGACTCCTTTCGAATGAACGCTCCCTCCGTGCGAAAGACAAGCTCGAAGTGTTTAACGATGTAGTTCGTGAATACCTTCAACTCAACCATGCTGAGATTATTCCCAAAGATCAACTCAATCTGTCGCCCAACTTCTATCTCCCTGTTCATGGAGTCTTCAAAGACTCCTCGACAACGACAAAAGTACGAGCCGTCTTCGACGCATCTGCCAGAACATCCACAGGCTCGTCACTGAATGATACCTTGCTACCTGGTCCAAACCTTTACCCTCTCCTTCCTGATGTCCTTCTAAAATTCAGATGCCACCCTGTTGGAATGTCTGCAGACATCTCCAAGATGTTTCGGGAGATTCTCCTACATCCCTCCGAGCGCGACTTCCACAGGTTCCTGATGAGAGACGACGACAACGCTATCGTTGAATGCAGAATGCTACGCCTGACGTTCGGTGTCAATTGTTCTCCCTTCCTTGCCACCCAGGTATTACATAAACTAGCCGATATTTATTCTGTATCTCATCCCATTGCAGCAAAAGCCATCCTATCGGCGTTCTATGTAGACGATTTCCTGTCCGGAGCTAGCAGTGTGGAAGAAGCAGACAAACTCAGAGTCGAGCTGTGCGACCTTCTCTCCAAGGCGGGAATGACCCTCAGGAAATGGCGCACTAACTCCTCTGAGCTCAAGTCAAGAATACCTCCTGAACTACTCGAGACGTGCCCACTGACTCTACCTACTCCAAGGCAAGCCCCTAAAGCCTTGGGCATCCACTGGGATGTAGAACGAGATGTACTCCACGTCTCCACCCCGACCATTCCTCAGTCTTCAACTCCGATCACCAAAAGGATCATTGCTTCTGGGACAGCGGGAGTCTTCGACATTCTTGGTCTCTTCGCTCCAGCCATCATCCCAGCTCGCATATTACTGCAAGAAACTTGGAAACTGTCCCTAGCATGGGACAAGCCAGTACCCGAAGACATAGCAGCCAGATGGTCTCAATGGATCATCGACCTACCCAAGATTACCAACTACTCCATCCCCAGAAGACTTTGTCCATCTTCAGAGCCTGTCGTGTTCAGAGCACTCCATGGATTCTGCGACGCCTCCCAAGTGGCATACGGCGCAGCAATTTATGTCAGAGACGTGACACAATCTGGAGAGACAACCGTCACACTGGTAACGGCAAAAGCCAGAGTTCTACCTGTAAAGCCAACGACAATTCCCAAAGCTGAACTACTAGGAGCCCACCTCCTGGCCAAGCTCATCCAGAAGACTCGAGCCTCACTGGACATCGACATCCATAACGTATTTGCCTGGACTGACAGTGCCATCGTACTCCATTGGCTACCCAAACAACCTGCCAACCTGGAAAGATTCGTGGCTAACAGGGTCCAGAGCATCCAAGATCTACTACCTCCTTCTCACTGGCGACATGTTCGATCCAAGGACAATCCCGCCGACCTTGCCAGCAGAGGTGTACCTGCCTCCGAATTGATCGAGTCAACACTGTGGTGGACTGGACCTTCGTGGCTACCTTTTCCGCCCGATCAATGGCCGACACCTTCAGTATCCTTGCCAGTATCCTCAACCCAATGCCATTTAGTCCAAGTTTATACCCCAACTGTCTACCAACCCTCCTCACTTCTCAACTCTTTACTCTCCCGTTTCTCTAATTTTAATGTTCTTAATCGTGTCTTTGCGTGGATATGTAGATACATCCGCAACTCAGACCCAGACCTCAAAGACAAGTTTCGACCTCAGCTCCTCACCACGCAAGAAGTGAAGGACGCAAAAGAGACACTCTTTCGAATGTCGCAAGAAGAGTTCTTCGCGGACGTCTTCGAAACGATCAAGAAAAAGACCAATCTTCCGAAAGGACACCAATTAGCCAGAGCAAACCTGTGCATGTCCAAAAATGGGCATATCCTCATCAACAGCCGAGTGAGAAATCCCACCTCACCCAAGGAACCCAAACAACTGGTGTTACTTAGCGCCAAATCTGAGCTGACCAGACTGCTGATTCGTTCCCTGCACACGACTTATAGCCACGCAGGAATATCAGCCATGACATCTATTTTGGGGGAAACCTACTACATCCCCAACCTCAGAAACCTCCTGAAGATAATCAGCAAGTCGTGTCCATCGTGCCAACGAGCATATGCCAAGCCGCTCTGCATGAAGATGGGCATGCTACCCTCGACACGAACAACGCCTGCCCCTCCGTTTGACAATACAGGAGTAGACTTCGCCGGCCCATTCTTACTCCGCCAAGGCTACACCAGGAAACCCGTGTATATTAAAACCTACGCAGTGGTATTCGTGTGTCTATGCACCAAGGCCATCCACCTGGACATCTGCTCGTCACTCTCGACCATCGACTTTCTCGCCTGCCTGAGACGTTTCGTGGCCAGAAGAGGCTGCCCTTCGCACATCTTCTCCGATAATGGGACAAATTTCATCGGCGCCCGGGAGGAGATCCGCGAGCTGCAATCACTCACGGAATCTGGAGAGACAAAGAAGGCAGTCATCAAGTTCGCCTCGGAGCAATCGATACAGTGGCACCACATTCCACCCAGAGCCCCACACTTTGGAGGATTGTGGGAGGCGGGAGTCAAGGCCATGAAGTTACTACTCAGGAAGAATCTCAAACCACATGCCCTGAGAATCGACGAAATGTACACATTGCTGACCGAGATTGAGGCGATCCTCAATTCCAGGCCTTTGGCACCGCTACAAGTTGACGACATTAAAGAAGGAAGCTATCTTACAGCAGGTCACTTCCTCATAGGCAGACCGCTCAAGGCCGCTCCGACACCAAGCCCGACGAAAGAAAACTTATCAAGTTTGAAACGATGGAATCTTGTCAAAAGACTCACCGCGGATCTATGGCAACAGTGGATCGGCACATACCTGGCTTCATGCGCTCAAAGAGCAAAATGGCATCGACCTGGATTCAAACTGAGACCTGGACACCTCGTCTTCGTCAAGGACGAGACGCTCAGAGTACGAGAATGGCCCATAGCTATCGTCACGGAAGTTCACCCAGGAGATGATGGTGAAGTGAGAGCCGTCCACATCAAATGCCGAGGCCAGACGTATCTTCGCCCTGCGCATCTACTCATCCCATTCCTCACCGATGATAACCAAGAACAAGATCCACCTCCTTCCCCGCCCGGGAGGATGTCTGGGACTTCACCCAAACAATGAACTTTGAACATTGAAAAATTGTTGTGTATGTATGCCTTTATCTTTATCCTTTGTTTTGTTGACACTAGCTAGCCACATACGATCCATCTCCCGCCACAATTCACTCCCTGTCACAATTCATCTCAACTTCCCTTTACCGAATCCTAATCCACTTCCATATAAGGTCACCTCCAAACCCACTGGTCTTCCTGGGTTGTTGTTAAAATAAAAGTGTGCATGTTTTGTTATAATCTTGTTGCCAACCTCTGAGAACTCATTGAGTTGTTATTGGTGAGAGTGCGCGCTTTTGCGGACGCAGACAAGACTGAAAGCTATCCAGCCATCGGTTGCGTCTGTGTTATACGCCCGCGTCAGATCAAGTTGGCAGACTGGTCCTTCAGATAGGCCATAGCAGGTTATTAACAACTGTTCATTGGCTAATTCGTTGTTTGTCCCTAGCAAAATTACTTGAAAATCCATTGCCAGTCTATTAATTTTGTGAGGTGGGGCTAAAAATTAATAGAAAAGGGTCGACGAAGCCAGCAACGTTCAATAGTCAAGTCGTTGGAGGTAAGTCTTGTGTTGATATTAGAATAGGCCGACTCTGGTCCGATCTCACAGCTAGCTAGAGTCTAGATGCAAACAATTGTTATCGATTATCAAATCAACGGCTGACATTACAAATCGAGAGAGAGAGAGGCACGTGATTACAACATTACGTAACGCATGATCATTCCGTATGAATAATGTTACAATTACAATACACACAACGCATGATATGAATGAGAGTCTTGAGTGCACCTCTTATTCCAACAGTTGATATGTCCAGTGAACAAGTGTATGTGAAAGTGTACTGAAAGTGTTGTGTATTACAAGGACTGTGCAAAGCACAGAGTAAACATTTATAAATATTTTAGCTGCCTTTACACAGCTTTTTCTACAGTAGTGAGCAATGCAAAACTGTGCAGTATGCTTGTTTTTGTTTTTTGATGTTGTTTTTCTCTGTCTTTACACTAGTCTCGCCTGCCAGACCCTTTACCACACCGCTTCGCAGGGAAATGGTCGGGGACAGACGTAGGGTTTTCAGGTTCTCTACAGGAATGTACGTAGAGCCAATCAGACCGTACCAATCACATGACCAACCTCAAACTATTTAATTTATTGCTAATTGAAATGATTTAGCCGTAGCTCTCCACCGAGCGTCGGTTAGTCAGCTGATATGGAAACGTTGAAAGAAGTTTTGAGAAGTGTTGTGGAGGGCATTGGTTACAAAGGTACGCGTGCAGAACAGCGGAGGGCAATTCTTCCCTTCGTGCAGGGAAAAGATATTTCGTTTCCCTCCCAAGGGGAAGTGGGAAAGTTTTTGCTTTTATGCACTCCCACTGTTTTTTGACAAACTTAGAAATAATTCAAAACCAAAAAGTGTAATGGTTGTACTGTTGGAGTTCATAGTTGTACATGCAAAGTGCTCTTCAAGCTCATTTAACAGCTGACCAATAACACACTCTGAAAGTAGTAAGTTCACGCCCTCACAACCAGTTCAAGCAAGGTCTTCAAATGCTGATGTAGATATTCCCGCAGATCAAGCTAAAGCTACCACAGGCGGCAGTGGGATTAAATTTAAAAAATTAACCGCAACAAGGCAGCAATTAAATTCTTTACGACTCAGGTCAGGTGGATTCTTCATTGATTGCATTCCGCCAGAACCTCTGGAAGTACGGCGAGTGTCCCCAGACCCTCTTTTTTCCCGAGCGGAGGGAGGGGCATGAGGGTCTGGCCAGCGAGACTATCTTTACACAGCTTTTTCTACAGTAGTGAGCAACGCAAAACTGTGCGTGTATGCTTGTTGTTTTTTTTGTTGTTGTTGTTAATGTTTTGCGGGGAGTGATTGCTATGGAATTGAAACCCCTTGCAATATGCAATTGAAAAACTCTGCCGTTTGTTTATTTAAACACATAGCTACTGTCTCTATGACATAAAATGAACAATTGGCAATCTTGTTCTTGACACAAAAACATGTCTCTAAGAGTTAGCCGTAAATCTCTATGTGGGAGGTGTCAGATCCTGCTGAGCCCTTCCCACACAGAAGGCAGTAGGTAGTAGTAATAATAGTAACAGTAATAATAAAAGCAGTAATAAGAGTAATAATAATCACCATAATAATAACAACAACAATAATAGTAATAATAATAATAATAATAGTGATAATCATCATCATCATCATAATCATAATGTTATTCGTATGAAGGTCAGAACTTAATAATTGTTATTATTATTATTATTATTTATTACTATTATTATTATTGTGATAATTATTATTATTATTATTATTATTATTATTATTATAATAATAATATTATTATTATTATTATTATTATTATGCATAAATACTTACTCTTGAGCATTTAGATGTGGTAGTAGTGGGAGGAACACACATCAAGCCATCACAGCTGTTCTAGATTACATTTGTGTATGTGTACCATGTGCTGTTTATTAAAGTATACAGGATTGTTTCTTGAATACAAAAAGAACAATAGTTTCATTTGTAATTTGTGCAGATTAATATATTCAACTTGCTAGCATATGCTTGTGTTGACTCGCACTAGCTAAACATCCTCATAGGGTTATCCAAATGCTGCTCAATATTATAGAAAATATGGCTATTGTAACCTAATTAAGGGTAACAGCATTTTCATAAAAAAATACAATGTTCATAATATCATAAAAAGACTGATTCAGATCACAGACAGCTGGTAATGATGATCAATGCGAAAAGTTGGTAAGGAGAGATTGTACATATAATTAGAAGAAGTTGTATAAATGGATACATAATTTTGTTCATCTCTTACATTATGTACTTTTAGTGACATATCAGGTTGCACAAACAATCAACTAGCTACTGACTTAAAAAAAAAAGCAAATCACCCAGCAGAAGACTATAGAAGTCATGCTGCATTTCTAGTTAACTGATAGAATATGAATACCACATCCTACACTATTGATAACCAATTGCAGACATTGGACATTCTTTGTATGTTAGTTTTCAGTTCTGTAGTTGCTAAGATACCTTTACATTTACGATTTGTTTGTATTGTAGTGTAGATGTAAAACTTAAATTACTACTAGTAAGCGCTTTCTTACTTTTAGTAACTTACTAAAATGAAATTGTCTCTGGCTCTCTTTATAGTTGTGATTAATAAAATTAATGAAGTAGCTAACTGTATTAGTTATAACTTTTGAATAATTTTATTTATTATAGCTCGTAATTAAAATAAATCATTTTAATAAAAATAACTCTATTTTTTGGACAAAATAATTATAGTAAAAACTAAAATAGGCATAACTATAACCATATCAGAAAAGAATCAGTACAATAAATTATAGCTAAATTTAGTGTTGAAACCATTATTATAACAATAATTGGAAGATATTTTAGGAGGCATCATTTCAAATGGTATAGATTTTCAACATCAGTGACAAATCACTTCATTTTGTCATTATCAGGCATCAGTACTTCACAGCCTTAAGTGAGTTCAGTTGTTTTTCCACAGTTACTGCTAGCTAGATGAAATTCAGCGAAGTCCCCATCTATATTATATATAATGTATGTATTAAATTACAAGGCAAAAATATTATTTCTCTTTTAATCAGAGAGAATGATTAGCATGAAATGATTTTGAGCTAAATGCTGAATAATGGGCTCTGCCGAATCATATACTGGACACGGCATGCAAATAATGAGTAGGAAGCTGATATTTCGAGGGAAAAACTGGGTAGTTTGGTGAAAAAACTTCTCCTCCTCCCCCTCCCATCTCCCTGTCCCGCTAGATAATGTGACATCCTTCAATCTGTGTTTTAATCTCACCATGTGGAACCAATGTTTCAAAGCTTTTCTTTTTCTTTTGCTATTCCTTGCAATAAACTTCCATCATTCATTGTAACTTTTTGTGGCACCTCAAATACATGTAATTATTGCATATATATGGCAGGTGGCTGCTGAGTCAACAGTTTAGTTTTCTTTACCTATTACATTGAGTGCATTTGAGTATAAGCGTTTCTTTCTCTTATATGCTAATGTCTAACTGATTCCTTACCGTATAAGTCCTTCCATTGTCCGTTTTGTTGAAGTTTGTGACAGATCATAAAGATGTATTCAGGTTTGCAGCAGTAAGGCTTCACATAGCTAGCTAATTTAGTAAGTAGTGGCATGAGTGTATTATTTATTATATTTGTTGAATGAGTTGTGTCCCGGGTGAGTCCGTATGTGTGCATCATTGTGTTTGCATGTGTTGGCCTTCTTATAAACTATCTGGCCACACATGTATACGTCAGTTCTTTTCTCAATCAGATTTTAGTATAAGACCTAAAGGCCTGGTCTCTGGGGTAGCTACTCGTGTGAGGGTTAACTAATTAACTAAGACATTATTTTTTCCCTGGCCCAAATAACCCTAGAGTAGGGAAAAACTTGATCTACATTGGATGTAGCAGGTAGCCAAAGAATTAGACAACCCCCTACTTGATCTGCCTCTCTTGGCCCCAGCAAAAGCCTTACAGTCACACAAAGGACTATTGTTGTATGACAAAAAACTATTGAAAGAACACAAAGAGTAATTGTTACCAGAGGTCATGAAGTGGCTCTGCTCCAGGATACCTCATTGTTATGATAATAACCATGATAACACTTATATGACTTACTTTCAAATATAGGTCCGAATTTTGATTTACCTGATAATCTATTCAGATTCTATGCTCTCATAATTGTATAGAATATGAATCTAATAACAGCAATTCCAGTGGCATTAATCATTCTAGCTTACTTGAACAAAGTCAGTGCTCATGAACATACCTGTTCACTCCAGGACTGCAGCCAGATGGCAGCGTCTTTAAAGAATATAGAAGAACAGGTTGTAAAAATGGCTCCTGGATTGGACTACTTGGGTGAGCTGCCACTGTATGCTGCTACCTCTTGCCAACAGATAGACAAGTTAAGACCTGATGCTGAATCAGGACTCTATTAGATACAAGTGGGTCGTCGTCCCTATCGAGTCTATTGTGACATGAACAACACAGACTGTGGAGGAGGAGTGTGGACTAGAGTAGCTAATGTAGACATGACCACACCCAGTCACAAGTGTCCTGATGGACTGGAACCAGTCACATCACCAAAGAAATCCTGTCGCAAAACAGTAGAAGCTGGCAGTTCAAGCACCTCGTTCTCTACTTATGAACAGCCCTATAATAAAATCTGTGGTAAAGTGATAGGCTATCAGAAAAGCACTCCTGATGCATTTCAACCATATCATGTTCATCGTCATTACACTGCAGACAATTGCTATGCTGATGGTGTCCTTCTGAGCTACAATTCTCCAAGACAACACATATGGACATTTGCAGCAATGCAAGATGGATCTAGAAAAAATACAGTATTCGGCTGTCGTTGTGGATCTAATCCTTACCAAGGTACGATTCCATTATTTGTGGGAGAAGACTATTTCTGTGAGACAGGAGTTACTTCAGGTAGTACGTCTATAAATGGACAATATTATACTGAAAATGCTCTATGGGATGGCAAAGGGTGTGGGACATTCCCGAATGGATGTGACGGAACTAGAAGTCCGTGGTTTAAGAAAGAATTTTCCTACAGCATTAATAGCAACATAGAGTTACGTATCTGTATGGACCAAAACCGTGGTGATGAGGATGTACTAGTGGAACAGATACACATATACATTCAGTAATTAATGTCGAATACAATTTACAAACATTTGCAATATTTTGTGTATTATACTTTTTGTGCTAAGCTAACTTTATTTAAAATGATTGAATGAAAGAGGTTATAATTTAAAACTGCATCTAATGTACTAAATAATAAAGTTGCTGTTAAATAAGATAGCAGCCCATACAAATAGTAACTCAGGCATACAATGGCTAATGCCAAATCGCTAAAGTTGCAGTAATATTTCATCAATCCACTTTACAGTGTGGAATTATAGTCTTCATGGCATATGCTTTTCCAATTATTAATTCCCCAACAGCAGTTCCATCTTTTGATGCTGCAGTGTACATGGAGCTGCAGTTTGTGATTTAAAGTGATATTAAAGTTCCACCTTCCAGGCTATGATGCATGTGGAAACAGTTAACAAAATGGTGAGCTAAGACTAATGTGGATGCAAATCCTGATGCAACCAGCCTAGTTATGTTGTGATTTAATAATGTATTCCATTTTTAGGTTATATCTATATTTAACATGTGCTGACTAAGGAGAGGTAATAGAAGTGTTGGACCAGGGGGGGCTAATTGCCCCCCATATTTATAGTTTAGAGGAACTCGGTGGGAGGGTAGGGGGAAGCCAAAGCATTCACATATTATTGCACATTTTATCACCTTTAAACACTAAATTACACTACAATTACTCATGAATACAATTCCACTTATAAAACCCATATAAATAAGCTGCTTATCGCAATAACCAATACAGTTATTGTAGAAATATTGACTATCGAACCACTTTCAGTTAAGTGGTCTCATTGAAACTTATCTATCATCATGCATGCATACACTATCTATTTATAAACACAATCAATTACGTAACTATTATCATACTTTCGTTTTCTTTTTGGCTGACGTCACCTTAACAGGTTCTGATGCTGGCTAAAATACTCTTGATTAAAGCTAACCAACAGGTTATGGGCCCAGGACATTGACCTAACAGTCGTAGCGGTCTCATTGCTGGTAGAGTCAGATAATGGCAGAATCGAAGGGCGCAACGGTGACTCCGCTGAACAGCTCGAACTATGCTACATGGAAAATCCAGTGTAAGATGGCATTAATTAGGGAAGGGCTGTGGGGAATAGTGAGCGGAGAGGAAAACCCTCCAGAAGGAGTTGGTGAGCAAGCGAAGTATGCTCAGAGAAGGGATAAGGCCTTGGCTACTAGCTATAGTCTTGGCGATCATCCTAGTCTTCTTTATCTTCTGGGTGCAGACTCGAAAGATCCTAAGGAAGTGTGGAAAGCTTTAGCTGATCAATTTCAGCGGAACACGTGGGCGAACAAGCTGGAGCTAAAGCGGAAATTGTTTTCACAGAAGTTAGCAGACGATGGCTCAGTACAGGATCATGTCAAGTCATTAACTGAAATCTTTGATGCCAATAGATGAACCTGTGAAGGAGGAAGATCGTGTAGTCTACCTCTTAGCCAGTTTACCAGAAAATTACAACGTTATTGTCACAGCTCTCGAAGCCAGTCCAAAAGTACCTGAATTCTCTATTGTTACAGAACGCCTTCTGTACGAAGAAAATGAAAATTAAGAGTCGTGTGAGTGTACCTGAATCTGGTAGTGAAGAAGCACTTGCTGCCAGGTCCAAAAGGTTCAGGTGTAATTTTTGCCACAAAGTCGGCCATTTCAAGAGAGACTGTGTGGAATTTGCGAAGGTCAGAGGTCAGTCATGTTCACAGGAGTCAACAAAAAAGGCCAAGAGTGGTGCTGCATTCAAGGTCACCATTTCGCCTGAAGTTGAATCTGATGAGAGTGTTGGGCTAGTTGTTCAACATGCCCTTACCATCGGTACAAGATGTCAGAGTCGGTGGATACTAGATTCAGGTGCCACTTGTCACATGTGCAACTGTGAATCATATTTTGAGCACATTCATGGTCTTGACAATCTCATGAAAATCACCCTTGGAGATGGAAGTACTTTGCAGGCAGCTGGTCGAGGAAACGTTGTTGTGGCAGTGAGATTTTCTGATGGGAAAGTAAAGAACTGCACACTATATAACGTATTGTATGTGCCTGGTCTCTCCTATAATCTTTTAAGTGTACCTGCCGCAGCCAGGAGGAACAAAATAACAACCTTTACAGGCTCTACGTGTGAGATAAGGAGTGACAGTGGAAGACTCGTTGCGTGTGGACACAGAGAAGGTAGCTTATACTATCTGGATTATGATAGTAGTAATGAGCAAGTTCACTCTTCTTCCTGCAGTGACAAAATTACTGGAACAATGTGGCATCGCAGATTTGGTCATCTTGGTCTTTACGGTCTCAAGGCACTTCTGAAGCACTCGATGGTAGATGGTCTGGATGTGAATGATTTCCCAGAGAGTGAAATTTGTGAATCCTGCACAAAGGCTAAAGCACACCGACTACCCTTTGAAGCAAGCTCTGTGAATCGTGCTCAGGAGCCACTTGGGCGGATACATAGTGATGTGTGTGGAAAAATGGGAACTAAATCTCTCAGTGGTGGCGAATACTTCGTCACCTTTATTGACGACTATACTCATTATGTGTGGATCTATATCCTGAAGAAGAAGGATGAAGTACTGCAATTCTTTTGTAAGTGGAAGGAAATGGTGGAGCTTGAATCTGGAAGAAAGGTGAAGATAATACGTTCAGATAATGGAGGTGAGTATACCTCCTTTGCGTTCAGTTCTTATCTTGCCAGCAAAGGAATAAAGCATGAGTTCACAGTTCCTCACACACCCGAGCAAAACGGTGTGGCTGAAAGGCAAAACCGCACTTTGATAGAGGGTGTACGAGCTATGCTGAATGATTCCGGTCTACCTCATCGTTTCTGGGCAGAAGCACTTTCCACTGCTGTATACGTTCGAAATCGCAGTCCAACTAAAGCTCTGCAAAGTATGACACCTTGTGAAGCTTGGCATGGTATAAAGCCTAATGTAAAGACTTTACGTATTTTTGGATGCAGGGCCTATGCACATGTTCCAAAAGTTGAAAGGAGAAAGCTGGATCCAAAGGCAAGAAAGTGTGTTTTGCTGGGGTATGGAGAACAGAAGAAAGGGTATCGTCTGTTTGATATCAGCTCAGCGAAAGTCATTCACAGTAGGAATGTTGTGTTTAATGAATCCTCAATGCCTGGAATTAAGAAGGAGGAACCAGGAGAAAGTGAGGAGAAGTTCATCACCATCAGCATACCTGAAGAACATGGAATAGCTGATAACACTGAGTGCACTGAAGGGGAAGATTTAATTCCTGAAACAGTTGGGGCAGAAAATGACAGCTGTAACCGAGGTGAAGATAATCAAGAACCAATACCAGATACTTTCCCACCTGTGCGAAGATCTTCTCGAAATATTCAACCACCGGATAGGTATGGCTTCTCATTAATTGGTGTTGATGATGAACAAGCTCCAATGTCAGTGTCAGAAGCCCTATCTTCGTGTGATAAACAGAAGTGGAAAGAAGCCATGGAACGAGAAATGAAGTCGCTTTACTTAAATGATGTGTGGGAATCGATGGAGCCTCCTGAAGACCGAAAGATAATTGGAAGTAAATGGATATTTCGTAAGAAAGTTGACACTAGTGGTACTGTTAGTCGATACAAGGCACGTCTTGTTGCTCAAGGCTGCTTGCAGAAGCCTGGCCTTGATTATGAGGAAACTTTTAGTCCTGTTGTCTGTTTTGAGTCAATTCGATCAGTAATTTCAATCAGTGTCCAGAAGAATTTGCAACTCCATCAAATGGATGTCACAACTGCCTTTTTACATGGGGAACTAGCAGAAGAGATATACATGAAACAGCCTGAGGGCTACATTGAGTCAGGCAACGAGCATCTAGTTTGCAGACTTAAAAAAAGTATATATGGTCTCAAACAGGCACCAAGATGCTGGAATCATGCTCTTGACAACTGCTTGAAAAAGATGAATTTGAAGCAAAGCCTGAGTGATCCCTGTGTTTACATTTCTTCTGGTTTGGAGTTTCTGGTGGCCGTCTATGTTGATGACATTATTCTGGGAGGAAATAATGGCCTCAGAATAAAGGAGGTAAAGAAAGAATTGGGAAAGAAGTTTGAAATGAAGGATCTGGGTAAACTGCATCATTTTCTTGGGGTTGCCGTTAATCAGGATCAGAAAACAGGAAGTATATGGATTGGTCAAGCCTCCTATATAAGAAAGCTGCTTCAAAAATTTGAAATGTCTGATTGTAAGCCTATCAAATCTCCTGCTAATCCAGGTGTCAAACTCACGTCGAGTGGAGATGGTGACTGTTTGTGATGAGAAGATTTACCGAGTCTTAATTGGAAGTCTACTGTTTTTGTCAACCAGAACCCGCCCTGACATTGCATATGCTGTGGGATGCGCTGCTCGTTTTTGCAGCAATCCAACCAGAGAGCATTGGACAGCTGCTAAGAGGATTCTGAGATATTTGAAGGGAACAGTGAACCTTGGCCTACTATATAGTCCCACTGGATCACCAGACTTCGTAGGATACTGTGATGCAGACTGGGCAGGAGATGTGCAAGATCAAAAATCAACGTCCAGCTATTTGTTCATGCAAGGAGGTGCAGCTATCACATGGCGAAGTTGCAAGCAATCTTGCGTATCTCTGTCCACCACAGAAGCGGAATATGTAGCGCTTGCTGAAGCAGCTCAGGAAGCTGTATGGCTGCAGAAACTGAACAGTGACCTTCTTGGCAGGAATGTTAGCAACACACTAATATATGAAGACAACCAGTCTGCTATGTGCATCGCAAAAAGTCAGATAAGCCGACGAAGAACCAAGCACATTGAAATCAAGTATCATTATATTCGTGAACTTGTGGACACTGGTCGCATTAATCTTGTGTATTGTCCATCTGAAGAGATGATAGCAGACATCCTTACCAAAGGACTCTCAGTGCCTCAGTTTGAAAAGTTTCGTACTTTGGCAGGAATGTGTGAATGCTTTGATTGCTGAAAGTGAGAAGGAGTGTTGAAATATTGACTATCGAACACTTTCAGTTAAGTGGTCTCATTGAAACTTATCTATCATCATGCATGCATACACTATCTATTTATAAACACAATCAATTACGTAACTATTATCATACTTTCGTTTTCTTTTTGGCTGACGTCACCTTAACAGGTTCTGATGCTGGCTAAAATACTCTTGATTAAAGCTATTAACCAACAGTTATAGGATCTCAGTTGGTAATGCCATAATTTACTGCTCCTCCATAATAATAAATATTTGGAAAGTAAACATTGATCACTGAAGTAGCTAATGTAGACATGACCACACCCAGTCACAAGTGTCCTAGTGGACTGGAGACAGTCACATCACCAAAGAGTCGCAAAACAGTAGAAGCTGGCAGTTCCAGCACCTGGTTTTCTACCTATGAGCAGCCCTATAGTAAAGTATGTGGTAAAGTGATAGGCTATCAGAGAAGCACACCTGATGCATTTCACCTCTATTACATTCATCGTGCTATACTGCAGACAATTACTATGCCGATGGTATTCTTCTAAGCTACAATTCTCTGAGACAACATGTATGGACATTTGCAGCAATGCCAGATGGATTTAACAAAATTATATGATCAGGGCCGTATCTAGAATAAATTGCCT
>WLWD01006108.1_pt1 | contig 38139 bp, 15 predicted proteins | sample 6712731 | NCBI WGS metagenome assembly WLWD01 (sample SAMN12718690, study PRJNA576275) | sponge metagenome | isolation source: marine sponge | host: Mycale hentscheli | place: New Zealand: South Island, Marlborough, Capsize Point | collected 2014-11-01 | reverse complement strand
GATAAAATAAAGAAATGGATCTGCCAAACAGCGAGTGGCGGGTCCAAGCTAATTGGAGCAGACCTAAGGCGAAATGAATGAAGCGAGCGAGACACTCTCAGGGGTAACACAAATTGGGGATGTTTGTTTGTTAATATATATGTTTGGACGTACGTATGTTATTTGTACTTTGAACATCTCGTATTTTTGTGTTAACTCAGCATTCGACCTCGTCCCAAACTTCACTAAACAGATTCCTCTGGTTTATCGATCATTACCCGTATCATCCTAGAAATTGAATTGTTTACCACTTTGAATTATTTTGCGGGTACAGTTAGAACTCAAAACCTTTTGGGAGTTCCATTTCTATTCGAGTTATGTAGTGGCGGTGGTAAGTTAATAGCTATTTGTCATAATTATAAGCCCTACGCAACAGTATTGACTTGAAAATTTATTGTCCACTAGACTAACCACAAAGGTAAGCCTTGCACAGGTATGTTCAGTGTGAAAGTATTATGCGTTACAACTACTACTTAGCTAATGAATATCACAAAGAAAACACTTAAATAACGTGACTTGTTTTTGTTGCTTTTTTTTTTTTTTTTTTTTTTTTTTTTTTTTTTTTTTTTTTTTTTTTTTTTTTTCAATTCAAGCAGTTGCGGGGTGTGGTTACTATGGCTTTGAATCCCCTTTACCTTATATACGTAATTCAAAACTCGATTTTTTTTAAATAGCATGAGTGTAAATCAATCGTTTAACGATAGTATAGCTTTAGGCTTGCTCACCATTTGTGCTCAGGCGCATGACTAGTTTATAAAAGCATAGCAGACCCAGCAGCACTATATTTTTTTCTTCGTCTTTGAATTATGCCAAGGCCTGTAGCTCATACTAGTTTGCGTGTAGACATACATTATGTCATGTTGTACTTTGACCCTCACTTTTTTGTGTTAGCTAGTTGTCGACCTAGATAGCAGGTTTTGACAGGAAAAATGGTCCAACATTACAAATTGTAGCAGTGAGGGTCCCTCTGTAATACTGACTATAAGAAGTGTACCATGTACTGGAAAGTATAGAGTAAACTGACAAGTGTTGTTGTGATCATGTCAGTATATTATAAGACTGTCAACAGGAGATCAGTCATAATACAGCAATCATGATTATAAGGAAGAGATCGTAGAATGTATACATATGTGACATGCACAGATCACACTACTTGCATAACTAGCATTGCATCCCAACATGAAGAGGGAAATACTCATGCACGGTCAACGTCTGATGAGTCAGGTCGTAAAGGCTGGCCTCTCGGTTGTTGTCTGAGACTTCCACTAATAGTAATAATATAGACTGAGATTGTTTATTGGAATTGGTTCCCTGCATTGGACTCCCACTAAGTAGCATCGTGTGAGCGAAGCAAGACCCTCATTAACAAGTCTCAATTGAGATTTTGGTATATATATATATATATGGCAGCGTTCCACACATGTCCATGGTCAATGAATTCCACCCACGGAAGCTACTTAAAAACATGAACATTGGCACAGGCACAAGAAATTCGGGAGAAAAGACTTAGTTAATAATCAGGAAAAATTAATGGCAAAGAGCTACGGCGACAGAAGAGGAGAGAAGTTCACAGTGAGGTCTTACAAGCTTAACAGAGTTCATTTTCTATTCTATTGGCAGTGGTAGTGGTAAGTTATCTTGGCTATATGCCTTACGTAACAGATTGGCTCTTACTTGAAAATTCATTGTCCAATAGTCGAGAATCTAAAATGCTTTATCAACTAGAGCTCTGGTACAATAGAGCATTTTCAAGGTTTTGGAAACATCCTAGGAAATTTATTTGATTACCCCTTGAAAATGTTTTGTCCAATAGTCAAATCATGAATAGAATACGATATAAATCTTGTGTTGGTATATCCAGTGAACTTGTGTGTGTGTGTGTTTGTGTGTGTGTGTGTGTGTGTAGTATATTAGATTGTTTGATACGTACGATACTGACGTATGTGTAAATGAGGAGTTTGAAATGATGCAACGAGTAATAAAATGCGTTAGTGATAGTTATATAATGTGCTTGTACAAATACGGAAGTATTGTGCATGCTAGCTAAATGTGGAATGATGGTGAAATGATAACTGGCTAAATATTGACAAGTGGAATGTTCAGCTTTGGCTTTGGTCTTCAACACAACACAATATGTTTACAGAGACCATTGGCTATGCTGTTGCAATTGAAAAATTATTAATTTGAGGTGTGTCTGAAATATACAGACACACAGAGCCACTGCATACACGACTCACATACAATACCAACAGGTTAAAGTATATTGGAGCATGGTGTACAATTATTTGTATCATTTATTTATTTATTTACTTTAATTATTTATGTTTTACTTTTATAGGAGTTCCTCAAGTTTACAGTAAGGGCTTGGGAGGGATGGAACTTAATCAGAAGAAGTGGACTGTGAGCTGAAAGGTATAAGTCAACCATTTATATATCATATAGTAGATATGTATTGTTTTTATAATAGTGTTACAGTAGCTTCTGTGAACTTTCTTTTAAATGTGGAAGGACTGTAAATGGGTGTAGTCAGTCATTTATTCACTGTACGCTAGAGGGTCCTAGTGAGTCGTCCTGTCTGTTTGTGTGTCTGTATATCTGTAATACTATAACTTTAGAGATTACTGACAATTAATGGTTGATTAGGTAACTTACTCAGAACAAAGATTTAAGATCTTTTATTGTGCTACTTTTAAATTTGGGCTGATTTTTTAGAAAACACAAACCATGTGTACTAGCTTTAGTGAGTAACGCCCCCTTTTGTCACGTTGTAATCACATGAGCTAATTAATTTCTTAATTTCTTGCATATGCAGTAGATTTGCTTTATGTGCTGAAAGTTAACCGAGTGCTTGAATTCTTGTTTAACTGCTGGAGTGCTGGCTATATATGCTACATGCAAGTCACCAAGAATGTTACCAGTTATGTTACCAGTTATGGCGGCATGAAGTTGAAACATTATGATAAGAATTCAGATTCGTTGTGGTTTCAATAATTAATACACAGCACACTGTTTCATTGAATGTCTTTCCAAAGTCTTTAGATACTAAGTCAACTTATCTGACTGGAGTACGTACCAAATTCGTCTTTTCTTTTTTTTTTTCTTTTTTTTTAATGTAATGACTGAAGCTATAGTATGCTAATACAAATTCATAATGTGGTTCTGTCATGTGTGAGTGTGTTTGGTTAGGACTAGCTATGTAGGATGCGTTATAGGATCTATATTCCAAATAATGCACATCTTCAGCTATGCCACGTACTCCACATGATATAGTGATCATAGAGAGAAGTAGTTCTGAATCAGTACTACATGTATAAACTTCGTAGTGGTCAATAAACAGACGCAGTATATATTTTGATAAAATCATAGGTATCGGTCGTAGTTTGCTGCATTTCGTACAGGTCGCCATTGAAACCACACACACACACAACCACACGTGCACATCTGCACACACACACCACACGTGCACATCTGCACACACACACATCACACACGCATCATCACACACACATCATCATCACACACACATCATCACACACACACACATAATCACACACACACACACACTACACGCGCATATCATACACACATCACACATATCATGCACACATCACACACACACACATACTATTCTTCCTTCCTGCGACAAAATTTCCACCAAAAGAAGCCCTGGAGTTTGAACCTTCATTTAAGTGGCGCAACTCTTCGCAAAAGTAGATAAATCCCGGAGATATGTGGACTCTCTCGAAGTCTGTAGACGACCATTACCTGTTATGGTTTTCAAATTGCATTGCTTTATTATTGACCACTAACCAAGTTTGTTTTTTTTAGTACAAAAGAATTGGTATCAATTCAGAACTAATCATAACCATATTTGCTATTTTGTGGTATTATCACATTATTGGCGAGCGAGCGTAGCGAGCGAGACACTCTCAGGGGTAACACAATCGAGATTTCGCTATATTTATTTATTTATTTATCTGTTTATGGGGTACGTGAGACCTCTGTTTTCGCCCGCGCTTCTAATTACGTAAGTTAGGTAAAGCGTTCACAGTTCCAGTATTTTTCAATTAACAAGCGCGGAGAATCCTGCTGCACTGCCTTACGCAACTTTGTTTCAACCAAAATGTTTACAGCTACTCTCTTCTTGAAACAATTGTGAAGTCTTTGTCAAGCTGCGCTTCTTTGCCACTGCTTTCGAAGTTTATTCAGGTAATTCTGTTAGTTTAGTCTGGGATCAGACACTTTAGGTTCTCTGATGTTACATGTACCTGAGAATGGAAAGGGTTACACTGTGCACTACAGTTAGATGTAATTTCTGTCCTATTTTTCCGTAAAAAGAGTCTGCTCGCTCGCCATGCATTTGCGCTATTCGAGCGCACCACTAGTTATAATTTATAATATGAAAAAATCATTGTAATCATGTGGACTAATATGCTCTTGACCTTGATCATCCAATAAACTTCCTGGCAGTATTTAGTACCCACAAGTCACAAGCACAGTGTAGCCACTTCTTCCTAGCAAAAGACAAACAAACAAACAAATAATAGCAAGTATTACATAACTCAGTATTACTATTTGGGTGTTTTTGTGAATGTCTGTACGCTATGCCAGTTGATAAATTTAATTTTCCATGATGTCCGAAGACTGTGCCGGTTGAATGTAAGAGTTACAGGCGACTTGCTCTATATAACACTTTATTGTTTGTTTGTTTGTTTTTGTTTGTTGCTGTTACTGTTTATTTGTTGTGTGTGTAATGCACTTTGTCATCACTTCAAGTTTATATTGTTGCATGTGTGCTATTCTTTATAAAAAAAAGTTTTTTCACTTTGACAAAAGATCAGCTTACTTCTGATTAATAAATTGTTTGTTTGTTAGTTTGTTTTTTCATGTTTGTTTGTTCTTCTTTTTTTCTTTTTTTTCTTTTTTTTCTTTGTATTTCTTCCCCTTTGTCTTTCGCTCTTCTATTTTCTGTTTAAAAGTATTGCATCAAATGATAATTAGTAGTATTTAAATTGCTTTACTCTCCTATTGTTTTTGTGCTCTCGTCTTTTCCTTATCTCGTGGTGATTAGACTCGTACGATTTGTCAGAATTGAAGTTGTGTGTGGCGGAATGATTGTGATAGTTGAGTTACTTTGTTCGTGGATTGGCACTTTACAAAGTTATCTCATGTTATTCGCCTAATATACTTCATGCAAGTGTAATTTACACAGAAAAACATTTTTAATTTTTAATGTGTTGTTGTTTACCAGTTCATTTCTTTTAATGGGTATTGCTTACAGCCAATTTTTTGTATTTTTTTATATTATCCTCAGAAACCGATTGGCTCATTATGGGCAGAAGGTGAGAAGTGAGGCTTTGATGAGGACTGCAGCTATGACAGAAACAGAGTAGCTCGGGATGGTGACAGACAGCACATCAAGCGTGGCCCTGGATCTAGTGGATTCATCAAACTCTTCATAACATTTAAATTAGACTTTTTATTATTATTATTAATTTTTTTAACCACATAGCTAGCTCAGAAATTTATATAATAATCAGTATTACTGTCAAAGGATTATATATATCACGTCATTTAAGAAAACATTTGGAATACATTCAGTATATTTAGTATCTATACACTGCATGCTGTGGTAAGACATTGTCAAGAATACATTGGGTATACTCCAGCAACATAATATCTAGTACACATAGTATGGTGTGCACCTGGTGTAAGGTAATGCAAGTACTCCAGTAATGCGGTCTTACGAAAGATACGTATCACTGGTGACGTAAGTAAGATATAGAGTCACTGGAGTATGCCACGTGTGTATGAGACTTTATATGCACTGGTGTATATCCATTGCATGGTGTTGCTCATTACAGAGTTCACGGTTAAATGTTCCACTGTAAATGCATTTATGAAATATTTTGGTGTGTAATACCCAGTATAGTTAACCTGGTACAGTTATAATAATACATACATTAGTTTGTATACTAAGTGGCCAAAAACAGTATTTGTAACACCCGGTGAACTATGTACGAGCAATCATCCCATACACCATTTGAGGACTACTACCATGCAGCAGTTAGCAGCACCAAGTGAGCATGTGAAACCTCTGATAGTAAATTACCTCTGTTCAGTGAACTTTCCTTAGCCCTCTACCCATTCCTATAGAAAACGTATGGCGTATCTCCCCCTCCTTAAAACAAACACCAATTTTCTGTACTAATAACTAATGCAATGCATGATATTTGGAGGCAAATTATAAACAACCTCCGAAGGCAAACAAAATCATCTGGTGAATTGCGAACCTGGTCCCAAATTGTTCTCAGTTCAGAGGTTCTACTGTATCAAATTTTTGCACATGTCAGAGAGTTTTCGTGATTTCATCTAATAACCCCAACATCAGTTGGGCATCACCTCCTACAATACTCATAAACTGTGCCCATGCTGAGACCATGCATCACAGGATATTTGCCCCCACTAATTATTGACCTTTATGAACAATAATGTTTGTGTCATTTCTACAACATCATTCAATATCAGCCAAATATAGATGACAACAATCTTTTACATTTACACCATGGTCTTTGCTTGTTTACAAAAATATGTTGGTATTAGTCCTGCATGAAGAACCCCAAATCAGATATCAAGAATTTCACACTCAACAGCACACACATCCTGCAGTGATCCCACACGTAACTGGTTGCCGCTGTACTGGAGTGATCCCAGATGCTGCCACTTTTCTGGTGCGACCTATCAATAATTAGACAAGTCTCAACAGACGGTAGTGTTTTCTCTAAAAAATAAAAATAAAAAATAAAAAAAAATAATAATAAATACAATGTAAAACAACAACAACAACAACAAAAAAACAAAAAACAAAAAAAACAACACAAAAACAATAATAAAAAAAAACATTTAATCCTTTCACTGCAGATGCCATATGGTATTCTGAATTTTGTCAGCGGTTCTCCGTATTAAAAAATTGATTATCCAATACAACATTCCCATTTCTTGTTATTATGTTGCTCTGACGTAGTACTTCCTGTAATTAAAAAAATTGAAATGATAGCACAGGTGTTTAGTTGTTGTTTTTTACCATTAAAAGAGTTGTCTGTCTGCCCGAAATATTTTATAGTACAAGGTTGAGAAGTCCAGAATCCATTTAATAGAAGACGAATAAGCCGTGTACTCTGTCTGAACTCCATAGCAGCTCTGAGGTCATCAATAATTGAGTTTCAGTTAGTACCGTTGGTAACGGTAAGTCTAAAGTTTTAGCTATTCTTTGTGTGGACTAATAGACAGTCTGACTTGCTTTTAAAATATTTCTCTTGCTGACAGCAAAAAAAAAACAAAAAAAAACAAAACAACATTATTACATTTTCATGTACCAAAATGGCCATCATAAACTCGGCAGTGAAAGGGTTAACAACAAACATGGAACCCCCCACCCACACAAAAAAGAAACAAACAAACAAACAAAAATATCCTCTCTCCAGCCCAATTATTTTCATTCATAGGTATGTTAGTGGGTGTGGTCTGTCATTGGAAAGTTGGGAACTATATTAAGGAGGGAGGGGGAGTGTGGGTGGAGAGTGTGTGCCACATTTACATATAACGAAAGTCACTTCAAAATTTGCACTTGTCTGACTTTATTTGTTGTCTATTATAGAATTTACCCTTTCAACAACACACCAGAGTTGGGGTAAAATACTCAAAATCATTTAATTGCAATTGAAAATACTGCTCTCTTCAAATACAATTTGCAAATACAAATACTTGACTTCAGAATTGTATTTAATTAGCATCGCAAATACTTTGAAAATGCGACAGTGTCATGTGTACGTCACATACGTTATCTGCTGTCACACACATATATACATACACATACACACACATGTACATACACATGCGTGCGCACACACAGTGACCTCCAATAAAATATCCAAATGGTATTTCCACTTTCCTTTTCCCCAGGAATATTTGAGGGACTTGCCCATATTTTCTCTCGCCTCTTTTCATTTCTGTTGTATATTAGCAATGCACGTATTTCAAACTTTAATTTTGCTAGTATTTCAATACATAAAACCCAGATTCACTCAAATACAATTACATTGAAATTACTAGAAAAAATATATATTTAATTGCAATTAAATATAATTACAATGTATTTGACCGAACTCTGCCACATACCACTCGCCTCACCCTGGCCAGTGCTTTAGTAGTGAGTGTGGTGAAGAAGATGAGAGGAACATATCAAAACCAGTTAATAAGAATCTGATACCAGGTACTCTCAACTAATAATAATTAGTACGGCACGTAAGTTTCCCATTCAATAATGTATAGGAAAAATCACTGTTCAATTGAAATTGCACAGGTAAAGTGAAATAGCGCTTAAATAATTGAAATACCTCGATAACTAAGTGGAAACTAAGTGAAATACGACTGTAGCTAAGTGAAATAGTACGGGTAAGTGCGCACACGTGGAGCATTAACCTTGGAAACATACAGTTCGAGTAGTTTCTAGTTGGAGACAATGTCATTTCTTTACCACAGAAACTCTACCCATATCAGGTGGAATGTTTAAACATATTAGGAGGAGCCATATGTTGAAAACGAAGTTCCAGAGGAAACTAATCCTGAAATTGAGTGAACGATATAGTATAGCTATAATTGCAAATGACTTTTTAAAAAGCTGGCCTACTATTAATGAGTGATAGCATGGGTAACCCGTGCTACTAGGGATCAATAGCACTCGTAAAGCTATTGAAATAGCACTACTCGTGCTATTAATCCCAAATATCACGGCGTACCCGTGCTATTACTCATACTAATTATAATATCATAGCAACAAAAACAATAATAATAGTAAAAATAACAATAATAATAGCAACAATAATAACTAGTGATGTGCTTGAGCACAAATGGCGAGCGAGCCTAAAGACTATACTATTTTTATATGAATGATTTTGACTTCTAACACTGAAGCTACTGAAAATAAGGTCCAGTTTTTTAATTTAGCATACAGGGTAAAGGGATTTCAGTGCCATAGTAACAACTCTCTGCAACTGCTTGGAAGGAAAAAAACAACAACAAAACAATACAAGTTATTTAAAAGTTTTCTTTGTGATATTCTTTAGCTAAGTAGTGGTTGTAACACACAATGCTTTGACACAACTGGACATGCACCTACACAGACTTACCTTCGCGGTAGTCTAGTGGACAATGTATTTTCAAGTAAATACTTTTGCGCATGGCTTATAACCATGACAAAGAGCGCATTGACTTACCACCGCCACTAACTCGAATAGAAATGGAAGTCCCTTAAGTTTTCAAGTTTTAACTGCACCCGCAAAAGAATTCAAAACGGTAAACAATTCAATTTCTAGGCTGATACGGGTACTGATCGATAAACCAGAGGATTCTGTTTAGTGCAATTTGGGACGGGGTCGACCACATAACTAACACAAAAACGCGAGGGTCAAAGTACAAAATGACATATGTACGTCCAAACATAATATATACAAATAAACATCCCCGATTTTCGATTGTGTTACCCCTGTAAGTGTCTCGCTCGCTACGCTCGCTCGCCAATAAGTAGAAAATACTCTGCCATACAGTGGCGCTGTAGCATAAGGTACTTTAATCTCTTAATTCTCTACCACTTGGTTTAGTTACATCATTTGTCCTCTCCTGCTCTCTTTCTTCCTGAACCCTTCCTTCGTTCTTCTTGAGTTAATGGATTCCCTTCTGCTCCTTTGTCTGTACCTCTTCCTAGTTCTCAGTGTCTCTGTACTTCAATCCATGATTGTGGACTTTGCCTTCCCTGTTCAATCCTCACTTTCTCTTAGGTACACATGTCGTTTCCTTACTTGCCTCTACTGAATAATACTTTAGCCATTCAATTAGTGGCGCCATTTTACCATCCTGGCCCAGCTAATGAATTATTCATGAATACACACACTACTGTCATTGTCAAGCATATTATTATATAGATAATGATGACGATAAATAATAATAATAATAATACCATAGTCTACCATGTCTACCGATAAGCGCTTAACCATTCACTTACAAAAATTGGCCGAGTGGGCACTCACCCATTTTTTGTACATGCGAGAATTTGCACACACACAAAAGTTACATACACAGCATTATTGAAAACTTGCACAGGCTGCACTACTTACTCGACTTTAACAAAACTAACATAAGACATCAGATTCAATAGTCTTTAAGGCTTTCTGGACATTCACCATTGATATTCTAGTCAGAAAAGTCAGCCTTCACTACCGTCAATTTGCTTGAAATGGCACAGCAGAGGAACGACTTCTATTGCTGGCCACATAATTGACAAGGAATACTTGTTCGTGTATGAAATTTAAAACCTGGGTGTTAATATTTATCAGAGAAATGCCGTAGAATACAATAATAATAATAACCATAATAATGGGCAAGCACGTGAAGCAAGTGAATTCAGCTGCCTTTAATTTTTGCGTGAGCGTCTTAAGAATCCTAATGAATTAATGTTTGTGTCTATAAAAGCTGGCTATCCTTGGGGTAGACGTGAGGACTTGAAATTTAGTTTACTTAGTTGATCAACAACACATAGTCGACTATAAGACCTATCGTAAGACTGCACTACCATATCAGCATCATTACAAAACAAGTAGCTAGATCACTATAACTTCTACCACTTAACAAAGTGAAGCAGATTGTAAGAGCTCCTGATAAAATACTATTATTAAATGACAAGTGCACTTTGACCTCAGAGTGCTGCTAAATTTCAACTTTAGCGTGAGTGTGAAACACTACACTTGGGCTCAAGAATCTAAAGGTTAGGAACAAAAAATTATGCTATTTAGCCTATTGATCTATGGACAAAATTAAATTTTTGAGAATGTTTTTTTTTTGTAGCTCGTGTTCAAAGTACCTAAAGCAGTGAGGATGATGAGTCTCACACACACAAAGTCCTTCAAGCAATATGCTGCATGAAAAAAGTGTCAAATGTTCTAGTAAGATTAATGACTTTACAAGTCAGAGGGTAAGGGGAAACAAGATTCAGCTAAGGGGGGGGGACGAGATTCAGCTAAGGGGGGGCCAATGCCCCCCTCCTTAAATGAAGCCCTGCTTGCGGCGTGCATACGTGTGAGTCTGTATGTGTGTGCGTTGTTTTCCATACACACCTCAAATTTGTATTGTTTCAATTGCAACAGCACAGCCAATGCTCTCTGTAAATATATTGTGTTGTGTTGAAGACAAAAACCAAAGCTGAACATTCCACCAGTTATCATTTCACCATCACTCCACATTAGCTAGCACGCACAATTCTTCCTTCATTTTACATGCGTATTCACATATCACCTTCTGTTGCTCATTGCATCATTTCTAACTTCTCATTGTTACACATACGTCAGTCCATACTCATCAAACCACAGCTAAAATAGCATAACTAGTCCCTAGCTACATAGTTAGTGGGAGTCCAATGCAGGGAACCAATTCCAATAAACAATCTCTGTCTATATTATTACTATTAGTGGAAGTCTCAGACAACAACTGAGAGGCCAGCCTTTACGACCTGACTCATCAGACGTTGACCGTGCATGAGTATTTCCCTCTTCATGTTGGGATGCAATGCTAGTTATGCAAGTAGTGTGATCTGTGCATGTCACATATGTATACATTCTACGATCTCTTCCTTATAATCATGATTGCTGTATTATGACTGATCTCCTGTGGACAGTCTTATATACTGACATGATCACAACAACACTTGTCAGTTTACTCTATACGTTCCAGTACATGGTACACTTCTTATAGTCAGTATTACAGAGGGACCCTCGCTGGCTCAGTGCTATCTATATAATAATACACTTGTGCATCCGTAACAACGATGGTGCGTGTTCATGAATAATTCATGAGCTTAAACAGTTTGGTAAAGAAGCAAAAGTTTCGCAAAACCAAGTCCACAATCATGATAGAAGGACAGAAAGACTCAGAAGCAGGAGAGAGAGACTAAGGAGAAGGGACTCCATGCCTAACTGAAGAGAGGAAACGAGGGGATAAGAAAAGCCGAGGTAGTATGAAAAAGGAGAGTAGGAGAGAGAAACTGATGCAACCTTAACCAAGTGGTAGAGGATGATAATGAATAAAAATAAATTATGCTACCTGCATTTACTCTGCAATACATCAAGCGCCACTGTGTGGTGGGGTACTTGCTAGTAATTGTTAATGTTGGACCAAATTTTCCGGTCAAAACCTGCTATTAATATTAGGTCGTTTACACAGTATGAAATGGTATAACCATGGTATAAAATCGTTAGATCATGACATTTTTCAAACCAATGGTTTAACTATTATTTACTTACTATGTATGAGGAATTATCGCTGATAAAAAAAACCCTGATCCTGAGGAGGAAGCCGTAGGGAGATGTTGGTTATCTAGCAATAATTCCGAAAGTTGCTGTGGTTTAACCCTCATTGTTTGGACGTGCGCGGAAAAATCTAATCTTCCACCGCGGAATAGTGCATTACCGTTTTTTTTTTTTTTTACTCGATGCTGGCTGGGAAAACCCCATAGCAACCATATATCACTAAATAGACCAAGAGTTTGGGATTCCCCTCATTTTTTGATTGAGAAAATTGAATAATATTTAGGCCATCTACTAATACTTCAAAAAAAAATTACATTTTTTTCCCCACAAAATTCCACATGATGTATTGTATCATACAGGATTTTTGGTTGGAGGGGGGGGGGTGGGGCTCCGAGTGTACTTCGCCACACCCATTTTTTGGAACCTACACTACTTTGATGCACATCTTTGCATAAGAGTCTATACTTCACACTGATGATCAGTGTTCGGTCCTATGCACTAAATGGCTCAGTTATGATAGGAACATAATGGGATACAATATCAGACTAAAAATAAATGCTTCCAAAATGTTTTCAACTCCCAAAATTCTAGGGGGGAACCCAGGGCTAGCCTGCCACTGCATGAACCCCTGGTATGTATACTCCACACTGTCCATGAGATAAACAATCGTTGTATTGAGAAAGTGTAATTTGAAAATGAAAAGCAGTACAAGCACACACGTGGAATTCAACTTACCCGGCATGGATGGTGGCACAGACTGAACGATCCCTCCCAGGTTAGGATTGATGGTGTACACACACACACACACACACACACATGAAATTCAACTTACATGGGCATAGTAGCCCCGATCCAAAAAGATCCAGAGTTCCCTCCCAGGTTGGATCCGGAAGCGCCGCATACTGTTTGTCCACGGTTGCTCTCTCTCATTCGACAAACGCACGCACACACATATATACACACACACACACACACAAGAAAAAAGAAGCTACAGGTGAATACAGATCATAAAAATAAATGTATAATTTATTATACATAAATTGACTGGTGTACACACACACACACACACATGAAATTCAACTTACATGGGCATAGTAGTCACGATCCAAAAAGATCCAGAGTTCCCTCCCAGGTTGTATACGGAAGCGCCACATACTTTTTGTCCACGGTTGTTCTCTCTCATTCAACAAATGCATGCACACACATACACACACACTAGAAAAAAGAAGAGACAGGTGAATACAGATCATAAAAATAAATGTATAATATAAATTGACTGGTGTACACACACACATACATGAAATTCAACTTACATGGGCATAGTAGCCCCGATTGGAAAAGACCCCCCCCTTCCCGAGTTCGTTCCCTCCCCGGTTAGATCTGGAAGCGCCAGAATAACATTTCAACTCCACGCACACACATATACATCGAGTGTGAAGCTCCACTACAACACCACAAAAACACAGACAACGACAACGACAATAACAATACATATTACAACTTTTGGGATGTTCAGGGGGGGGGAGGGGGGGGGGGGGAGCAGCCACAAATATCAAAGTCTGTGGTCCTTCACACAAAAGATTATGGAATATCAATGTGTGTGTTGTCATCTTTCTTCCACTCTCCCCCTACCTCATCCACCCGACTCTTCTTCTTCAGTTCCTGCCTTCTCCGACCGCGAGGACGTCCAGAACTCGGAGCAGGAGGAGCCACTTCCTCTTCTTCATCACTGGAACCTGCTGCCTATTCGTGTTTCATCATTGGAAGACTCAGGTCCGGTATCCTCTCCTTCATCACTGGAAGACTCTGCTCCTGTCGCCTCATCTGTGTAATCGGATCGGTGACTGCATTCACATCTGGTCCTAGTATATGTGGTAAAAATTTTTTTAATTTTTTTGAAAACTTGAACTTGTTCAAAAAACCACAAGCCACTTTCAAATCTCAAAACTCAATAAAAAAAATATATATATATATTATATCTAAACAGCTAACTCTATCTCAATATAGCTATAAATAAGTCCTTTCCACAACTGAAGCTTGCTATTTTTCAAGAGAAAGACAAGCTTATCTCGATCATCTTCTTGACTCCAATTTTCAGTATCAGAGTTGACGGGGTCTGGTCTACCAATCCTGATACAGGGCCTCCTATAGCCCTAGATGTCGTCTTCCTTCTCTCCGCTTGATCCTGAGTCGCTAGAGTCAGCATCAAGCAAGTCTAAAACTTGTACCGCATTGTAACTTGTAGACGCCATCTTTCAAAAAATGACTTTGAAAAAAATTTTTTTTTGCATAGTTACCGGGGTCACACGACATGCTCACTTTTTTCCTATGATGTAATAAGCATTACCTAAGACTGTACGTAATAGGGAGGTCCCCAGTTGAACTGGCGATTTTATAAAAAATGGAGAAGACAGTAAGTCAAACCGCAAAGTCTTGGTCGGCAAAGAAGCGGTTGTTTCAAGGTGTTATGGAAGGCTACTGAGCTCAAGCAATTTTTTGCTGCTTCTACAAAGCTCTGGAGATGACTGGATTCATAAATGAAGCTGCTGTGAAGAAGGTAACTTTTTTAAAAATTCGACGGAGAACCGATGTTGTTTTTTTTTGCCGAAGAAGAAATAAACGCAACTGCTGTGAGGTACTGTCGAAGCAGTCTTAGCTGAACGCTATTTTAGATGCTTCTCTAATGCATTGGGCACCTGTGTATGCAATCTGAAGGTTCTAGCTATAAAGTAACTATTTTTAAAAATTCATAGAAGCCAACCGGTCTTCACCCGCTTTTAAGCGGGATTGGGAACGAAAGGGTTAACTATTTTACATCACAGTTCTTGCAAACAGCTTAAAAGTACCTTAGATTGCATTATTAAATATCAATTAATCTAACCATTTGATTTTGTCTATTCCTGTTGAAAAATTTTCCAGGACGTCAAAGGTATCTTGAAAAGTATTTACTGATTCCGTATTTCTGGAATGCTCTATCTTCTACTATTTCTCCTTCAATTCTAGACCAAATACATAACATAGCCATTCTATACTAATTCATATCTTACTAATTCTTGTTGCATAGTTAGCCAGTATCATCAGCAGCTTCTTCAAACACATGCTGACATGCCTACGCTTTACTGAAACACCAGTCACCCCAGCTCCGAATAGAGCATTTAAAAGGGAAGTCCCAGCAACACTAAATGCTTTCCCTAACCTGTCCAGCGACGTCGGAAGCTCGATTGCAGCTTTAACAGCTCAAGACCCACGCTCAACGCTTACTGAAAGCAAAATGGAGCTCACTGCGTGGGTGGAAAGGACTAGGTCGGAGGTGTGGCTAGGCACTTTTTGGGGGGAGGTGACGACCCGTCTACGCGCATGGGCAAGGAAAGATTCCAGTTTCACCCGATAGTTCCCATCCAAGTTTGGAATCTTCGATACGTTCTATCGCAAAACATTCCTGAACTGACATAGAGCAGTTTGTTCTTGCTTAGTCAGCAAGTGGTTAACTGTGGTTCAATTAGTGTGGGTGTAAATCTCGTTAAATATTTTCAGGCGCGTGAATTGTTCAGATCAGTAGGCAGAGTTCGTTCTGTATTGCCGTGAAGAAATGTTACTGCAAAGCTATGCTGGGAAATGCTGCCCGTTAAAAATTAATGGCACTTTGATACTGATTCTTTGCTAGCATTATTCACCTTTAAGCATGACAAAAACCTAAGGTGGTAGCAGTATTCACCTTTAAGCATGACAAAAACCTAAGGTGGTACCATTGCATATACAATGGCCTGTGCACAAAGAACTAATGGCATCACCTAAAGGAAGAGTTTTGACGCGGCTGTCGGGTTGTGCACTATGGGGCGCCAAATGAGACAAATTGCCAATGAAGTACTCTTCGAGTTATTATTTATAAATAGGATCTATTATTTGTAATTAGGAGTTATTATATGGATATAGTAGCTCTAAATTACAAATAGTAACTCTTATTTACAAATAGAAACACTTATTTACAATTAAGAACTCCTATTTACAAGCAGGGGTTGTATTAACAAATAGGGCGCTCTTGTTTGTAAATAAGAGCTTATATTTACAAATAGGAGCTTCTTTATACAAATAGGAGTTCCTATTTACAAATAGGAGCTCCTATATACTACACGCGCAAAAGTTTGAGCAGTCTTCAAATCACAGTACTGCTACCCCAGCAAGCTTACCCCTCCTGTGGTGGTAGTCTCGCGTAACCAGACCCTTTACCAATCGCTGCGCGGGAAAAGGGTCCGGTAAAACTGACATTGAGCAGTTTGTTCAGTTCCCCTCGCTTTGGGGAGACCGCAAACAATAGGTGACGTAATATCCTGTGAAGTAAGAAGGCAGTAGAAACGGATCCAAGCCATTAACTTAACTCTATTTTTTTCACCCCAGGAAGGTCGTTGGCTCTTCGTCCATACAACGCTGAAGAACAACCCCAGTCAGCTGTACACGACCACTGGTGAGAAGAGTAAAGCATCGCCGCATCTTATTTTCAATTGCCCTACCCCAACACGGTAACAAATCAAACGGCACCCACACGTAGCTGCGATATTCATGTAGGTATAAAGAATTACGAATTCGCGTTTGTTTGTCTCGGATGGCCCGTAGTGGACAGTACGAAGAGTACGACTTGGTCATGCGATTTTCAGTCTAAGGTAAATATCGTTACATACTAGAAAATGCTCGTGTAGCATTGGTTGGGCGAGCGAGCGAAGTTCTGGAATGGGTAAGTGATCGCATTCGGATAGCCATTTGTGCATGACGACCCTAGTCCAAACGTAAATAACGAGCGAAGTTCTGGAATGCGCGCGAGCGTTTATTTACGACGACGTATTCAGGATTTCCATAGACTACATCTTAGAGTTGCTCGCTCGCTTCGCTCGCTCGCCAATTACATTACTAACAACTTTTGCCACATTGCTAAAAAAGTGGGGCGTTATGAGCGGGGAAACCTGTGGTTTTTCTATTCCCACAGACTTTTTGTATTGATGCAAACCTCTGGCTGCTTCCATTCAAAAGTTATTCAAGTTCTTTTTTGGTCATCTCAACTTGGACAGACTATAACTTTGCTAAAAAAATGTCATAATTCAAATCTAGGGTATAACAGCACAAACAAATGTATTTTATGCATCACTTGTGTTGAATTGGTTCAGGATTCCACAGGTGGTTCTTCTTTAGCTTCCTTTTCTTCTTTAGCCAGTTCAATTATCTTGGTCAGTTGAGTGCTAGGATTAGTTTCTTTCCATTTTAAGTACTGAGAAACTTTAATTCCAATTCCACCTGCTACCACCAAGCCTCCTGCTACAATTAATCCACCTGTACCCAATACAGATATAACAGGCCTAACTCTCATTGTTACTACTGCTGCCGCTGCTGCTGCAGTAGTGAAAACACTATATCTATAATCGAGATACTTTGGCGTATCCACTGGATCTACTTTCATCAGTAGTACTTCATACACGGCATCTGTCCAATCACCATATCCCTCTAAGCTTATACCTGGTAATGTATTAGTAGTGGAAGCATATTTTGCGACTGGAACTGCAATAATATCTGTTGGGTTAGGTTTGATGTCTTCCAACTTTATCTCAGTTTTATCTGCTGGTAGATAGTCAAATATAAGTTTTACTTTACTGGATATCCCATTTTTTGTCAGCAATTTTTCGAATTGTGCAGAATGATTTCGTAAATGTTCCACATAATTTGGTTCCTCCTTCACCGTATCAGCAAAGGTAAGAAAAAGAAGACACTTGTTCCAAATTTCCTTATTACAACATTCAACCAAAGCGCTGACTACATTTTGATCTGCATCCGTCATACTGTCACTAGCAGATACCGAAAGACAATATATTAAAGTAAAGTCCAAACCGGTTGTGTATTTTTTAATATCTTCTTTAACTTTACTACTTGGTAGATCTAAAGCTCCTAGTCCTGGTGTATCTATGACTACCAATTTAAGATCACTTTTAGAAACAACTTTAGGAGTAAATTTTTTAGTTACAGATTTAGCTGAAAGTTTTGCTTTGAAATCCAGTTTGAAAAGATTATTCATAGCTGTAGACTTGCCTTTTCTGGATAATCCAGCAACCATCACTACAATAGGTTTTTCGTCTCGTTTTTTATTCTCTGCCATCATCCAGATTCACCTCCACAACTTATTAAGAACTATAGTTTTCGCCACCCACACTAGTCCGCCAACTAGCGAATACAGTTAGGTGGAGTTCAATATATAAGCGTTGTCTCCGTGTGCAAGTTGTGTGCCAAGAGTCTTATTGCACATATTATTTAGGGAGCATGAGCGTGTGTGAGTGTGTATGTGTGTGCGCGTATCTATAGTGTATGCGCCTTTGTTTGTAGCGCTTTTGTATACCATCAGCGCATTGCGCTGCGCTGCCCTGGCGGTTATTCACACTGGGATCGACGCGTTGATTATGATAATGTTAATTTAACTTAGCTAGTGGTGAATCAACCTTTAACACATTAGTAACTTCCGACTCAGCCCAGCGACCCAAGGTGAGCAAAGAGCGGCAATTCCTTACCTGATTTTTACTTTTTGCTAAGTTTAGAGGTTAACACTTTTAAAATCGAAGGTGGTTGACGGCAGACCTTCGGCACACCTGCCACCATGCGGTTTATTAGTTGTCAAAATTAATGCCCCTTTAGATATTCACATTACAACACAGGCATATTATTACAAGGCGCCACACGACACAGGCGCACACAACACAGAGACACACAACGCAGGAGGAACACACAACACAGGTACACACAAAAGCACACACACACACACAAGCATAAAGACAGCACACACACACACAAGCATAAAGACAGTACACACACACACAAGCATAAAGACAGCACACACACAAGCACAAGCACACACGCAAGCACACACACAACACACACGGGTGAATATTAAGAGTTGACTGTCCCGGCCCATTTGTAGGTTGGTGTTTTTTGGGAGGGATATTGCTTCTTAACTGGATCATTTATAGGGGTTACACCAAGCAATTTCTAGTGCTTTTACTCTATACCTCACCCTCCCCTCTCCCCACTTCCTCCATTCACTCCTCCCCCCCTCCCCCCACCCAAGCCCAATTTTCTCAAATATATTAAAACTTCATACTACTCATAAATTTAATTCTGAGGTGAGAAAAAATATTTTGACTTGCAGCACCTGACAACAGCTATTTCTGTATACTGTCTTCTACAGCTTTTACTATTATTTAACTAGCATCTGTTTATTTATCTAGAAGGGGAAAATGCCAAAGAACTTCCACCACACATCTGATGTTTTGTTTGTGGCAATTAAAATAAAATATTTCAGCTGCTTTTCAACAGTAATGTGAAGAATCCAGTACATCACCTTTATCTATGGCCACACACATTCCAGTATTTCATACGTACACATCAATATTTTGCAACTGTAGTTTTTTAATAATAATAGCTACTTGTTCACACAACAATCAAAGGGTGTGGCTACAATTTTGGACGTGACTGCTTATTCTAAAAGTTGAAGCTAACACATATTCTTAAGTCGACAGACCACAACTCCATAAAGTTCATGGAGCAATCTACATGTGTATGTATCTAGAGTATAGCAACAATGAGAGCAGCATACAACTTCTCCTGGGTCCATGCATCTCACTCGCCTCCTCCGCATCTCCTCCCCCCCCCCCTCCCTTCCCCACCCATATTTGTTCATAGATTAAATACAACTTCAGTACGATCAACGTGACGACTCAAGGCAGCACTAAGAGGTCACTAACTGAAGGAACCTTGAGTATGTTAGTTAGTCAACTTTATTCTGAAATTAATGCAGACTGCTCGTAAGCTAGTATACCATTCCCAATGCCATTGACAAAATACTAATGAACTATTCCATAAAAATAAAATACTGTAAATTTTCAGTATGAAGACGCTTTTAAAGAGTTGGATTATGACAGTGTCAGTGATAGGTTTAATTGTCCTCAATACTCCAGTAGATTTTCCTTCAAACAAGGATTGAATTGTCACTGGAAACGTCCACAGCAATTCCTTGGACACTCTTTCATCTCCAACCTGTAACAAAGAAGGGAAAGTAATCACATGTTACCAATTTTTGGTGTTCCTTTCAGGAACACAATGCTGTTTTCACTACAGTACAGTACAGCAGTTGATGTTACACTGCTTATCTCTACTCGATAAAGGTCTCAATATATAACCTTTATAGGAATGCTTAATTAGAAAACTAAAATATACATTATGAATGTAAGAACGTAAAAACAACAACAACAACAGTACCTCTTACTAAGATGAGTGAAAGAGACCACAATGGCACTTTATATACTGTACACATATGTATATGTAAGTGTATACAATATATGAGTTGGTACATGAGGAAGCCAGGTGTGATGAGCCCCACAACAAAAACTTTAATTTGTACAGACATAGCAGCAAAAGCTCTACAATTCACTCATGGCTGATACACAATTTGTAATACAATGTAATTGAAACTATAATTTCTCAATGTGATACAGAGAGTACTTATGATTGCAACATTGTGCTCGCATCTATCAGGGGAATCCTGTACAAATGGCATCAAAATGTTGGATGGCTTCACTAAACTTTGCTCTAATTACAAAAATGGGGTGTTGCCTGCCAGTCAGAAAGCATTCAGATGGACTCCTTTTGTTACAAAAATGTAAAAGTAGTAAATTTAAGAGCAAATGTAAACCGGTGTAGGAAGATGATTCGATATGGGTAGGCTCGAAGGGCAAGTTTTTTTGTTTTTGTTTGCAGGTGTTCATGCGAGAAATCACATTGATCTCCTGGCATACATGCACTACACTAAGCAGAAACAGAGTAACTATAGTGCAGTGAAGACCCACTAGTGGGTATGGTAACGTCAGAGTTCCAGTTAAGAACAGTCAATGACAGTGTTGAGGTGATAAATATAAACAAAAAACAAATCATCGATGGTACACGAAAATAAGAACAAATGAGCATGCGTGAATACTAATGATGAAATAAAGTGTAATGTTCTGGCAGTCTGAGAAAACATGAAAGTATGAGAAAACATGAAGCTGTTGGCTTCACATAGGGTACTAACTGTTGTGGAAAAAGCCCCCCTATCGTCACGTCGTAATTATGTGAGCAAATAATTTCTTGCAATTTTGCAGTTTTGCTTAATCCTGAGAATTTAACAGAGAGCAAAATAAAGATAGATTGCAAAAGATTCTACTAAACTTTTCTAAGTAGTACAAAACATCAGAACCATCTTTACATAAATATTTCAAAGAATACTACATATGTTGCACTTGTAATACGTAACTTTGTTGCTCAACAATGTAATACACTTACATTACATGTTATTTCACAAAATGGGCAATGTGCTAGAAAGATTGGCCTTGCTGATGTAGATACAAGCATGCATATTGAAAAACATGTTTGCAGTAACATTTTTAACACATGGTGGAATTCTAATATTAAATTAATTTGCTTCCATCAGCTCAAGATTCATGAATGGCAAAGTAAACAAAATAGTTGATGGTCTCTTTCATATTTTGATGCACACATTCTCCCACTAACTAACAAAAGAACTGATTCGCCTTATTGGTATGGTTGCCTGGTGTCATCCTCCTAAACTACACATTGGCAGTCTGTGCTGATGTGAGCCCGTGGTCATGTCTGCGCATGTTCCTTGTGCATGAGGCAGTGGTGTATGACCCTGGACCCACCCCCCCCTGTATGGCCTTGGGGGTGAGAGACTCGGCAGGTCAGTGGCAATTAGCGTTAATTGCCCTGCATTGCTGAGTTCCCCCAAAGTGCTGCAGGAGGCGGCCTATACCCCCAAGGCTATAAGTGATAGGTTAGGAAAGGGGGTTGGCAGCTCTCTTACCAATGGTAGTAGGCTGTATACCTGTAAGTACAGACAAGCATACACATTGAGAACTGAGCATTATGACAAGAGTACTGCTGAACTGCCCATGACCCCCAACCTTCTCCCTCTCATTGGCTTTGGGATGGTGTGGCCATCCAATGACTACGTATTGGTTCCTCGGAGAAGGGAGTGGTGCCACTGACCTTGGAGCTGTGATCAGCGCCTGGTACCTGGATGACTCCAGCCACCATGTCTGTCTCGGGTAACCCGAGTGGGCATAGCTTCAGTAAGCCAGGACTGGTGAGTCCTGTATACTCCCATCTCACCTGCTTTCACTGCACACTGGAGTCTAAGTAGACTCCAGGAACACAACCTGGGTAGTGGTTGTCGAGTAAGGAGAGAGTGCCCCCAGCAGTCGTTAATAAGAGAGGAACCACATGCCCAGGTAAGAAGACCTGAGCGAGGGCAGAGTGTACGTATCACACTTAGTGATTAGCTGAAGGGCTGCTTGCCCTAACAGCAGTGAGGGGCAGTACACAGTAGTATTAGATGTTGAATGAAGGGCAGCCTGCCCTGGACAGATACGTTAAGGTGGTCTGTCTGACTGTCACACCACTACCAGGTGGAGAATCTAACCTAACATGCTAACAGTACCATAACTCCTCTCTACACCACTCTTGCCATATAGTCAAGTGGCTTGTGACTCCAAGATTTACTCCTATAAATGCGAGTGAGACACTCTCAGGGGTAACACAATTGAAAATTGGGGATGTTTGTTTGTAATTATGTGTGGACGTACGTATGTCATTTGTACTTTGACCCTCGCATATTTTTGTGTTCGCTCCGTGTTCGACACCATCCCAAACTTCACTAAAAGGAATCCTCCGGTTTAGTGATCATTACCAGTATCACCCTAGAAAGCGAATTATTTACCAATTTGAATTCTATTGCGGGTGAAGTTAAAACTCAAAAACTTGTAGGAGCTCCATTTCTATTTGAGTTAGTGGCGGTGGTAAGTTAATACGCTATTTGTCAGTTATAAGCCGTATGCAACAGTATTTACTTGAAAATTCATTGCTCCACTAGACTAACCACGAAGGTTAAGTCTTGCGTAGGTATGTCAGTTGTGTGAAAGTATTATGTATTACAACTACTAAGAATATCCCTCCCCTGTTGCATTATCTGCTCCACATCCCTATTCACATGGAACTTCAAAAGTTGGCATTAGCTATTAATAGTAACAGTCGGTGTGCCTGGTGGAGGCAGCAACAGACACAAGTGAGAAGGAACATGTCCTGATCGCGTGACGGAGTAATTGAGTGAGTGCCATGCAGATGCATATGTGAGCCTGAGAATACATAGGCAGTGAGCCTGAGACTACATAGGCAGTGAGTCTGAGAATACATAGGCAGTGAGTCTGAGAATACATAGGCAGTGAGTCTGAGAATACATAGGCAGTGAGTCTGTCAATACATCAGTGAGCCTGAGAATACATAGGCAGTGAGTCTGTCAATACATCAGTGAGCCTGAGAATACATAGGCAGTGAGCCTGAGAACAGATAGGCAGTGAGTCTGAGAATACATCAGTGAGCCTGAGAATACATAGGCAGTGAGTCTGTCAATACATCAGTGAGCCTGAGAATACATAGGCAGTGAGCCTGAGAATACATAGGCAGTGAGCCTGAGAATACATAGGCAGTGAGCCTGAGAATACATAGGCAGTGAGCCTGAGAATACATAGGCAGCAAGCCTGAGAATACCTAGGCAGTGAGCCTAAGAATACATAGGCAGTGAGCCTGAGACTAGATAGACAGCAAGCCTGAGAATACATAGGTAGTGAGCCTGAGACAAGATAGGCAGTAAGCCTATGAATAGATACATAGGCAGCGAACCTGAGAATACATAGAAAGTGAGTCTGAGAATACCTAGGCAGCAAGTTTGAGAAAACATAGGCAGCAAGCCTGATAGTGCATGCAAAAATAGATAGGCCCTGGGGCTCAGTGCAAGATTAAGTAGGCAAGTCTGATAGTGCAAGATCAGATGGCAGTGAGTCTGAGAGTGCACAGATAGAGTATGACGATGTGCAACTAGTTGGCAGCAAGTCTGAGTGTGAGGATGGGTAAGAATAAGAACAAATACTACTCAAGCATGATAATACATTGGTGATGAGTCTGGCTGTGGCAAGGCAGCACACTGAGTGCGAGATAGGTGGCGAACCTGATAGTTGAAACTAGATATCTGGATGTGGGACTAGATAGGTGGCTAGAATGAGAATTGATAGGCAGTGAGCCCGAGAGTGCGCACGAATACATTGGTGAGCTAGAGAGCAAGAATGCTTTAACAGCATTGGGTGTGAAAACAGATAGACAGTAACATGAGTGTGAGAATAGATAGAAAGTGAGCCTGATAGTGTGAGAATAGACAGGCAGCGAGCCTGAGTGAGAATGAGAATAGATAGGCAGTGAGCCTGAGTGAGAGTGAGAATAGATAGGCAGCGAGCCTGAGTGAGAGTGAGAGAATAGATGACAGCAAGCCTGCGAGTGAGAGTAGACATGCAGTAAGCCTGATAGTGAGAGAATATGAGCCTGATAGCGTAAGACTAGACAGGCAGCGAGCCTGAGAATGATGGCCATGAGCCTGATAGTGCAAGAATACACAGGCAGTGAGCCTGAGAGTAAGAAAATAGAGACAGGCAGCGAATATGATAGTGTGAGAATAAGTCCAGTATCAATAGCGTGAAGGGCAGCGTGGTCTGGCCATTACTAAATACTGCAGATCCCTCCTACCTATGCTCTATATAATGCCACACTGGCCATAGTGTAGTGTGGCTTATGAGTCCTAACACACATCCAGCACTAGTTCATTCTCTAATCTCCTCTCTCATCATGTAACCCCTATTTTCTCCACCTCCCTTCTCATGTAACACTCACATCAGCATAAATCTCAATTACAGCATGTACTTGACTGATTCAGGAGTTTCTATGCTTTCGAGAAAACTGATCACTTTGACAGAGCCAATCTTGGCAATACCGTGAGAGGGTCTGGCCATTACTAAATACTGCAGATCCATTACTAATACTGCAGATAGTTACTAATATGCAACGGACAATGATGATCATAAATTGTTGCATGAAGGTTAGAATAAGAAGAGTGGGAGCCGGCTATGCACCCCACACCTGTAACGAAGCCTATGCCTGACCATAATGAGGGTTGGCAGCATGCTCTCGTGATTTAAAGATAGCGACTGTGGGTAGAGTAACAGCACCAGAACTAGAGTCCAACTCTTAACCTAACTGCACTAGTAAGCAAGGCAAATGGACCGGCAGCATGCCCATGTATTATCGAGCCATAGAACTCCTGTTTTCGGCCGATTACATCTGTAAGTATCTATTGTGTATGAAAGGCCATAAGCCGGGTACTGATGATTTCACAATGAGGTGGTGGCTTGATGATGTAGATCCTATATATCCAACCTAGCTAAGAAAGCTAATTATTTAGAGTACAGACAGTATATCTCCAGCCCCTTACTATTAAAAAAAACAAACACTACCACTGATGAGCAGTCATCCTTAGAGAGCTAATAGTGTCGGGTGAATCAGCCATTCTGGCAAGGCAGTAACAGGTAGCTGCTAGGCTTAGGCTACAAACACTGAGAACAGTGGCTATCAGGACTAATGTAATTGTGCCCGGGTGCCATTGCTCCACATGTGACACACCACATGTGACCACTTAGCCGCATGGTCGCAGTATTTGCAGGTCCTCTGCTGACCTTTACCTGGGTTCGGGTGATGTGATGGTGGGCTACATCTCCGTTAACTCACAAACACTTGTGTCCTAGGTGACCACAACAAGCTAGCCAGAGCCACTAACTGCTGTGAGTGTTGGTGATACATTCTAGCAATGTAGACCTATTGGAATCAATACTTCCCTATATTACAAACACACTCTAGAGAACACTCACTTGCCATCATTACAGCAGTATCAGGTAACTCCATGATCATTATGTTGACACTTCTTGAGCCATCATTCACAGCTGGTTTAAGTCAGAGACATCGAAAGCAGCTCCACCCACTCCATCCCACTACAAAGAAAAGCAATAGAAAAAGAAAACACACTGAAGTGAATAAATGCAATCATGAAATTTCAACTCATATTCTGCAAGCTAATCCCCCCAAGAAATTGTTAGAAACAGTTCGAGAGGTATATAGCCACAGGGAAGAAATCTCAGCTCTATCTAAATGATAGACCTTATAATTAAAAAAAATTCATTATCCTAAATTAGATAAACTTAGCGGAAGATATAGAAAATGCAACAGTTGCAAATCCCCATGTGTGGACAGTGTATATTTCACATGGGCCTCAATTTGGTGGACCAGCATAAAGAAAAAAAATTGCATTCATTGAAAATATCATATAAGAAATTGAACATCTGAATAATTCAATATTATCCAGGAAATCCCATCATATTGAACTACTGCACACTAACCACTGTCACTACGATAAATTTATCTCTAGCCAACTCTCAGATACACTTCTGAGGATCTCATGACCGATACTGATTGTAGACATGTTCAATACACCCTATTATCCCTACTATCATTAGGGCTCTTCCGGCTTTTCACCCAGGGGGGAGCTAAGTTAGACAGCAATCGATATTTTAAATTAATCGTGCAATATACTTTATAAGATGTAATTCTGTACCAAGACTTAGAATAAAATATTACCCCATTCTCTTTTTTTTTGTGTGTGTATTATTTATTTTTCCTACTAAGCCTTATACCTTAGCCACTTTCATCATGTATACCACTGTTAATTAAAAAAATACCAGTACATTAAAGGAAAAACAACAACACAATGTCACTAAGTACTAGGGAGGTTGGGGGGGAGGAATTTTATTAGGTACAGTGGCTGAGTGTTTACTGTCATGCTTGTAATCACAAAAAATCTTACCTGACGATGACATGGAAGATGTATATGGATAAGAAAACCAAAAAGGAACATGTTTTGACTTTGTTCATGTTAAGTTATTGAATGTGCTTCATTACTACCTTTCATAATGTTTTCAGTAGGTAACAAATTAACAATTTCTAAATTTAATAGTACGGTGCGAAATTGCCCATTAAAAATGTATGGGGAAAATAACTGTTCAATTGAAATCGCACGGGGAAATGAAATAGTGTGTAACTAAGTGAAATAGCACGGAAACTAAGTGAAATACCACAGCTGCTAAGTGAAATAGTACGGATAGATAAGTGTGCATGCGTGCAGCATTAACCTTGAAAACGTACAGTTCGAGAGATTCTAGTTGGAGACAATGTCATTGACCACAGAAGCTCTACCCATATTAGATGGAATTTTTTCAACATTTTAGGATGAGTTGTAGGCTGAACACGAAATTCCAGAGGAAGCTAATGCTGAAATACGAAGATAGTGAGTGACTGATACAGTGTAGCTACAAGTGCAAATGATAAAAAAAAAAAGCTGGCCTACTATTAGCGAGTGATAGCACGTGTAACCTGTGCTATTAGGGATCAATAGCACTCATAAAGCATTCATAATAGCACTCTCCGAGTACAATTTCAATTGCTTTATTAGTGTTATTGATCCCTAATAGCATGGTTACCCATGCTATTGTACTCACACTAGTAATGTAAAATGGTATTCGATAACCCACACTTTCAGCAATGAATTGGCAGCAGAAATGATTAGTTCAGACAGTTACATGCTTTACAAGAGGGGGAGGGGAGAGGAAGAAAACTCTGTTTTTTCGTCATGGCTAATAATCTGTCGTTCACCATAGCTCTACATGCAATTCATTAGCTATCTATTCTATACACATCAGAGTATTTAGTACACTTACTTGTTATCACACAGCATAAGTAAATTGCTGTCGTTGTAGTCCTCTCTTCCGTTATCATCACTCACCAGTGGTACAAAATGCAACCTAGCCAACAGCGAGAACCACGAGCAACCAGCCACCACCTACTTCAATCTTGCAGGGTCACCAAGGACAACTTCCACAGAGGCCTAAGGTGAAAGCTGGCACCAAGAGCACGCGCAAAGACATTGCGTGAGGTCAAAGGTGAGGGTCAGCCGTTCTCACATAACGTCTTTCATAATGAATTCAACAAGCCTTATGCGCACACTGCGCACTCATGTCCAAGCATCTCTACCGCCAAGAATCAAGCACATCCTTCTCAATAATCAATTATGAACCTTCCTAGCTCAGTATAAAAGCACCACACGCTCCTCATATCACCCTCTCACCTTGATAAAGACACTCACATTGTCTAAACGTTGGTGAATAATTTTTTTTTAAATTAAAAAAAAAAGAAGTAATTATTGAGAAAAGAAGCAATTACAAGTATGCCAGTAACCAGAAGAAGCACAAGACAGTTGAAAGAAGGCGTGGTGCCAGCCAGGAAGGAAGAGAGAAGGCAGGACCCTTTGCCTCTATCCCAAGCCCAAGCCCCAACCCTAGCACTAGCCCTACCAACACATTTTCACCCCCATGATCAGCACGTACACGTGATGGCAATCCAAATTTTGAAACTGCTCCAGAAAAGGCCCTAAACACTGTATCTGCTCTGTTATTAGAAGATACGTTTAAATAAACTGGAATTCTGCTGTAGCCATCTATACCTCCATGGACAACGATTCGCCATCTTATGAGCTTATGGTATCCATCAATGTGCCACAAGGAGTTTGGCCCTGGTACGCTATACTGTCTTCGATGAAGAGTTCTTCGTAATCTTGCCTCAATTCCTGATGGATCTACTCGATAAAGATATTCGCGAACTCTTTCGCGTTGCAAAATAAAGCCACTTGCTCTAAGTCTGCTCTGTACAGTACGTATTCCATGAGCTGGCTGAAACTGAATCATACTGCTTACTATTTCATCCAACTGGTCATCTGAAATATCACTGTATCGGTAACTTTTAATTCCTAGCTCCCTCATTCTTCTTTGAACAGTTTGGGAGAGCATCCAAGTAACCCTGCTATGTCAGGGACCTTAAAATCGTTAGCAATGAGAAATTTCAACTGACTTTCATGGATTTGTAGGGCTGGAAGGCCAACACTTCTTGTACGAACAAATTGGTCATAATCTGCTCTAACTAAAGAAGATATGCTTTGAAAATAGTAGTTCCATCTTCCTCTGGGACAAGGGTTCTATAAAAACTGCAAGTTGGAGTAAAAGGTCGCAAAACTCTAATAACTCCTCTCTGGGGTCTCTGTGATTGTTCTTCAATGGAGGTTAACGCCCAGTTAACCGGGGTTAACTCCGGCACTGGGAGCGGCCGGGCAGCAGGATCAGGGGGTGGGCTCTATAAGGCCTAAGGACAGCGGGTAAAGGGGGTATACAGTAGGCGGGGTACACAGTAGGCGGGGTCAAGAGTCCTCGTGCTAGCAGAGTTGCAGGCAAGGCAGCCAGAATAGCCAGCAGGGCGGCGATTGCGTTCTTGTCGTATAAGTTGCGTGTGCTTGTTGCTCGATAGCGTGTTAGTGATGTCTAGCGAAGAAGCATCAGGCTCTGGGGCCACCCCAGTGGTGACTGCCGTCAACCTCGACGAGAGGACGATGGCTGCTATCATCTCCGGGGTGGTGAGCAAGCTGCAGGAGACTAGGAGAGATGGCAGCGGGGGAGGTGAGATGGGGTCGTAGTTAGGCTAGTTAGGGGGGGAGCTCTTCGCGCCAGCCCTCCTCCAGCCACTGCGGCTGTGTAACTATAGGGAGCTAGGCGGGAGCCCCCGTAGGCTATATAGCGGGGTACCAGCCGCTGGGGTACATGCACTGATGGGGCAGGAGCCAGAATAGCAGGGTGGGACAATTAGCCACCGGGCAGGCAGGGCAACAGGGCGTGAGCTGGGCCATGATTGCCAGGGCCATGGCAGATCAGCTGGGCTGTGTGCTGGACACGCTGGGCCGTGGGACAGGCCACCACAACCTGACTAAATGGCTTGCAGACAGCCGTGGGCATGGCAACAGCTAGACATAGCAGCGAGGCAGGTGCAGGGGCCTGGGGCTCAGGGTAGCTTGGCACTTAGCAGGGCAAAAGTACAAGCAAGGGCCAGCGGCCTATTGCAATGTGGCACGTAGCAAGGCAGGAGCGTATGCGGGGGCCAGCGGCCCAGTCTGCATGGCATGCAGCAGGGTAGGATCAGATGCCAGGGCCAGCGGCCCAGTTTTGCATGGTATGGCGGGGCGGCAGGACAGGCGGGCCGGCCCAGTGAGGGCCCAAGCAGCCGGTCTTGAGTCAGTGCTGGGCTGGTTGGCTGCAGAAGCCTAGTACATTGCATTATGTTTGTATCCTCTGGCGGGCAGGTGGCTGGGGTCTGCTCCCGAGCAGCGGTGAGCTGGCAAGCAGCGGGATCCGAGCGCTGGACGCAGAGCAGGGGGAGATGGGCTCAACCAGCAGGGAGCCAAGCAGCGAGATCTCCATATGTGCGGGACCAGGGAGTGCCGACGGCGGGGACAAGGCTAGGTCGGCCATGGTCAGCTTGGGAACTGGGTTGCCGCCGCTACCAAAGAAACTGGTGGAGCGGATACAGGCCAACGAGTATGTTGATTTCACAGAGCTGCCGCCAGCTAGAGGCAAGGGCCGGCTGAACGCACAGCACGGGGACAACCAAGTTGTCGTGGTCCAGGCAGCAGACCTCATGCAGTCGAAGCGAGTGATTCCTGACCTAGCGACATGGTCCCAGTGCTATGCCGTGTACATGGCAGTGCTGCTGGCTCATCAACCGGACAGACTGGCAGACCTCATGGGCTATCAAGCATTGATAGCCAGGTGCAGCAAGAAATACAAGTGGCCGGCATGGGTAGTGTACGACCAGAACTTCCGGCAAGATGCGGCCGGCAACCCGGAGTTGCGGTGGGCCAAAGCCGACCCGAGTATCTACACCCAGTGCTTTACGGGCCAGGAGGCTAGCAGAGAGAACTGGTGCAGCAAGTGCCAGGGAATAGACCACCAGTCGGCTGACTGCCCCTTCGGGACCAGGAAACGTTCCTGGTTTTCTGGACCTGGGGCCGCAAGCTTACCCCAAGCGAGGATCGGCGGCGGGTATGGGCAGGAAGTGTGCCAGAAATACAATAAATTCCATGGGGACTGCCGGCATGGCAAGTCGTGCAGATACATGCACGTGTGCAGCGGCTGCAGGGGCCCCCACCCCATATCGAGATGCAAGGCAGGCTCAGATTCGCAGCAGCAGCAGGAGGCGTGAAGCTAGAGTGGCTAGGCGCCGAGTCAGACTGTGTCATGATCATGTTTTGTGGTGTCTGTCGCATGGACAGTGCTGTGTTTATTTCGCATGATGCTCTATTGAATTGAAAGAACATGCTATGTGCCAACGGCAGGAACGGGGGGGGGGGACAGGGCGGCTGTGGTAGAGTATGGGTGGGCGGGTAAGTGGCTACCAGTAAGCTGGGAGGGGCTGTGGGCAGGTAAGGTGCATGGCATGTAGGGTCAGGGCGGATGGGGGGGGGGGGTGCTGCAAGCCGGGCAGCTGGTAGAGGCCCGGGGCTGGCAGTTCGAGGCTGAGCTCACGATATGCTGTCGTGTTGGTGTCAGATGCAGAGCCGAGCGAGAGACACAAGGCTGTGCAAGGCAAGCAGCTGCGAGCACTGGCTGAAGATGCTGGGAGGACGGCCCCTCCACTGCCGGAGCACCTGGCTAGGATTTCCACCCCAATGAGCGGGGTTATCTGGGCGCAGGAGCTGGCCGATCACCCAGATGCAGTGCTGGTCAGCGAGATCCTCCAGGGGATACGCGAGGGCTTCAGGATCGGCTACGGCCGCAGCAGAGCCCCCTTGAGAGCTAGAGGGCAGAATATGCAGTCTGCCACGGAGCACAGCGAGGTGGTGGACAAGTACCTGGCTGATGAAATCGAGGCTGGAAGGGTAGCGAGGGCAGGCACCCCTCAGCAAGCCGAGGCGATGGGCATTCACTGCAGCCCGTTCGGGGTCATCCCCAAGAAGAACAGGCCAGGGCGGTTCAGGTTGATTCTGAACCTGTCCGCGCCGGAAGGTTCCAGCGTGAACGACGGCATCAGCAAGGAGCTAGCCTCCCTATCATACGTCTCGCTGGACGTGGTGGCAGAGGCAGCAGCAAAGCTGGGGCGCGGGGCATTGCTGGCTAAAATGGACGTGAAGCAAGCCTATCGCCAGGTGTCCGTCCACCCAGACGACAGGCCCCTGCTGGGCATGCTGTGGAAGGGTGAGGTGTTCGTGGACACCACGCTGCCTTTCGGTTTGAGGTCGGCCCCACTGCTGTTCACTGCTCTGGCCGACGCAGCGCTGTGGGTGATGAAGAGACATGGCACTTCGCACGTCTTCCACTACGTGGATGACTTCATCACCATGGGAGCAGACGCAGCCGAGTGCGAGAGGAACAACGCCATCATGCACGAGACCTGCACCAGGCTGGGGCTCCCGCCAGAGCCGGAGAAGGACGAGGGCCCTGCGACGTGCATTACGTTCCTGGGCATCGAGCTAGACACGGCGGAGCTGGAGCTGAGACTGCCGCAGGACAAGCTGGCGCGGCTGACCACAGAACTGGCTGGCTGGAGAGGCAGGAAAGCTTGCAAGAAGCGGGACCTCCTCTCCCTGATCGGTGTGCTGTCGCACGCCTGCAAGGTCGTGAGAGCCGGCAGGACCTTCCTGCGGAGGTTGATAGAGCTCTCGACGACGACCAAGAGGCTAGAGCATTTCGTCAGGCTGAGCAGGGAGGCCCGATCCGACATCGAGTGGTGGTGGCAGTTCAGCACCAGCTGGAACGGCATCAAGCTGCTTAAATCGCCGGCGGAGACACACCCCGCCATAATTGTGGTGTCTGATGCGTCGGGCTCGTGGGGCTGCGGGGCTTACTGTGGCTCGCAGTGGTTCCAGCTTCCATGGGCTGGCGAGGCTGAGCAGTGGCACATCACGGCGAAGGAGCTGGTCCCAATCGTGGTGGCGACCGTGCTGTGGGGCAGGAGCTGGAGAGGGCAGACAGTGCTAGCTCGATGCGACAACGCAGCAGTCGTGTCGATCATTGGCAAGGGCACCTCGCGGGACAAGGAGGCCATGCACTTAGCAAGGTGCTTGGCCTTCTTCCAGGCAGAGTTCGACGTGCAGCTGGTGGCATCTCACATAAAGGGGGCGGAAAACGTGCTGGCTGACGCCCTGTCTCGAAATAACTCGGTGCTGTTTCGTGCTCAGTGTCCACAGGCAGAAGCAGAACCAACACCCATCCCAGAGGCTCTGCTGGACCTCCTGCTGGTCAAGAGGCCGGACTGGACCTGTCCCGGCTGGACCGATCTGTGGAGCGCTACCGTGCGAGCAGTATAGCGGACTCCACGGGTCGGGTCTACGGCTCGGCCCAAGCAAGGTACGAGCGCTTTTGCAGGGCGGCCCAAGCCCGACCATGGCCGACGTCAGAGCGTCTACTGTGCCGCTTCGTTGCCCGGCTGGCGGACGAGAGCGTGTGTGCGGCCACGATCAAGTGCTACTTGGCAGCTATCAGACACGGACACATAGCAAAAGGCTGGGGGGACCCGGAGATTTGTCAGATGCCACGGCTGGAGCAAGTGACGAAAGGGATCAAACTGGTCCAAGCGAGATCGTCGTCATCAAGTCGGTCCCCCAAGCTGCCGGTGACTCCGGCCCTCCTGCGGAAGATGAGCCGGGTCTGGAGGGCAGACAGCAACAGGTTCAACGGCACAATGCTGTGGGCAGCCTGCACGCTGTGCTTTTTTGGTTTCTTCAGGTCGGGCGAGATAACAATCCCCGCTGAAGGAGCATTCGATCCGGACGCACACCTGTCTTTCGACGACGTGATGGTGGACAGCGTGCAGGCCCCTCAGCTGGTGAGGGTGAGACTGAAGTCGTCCAAGACCGACCCCTTCCGGAAGGGAGTGGACGTGTTTGTGGGCAGGACAGGCGATGACTTGTGTCCAGTGGCAGCCGTGCTGGCGTACACGGTCCAGCGAGGCAAGGGGCCTGGCCCGTTCTTCCGATTCCAGGACGGCGGCCCCTTGACCAGGCAGAAGCTAGTCACGGAGGTCGAGCGAGCTCTGGAGAAATCAGGTGTGGACAGCAGGGCATACGCGGGCCACAGCTTCAGGAGCGGGGCAGCCACGACGGCGGCAGAGCAGGGCGTGGAGGACTCGGTAATCAAGATGCTGGGCAGATGGAGGAGCTCGGCATACCAGCTGTACGTGAGGACGCCCAGGAGGCAGCTGGCAGCCTTTTCCAAGAGACTGGTTGGCGGGTGTGGGAGAGGCGCCCCCCAAGCTTGATGAGGTCACCTCGCAACAGACTATCACTGTGTTGGTGTTGGCCATGTTGTTGCATTTGCTGTCGTTGCTGGTGTTTTCATGTTCTGATCTATGCTAGACTGGCTGACTTAGGTAAGGGGTGGCGGTAGCGGGAGGGCAGTAGGGGCCTGGGTAGTTAGCAGTAAGTAGTCTAGGGTTAGGATGGTACCCGGTGTCTCGATAGGTCAGTTTGGAGGGTGGAGGCTTTTATTCTGGCACCAGCAGCAGGTGCACAAAATAAGAAGTAATTGGCCAAGCTGATGGCCAATGTAACCCCAAACCTTGCCGCGCAAGGCGCGGGCTGAACTCGACCCGGGTACCGTCCGGCAAACACTCAACTGATGCATACGCTAGAACTAGAGGCAGGAATGCAAGAGATAGCAGAAGCTAGAATTACATCAGTGCAACGAGTTAAATGGAGGTTAACGCCCAGTTAACCGGGGTTAACTCCGGCACTGGGAGCGGCCGGGCAGCAGGATCAGGGGGTGGGCTCTATAAGGCCTAAGGACAGCGGGTAAAGGGGGTATACAGTAGGCGGGGTACACAGTAGGCGGGGTCAAGAGTCCTCGTGCTAGCAGAGTTGCAGGCAAGGCAGCCAGAATAGCCAGCAGGGCGGCGATTGCGTTCTCCCACCCACCACGACCCCTTCGGGCCGGGAGTTCACACAGGGGGGTAGGTAGGGCATTATCCACCAGGGCGGGTTAGTGCTCCGCTCTGGTGTGACAGGTACCTGGTCGAGTTGGGGCTGGAGGCTTTTATTCTGGCACCAGCAGCAGGTGCACAAAATAAGAAGTAATTGGCCAAGCTGATGGCCAATGTAACCCCAAACCTTGCCGCGCAAGGCGCGGGCTGAACTCGACCCGGGTACCGTCCGGCAAACACTCAACTGATGCATACGCTAGAACTAGAGGCAGGAATGCAAGAGATAGCAGAAGCTAGAATTACATCAGTGCAACGAGTTAACGAATTTTATCCCACACACAACTACTCCAGCTCGTATATGTCACTGTGCATGCGCATGCGTTTTAGGCGTGTTGAGTTAAACCTCATATATTTCGTGCTATCGTTTACAGAAGACTGAAGCCGTAGACAGCTGCTGATAAGAGTAGGCCTCGGACGGGTGTGATGGCTGAAGGAAGCTCCAGTTCTAAGTCACGCTGTGTTTTGGATAGTGTAGGTGGTAGAGGGAGAAGAGATTCCGGGTTCATTATTCAGCCTGGACAGTGAACAAAGCGAAAGAAGCCATAGACATTTTGTCCTCTATCGGTGTCAGTAGTGAAAATTGTGAAGAGGAGAGTGCCAGCAGTTCTGATAGTAAGTTCTTTCTATTCTAAGGTCAAAATATCATTGAGCAAAAGGTCTGAACTACAGTTCAAAATGTTGTTTTCCAGTGAAAGATAGAATGATCCCTAGTGTCAATTAGTAATCAACCTTATAGGTTTTTAAGTATTACAATCAGGTTTTCAAGTTTAGAAGAGTAAGGTGTGTTGGTAATAACATTGTAACTAATGCTTTACATCATTTTGCACGGCTTGGTCTGTTTGGTTTATTTATAATATTTTATGTCCTTGATTATTACACAAAGTGGTAGGTGGACTAGTCAATTGTCTGTCAGAATCAAGATACTTTGCTTTTTAATATAGTAATCTTAATGCAGACTCTGTTATTTTGTTTATAAGTATTTAAAACATTTTCAACCTGTATGGGAATTCAATTACATGTAATGTTGCTCTACTAGTAGAACTATGTAGTTATTGTCAGGTGTGTGTGTATGTGTGTGTGTGTGTATGTGTGTGTGTGTGTGTGTGTGTGTGTGTGTGTGCTGTGGGATATTGGTTTGTGGTTGCTCCATGCACAGAAGCTTTTTATTTTTTTATTTTTTTTATTTTTTATAAGGGTGCTGGCACATACACTACTAGTGCACTGTTAATTGACCCAATTGAGCTGCCACCAAACCACGGAGTTGTAGCCTGTGGTGTTGGGCTTAAAAATCCCGCCTACAACCCCTCCCCTTCCTACAACCCAACCTAGAGATCCCAACCTAGAGATCGTGGCTTTTTGGTAATCAAAGCAGAGGCTCAGTGGCCTGTATTTAATTGTGGTTGGTATGGCTAGCACAAAGAGGAAGCAACAGCTTTCTGCAGCAAGGCAGAAGAAAAGATGCTACTCCAGTAGAGGTACCTATAGCAAAACATGACATTGACATTTGAACATCATACTTATAGAATACAATCTGTCATCTAAATATATATACTTAATAAATATATTCATGTAGTGTATGGCACACAAAAAAAAGAATGGTGCATGGCTGTACATATATCATAAAAAATTTATAAATATTTTTGTTTTTAGTCTAAAATTTATTCATTTTTTTCAAAGTCAGCGTAAAATTACAGTTTTTTGATAAATCTGATGTACAATCTCATCTATAATATTGTACAGGTCCCGAGTTGGTTAGTCATGATGGAGGTGACAGAAATCTGTCTGTGCCCTCCAGCACAGGTCCATCTGTGTCTCCCAGTGCAGGTCCGTCTGTGCCCCTCAGCGCAGGTCTGCAAGCTATTTCTTGCCAAAACTACAGAATGACGTATCAGAGCTGTTCTAAATTTGGAACAGAGTTACACAAGACTACAACAAATAAAGTTACAGTTTTTTGTGTACTTACGTTGACGCGTGCTGCGTTGTGCCCGATTTTCCGGTAGACGGTCACAAATATAAAATTTATCTCTCATGTCCATCCTAACACTCCCCAGGGAATTTTTCTAATTGGGCCAAATCTGGGATGGCCGTTATCCATCACCATAGAAACTTAATTTGGAATTAAGGCACACCAATCTTGATTCAAGACATATTATAGTTAGCATGACTTTAGTTTGTATGAAAAATTAATAATGCATTTATGAAGCTTTTCATCTGACCCCACCAACACACTTGTAGATGTACAGCCACAATTAGTAGGCCTTGTTTACTATATATGTCCACCTGCCTGGACAATCCTATCTACTTCTCAGTGTATAATGGGGTGTTGGTTTAGTTCGATCTGCAAGCTTACATTCTGTGTGTGTGTGGGTGGGTGGGTGGGTGAGGTTGGGTTGATAGGTTGTGTAGGGAGGAGGTAGAGTCAATAGCCAAGGCCTAGTATAGTAATTGTGGCTGTAAGTGGAACTGGGTCTAAAAACAGACGGGAGTGTACAGATGGTGTGCACTGCTCACATCACTGTCTAACTTTAAAGTATAGTTAGAAAGCGTTATCTGACTAAATTATGTGTAAGCTCCCAATCCCTCCCCTCCCCCTTATTTTACTGAAATGAAAAATATCATTCTAATCAATACTTAAAGTGGAATATTTGCATTTAAATTTACTACGAATAAGATTATCTTTAATTCTTGAAATGAAAAGAAGACCGAAGTTTAGCGTGCATATGTGGCTCCTTTCCAGTGACACGGCAGATATATGCTGTGAATAGAGGTTTTAGGTCATTCACTGTAGAATGTGTGGAAAGAAAGTCTAAGGTGGAGTTAGTAGCCAAGGTCTGACTAAAGGTGGAGCTAGGTCTGAAAGGATGTTGATGGAGTCTAAATGTGT
>WLWD01004675.1_pt1 | contig 38178 bp, 27 predicted proteins | sample 6712731 | NCBI WGS metagenome assembly WLWD01 (sample SAMN12718690, study PRJNA576275) | sponge metagenome | isolation source: marine sponge | host: Mycale hentscheli | place: New Zealand: South Island, Marlborough, Capsize Point | collected 2014-11-01 | reverse complement strand
AGCCTAAAAAGCCGTATTTTTAGGAGAAAAAAATCCCGCCTGCGCATTTTACATATAATCCATACATCCGATTTTGCATTGTCCACACCTAATACTGTCTCGCTCACTTGGCTCACTCGCCAATAACATATACCCGAGTTTCAATTGTTCACCCCCTAATAGTATCTTGCTCCTCCGCTCGCTCAATAATAACTTATACCTGATTTAGCATTATCCACCCCTAATGATGTCTCGCTCGCCAACAAACAAAATCCGCGAACTTCACTCGCTCGCCAAATACCTGTAACCGGCGACGATGTACATATTCATGAATAATTCATGAACTAACTAGTGGTGCGCTCGAATAGCGCAAATGCATGGCGAGCGAGCAGACTCTTTTTACAGAAAAATAGGACAGAAATTACATCTAACTGTAGTGCACAGTGTAACCCTTTCCATTCTTAGTTAGCATCAGAGGATCTAAAGTCTCTGATCCCAGACTAAGGAAGTGGACCCATGCATTGTAGTAACAATAACTGAATTACCGGAATAAACTTCGAAATAAACTTCGAAAGCAGTGGCAAAGAAGCGCAGCTTGACAAAGACTTCACAATTGTTTTAAGCAGGATTCTCCATGCTCGTTATTGAAAAATACTGGAACTGTGAACGCTTTACCTAACTTACGTAATTAGAAGCGCGTGCGAATATTTTTGACGTACGCATACATACCTATATATATCTGAAATCTCAATTGAACACGACTGAGAGTCAGCTTCGCTCGCTTCGCTCGCTCGCTGAATTAGTAAATAAAGCAGGAGTGGGAAACTGATGTAACCTTAACCAACTGTAGAGAATGATAACCATGAATAAAAATACCTTGCGCTACTGCATTCTTACTTTTCAATAAGTCAAGTGCCACTGTGTGGGGGGTACTTGCTAGTATATATGAACCCACATATCATTGGTCGTCACTCACATTTGTTGTCTGGCACACAGCGTATTATTACATATATTATTATTCATTTGATGCAGGAGAACATCATGAGTCTGTTGGCTTAGTATTTACACCAGTACTGTAGACACATGAGTGTAATTATGGCCAATCAAACAATTGATTTTTTAGGGTATCCTGTGAATAATAAATTTACTATGTACACTATATGTGACCGGTTTTGGGAAAATCGGCCTAAACGCGGCAAACAATTTTTTTCAGTATCCCTGGGTAAAGCCTTATGGCTAATTGTAATATTTTCACACATAACTGAACATACCTAAACAAAACTTACCTTCATGGTTAGTTTAGTGGACTGTTGCATGGGGCTTATTACTATGATAAATAGAGTATTAACTTACCATTGCCACTAACTCAAATAGAAATGAAAATTTTGTAAGCCTTTGAGTTTTAACTGCACCCGCAAAATAATTCAAGGCAGTAAACAGTTTAATTTCTAGGATGATACATGTAATGATCGATAAGTGAGAGGATTTAGTTTAGTGAAGTTTGTGATGGGACCGAACACCGAGCTAACACAAAAATATGCGAGGGTCGAAGTACTAATGACATACATAGTCCACACACATATAAACTAGTGATGTGCTTGAGCACAAATGGCGAGCGAGCCTAACTACACTATTGTTACACGATTAATTTTAACTTCAACACTCAAGCTACTAAAAAGTCAAGTTTAATTACCTGTATATGGTAAAGGGGATTCAATGCCATACTTGAAAAAAAAGCAACAAAAACAAGTAACATGTTTTCTTTGTGATATTCTTTAGCTAAGTAAAGGCACAATACTTTCACACAACTGAACATACCTACACAAGGCTTACCTTCGTAGTTACTCCAGTGGACAAATAATTTCATGCAAATACTGTTTAGTAGGGCATATAACTGTGACAAATAGCTTATTAAATTACCACCGCCACTAACTCGAATAGAAATGGAACTCCATTAAGTTTTTTAGTTTTAACTAAGAATTCAGAGTGGTAAACAATTCAATTTTTAGGATGATACAGGTAATGATCGCTAAACTCGAGGATCCCGTTTAGTGAAGTTTGGGACGGGGTCGAACAACGAGCTAACACAAAAATACGAGAAGGTCACAGTACAAAATGGCATACGTATGTCCAAACATAATTATATATAAACAAACAAACATCCCCGATTTTCAATTGTGTTACCCCTGTAAGTGTCTCGCTCACTATGCTCGCCAACTAGTGGTGTGTTTGAGCACAAATATCAAGCGAGCCTGCCCAGTTAGGTCACATAACATTACAATATTGTTATTTTACCTCAATAAGCTTGTTTTTTTATGACAAAGTGGATTCTTTATTATATATATATATATATATTTATTCCACTCTAGATATCTTCACAATGATATCTTTAGGTACATGACCCCTGAAATAACTCACGATATTTTGGGCTGTTATTTCAAGCTGTACTGCTCAAGCTCATTACCCTTGTAGTTATAGCAACCAGGCTAAACTCTTCAATTTTCTTGGTTTTTACAGCTTCCTTCCCCTGGTGTACCCTGCTCAACAGGGTTAGAGCAGCTGCTACAATGTAGGCTGGGGGTGTGGTTAGCCCCTACAACCAACTTTAGCTGAGAGTTACCCTTCCCCTGTACTAACTACAAAAGTAAATTTATCTAATGTGGAATAAACAACTTATTACACTTGTCAGAGTGATATGGCAAGATATTTCACTCTCAGACTTTATTTTCACTTGCCTCTGTCGCCATATCACACTCTGACTCATGTAATACATACTATATTATATATAATATATATATAAGTTGACTATAAATTTAGCAAACAAATTCACAATTAATTTCTCACCTGAATTTTCTGAGTAGTGGTAGCTAACTTCTGTAGTAACCAAATTAAGCCATTCTGATTATCTGAATTACCAGTTACACTTTACAACAAGCTCATAACTATAAAACAGAAAGACCAGAGTTATTTTTGTAATTTTAGCTAAGACATAATAATATGAAATACACTTACTTTAGCCGCGCCCCCCCCCTCCCCCGTGGTAGTTTTGTTAGTATTAATATTAAACCATTCTGATCCAGTGGCTCTTGACAACCAACAAGTGGCACTTAGCAGCCAACAACAACGACGAAGTTTGAAATTACATCTGGTAAAGGGTTTCAATTACATAGCAATTGGTAGCAGTAACTTTTTGTAACATGAAAACAAGTGTTTTGCAGGAATTGTCTCACAATGTATGACTTGCCTAATGCTGTAGTATCAGAAGTGACTGGTGTCAAGCCTAAAAAGCTGTGTTTACATGAGAGAAAAAAGGAACCCGCTAGCGCGTTTAATATTTTAGCTAAGACATAATTCAGCGAGCGCTTCTAATTACGCTTCTAATTACGTAAGTTAGGTAAAACGTTCACAGTGCCAGTATTTTTCAATTAACGAGTGCGGAGAATCCTGCTGCACTGCCTTACGCAACTCTGTTTCAACCAAAACGTTTACAGCTACTCTCTTCTTGAAACAATTGTGAAGTCTTTGTCAAGCTGCGCTTCTTTGCCACTGCTTTCTAAGTTTATTCAGGTAATTCTGTTATTGTTAACTCTTCATGCCTAATCAGTTAGATGTAATTTCTGTCCTATTTTTCTGTAGAACGAGTCTGCTCGCTCGCCATGCATTTGTGCTATTCGAGCGCACCACTAGTAATATGAATTACACTTAATTTACTACATACATGTACTAATCATACATACATAATACCAGATTTTGCATTATCCACAATTAATAGTATCTCGCTCGCTTCACACGCTCGATAACTAGTGATTTGCTTCAAAACTTTGAGTGTGCCTGCCTAGTTAGGTTACATAAAACTAAAGTAACTTTAGCTTAGTTTGTGCAAAACAGTATTATAGCAGTAGACCCATTAATTTTACCAAAATAAATGCTGAATTACTCTCTTACCTTAATTTCCTGAATATCATAACTTCTGTAGCATCCAATTTAAGCCATTCTGACGACCTCAAAGACCAGTTACTGGTGAACAAGCTTGCAGCTATACCAAATGAGCAATGGCAAGAATTATTTTTGTAATTTTAGCTAAAAAAATAAGGAACTACATACTTACCACAACTTTTCCCATGTACCGGTGGCTTCCTTAGTATTATTATTTACCTATTCTGACTACCAATGATACTTGACAACCAACAAACAGCTCCAATAAAAAAAAAAAAAAGCGATTTTTTTAAAATTATGTCTGGTAAAAGGTCTTCAATGCCATTGTAACCCGTCACATTAATTTTGGGGACTTGGAAAACAAGCATTTCGCAGAAATTAACTCACAAATTGGATCCCAAGTTTCAAGTAAAACTTGCTTAAAGTTGTAGTAGTAACAGAATAAAGTGGGGTGAAGCCTAAAAGCTGTGTTTTTTGGAGAAAAAAACCACGTGGGCGCATTTAATGGGCACACATGCCAAATATACATACACATAATATATACTAGTGGTATGCTTGGGCACAAATATTGAGCAAGCCTGCCCAGTTAAAACTACAGTTAATTTATATTTTAACTTAGTCCATGTAAAACATTTAACAAAAAAATAATACAAAATTACTCTCTTACTCTTCTGTAGTATCAAACTTAAGTCATTCTGACTACCTCAATTGCCAGTAATTCTTGAACAAGCTCTCAGCTAGCGTTTCTTTTTGTAATTTTAGACAATAAATAAGGAATGGAATTACTACTAACCTCAGCTTTCTGCTCCTTCTATAGACTTCTCTGATGTATTCCCATTAATGTCTGAATGCACTATCTCTGGTGGCTCAGTTGTATAATAAATTATAAATATTACTCATGGAGAATGATCTTTGATGATATTATCTACTGATACAGGTTTTTGCAAAAGCCAATCAATATGATAACATCAAAGTTGAAAGATTTTACCAATTCTTCTTTGGTTAATTTTGTTGGTTTTGTTGTTTACCGAGATGTCCCAATTTCCTGTGTCATAACTTCTCCTGGGTCATTTTTTTCTTGGCTATTTGGTAATTGACTATTGACTTAATCAATAAAATTTCAAGTAATTACAATTTCCCATTTTGGTAACTAAATCAATATCTTTATTGTGATTGTTGAGTACTGTATCTCACATTTTTTTTGTATCAAATTCTACTGTATTTGCAGCAATTGAAATCTTTGACATTCTTAGCAAAGTGTGAGAAAATTTTAGAACTAGAAGAATGTCAGTCAATGTTCACTTAGAACTTCCTCCATTTATAGAAGAGAGCTTCTAGCTACAGTTACTTATAGCATTGCTATTAAGTGATTGACTATCACTTACGGTTACATCTTCATAGGTTTGACAGCTATTTTAGTTCAAAGAAAAATAATTTCATCATTGATATATGACAAGATGCTTCATACTATCAAACTCTTACTTTGAAGTGGCAGCAAGGATTTAGAGTGGTGTTCTCTGTAACCATCACATTTTGCAATGTAGAATTCATCTGTGGTATTATGACAATTTTTTCTTTATATTATTCCCAAGGTCTCTCTCTCTCTGTGGATATGTGATACCCAACATCTGTGTATTCAAATTTCTGTTTTACATGCTCAACACATCTAGCTAGATTATTGGCGAACTAGCAAAGTGAGCGAGACACTTACTGGGGTAGCACAATTGAAAATCGGGAATGTTTGTTTGTTTATATATGGACGTACATGTCATTTCGTACCCTCTCATACTTTTGCGTTAGCTCGGTGCTTGAACCTGTCCTAAACTTCATTAAACAGAATCCTCAGGTTATCGATCATTACCAGTATCACCCTAGAAATTTAAATTTTTACAGCTTTGAATTCTTTGTTGGTGCAGTTAAAACTCAAAAACTTACTGGAGTTCCATTTCTATTTGTGTTAGTAGGATGGTAAGTTAATACGCTATTTGTCGTAGTTATAAGTCCTACAGTAGTTACTTGAAAATTCATTGTCCACTAGAGTAATCACTAAGGTAAGTCTTGTGTAGGTATGTTCAGTTGTGTGAAAGTATTGTGTTTACACCTACTACTAGGAATATCACAAAGAAAAAGTGCAAAATAACGTGATTTGATTTATTGCTTTTTTTTCAAATCAAACAATTGCGGGGAGTGGTTAGTATGGCATTGAATGTGTTTACCGTATTATACGTAATTTAAAAATGTGACTTTATTTTAGTAGCTTGAGTGATATAGAAGTTAAAATTAATCGTTTAATTGACAATAGTGTAGTTTTAGGCTCGCTCACCATCTGTGCTCAAGCACACCATTAGTCTGCTTATTTTTAAGTTTTTCTCAGATGTGTGTATTGAGTGCTGCAAGAATTATATAACTTTCAATCTCTGAATTTGACAACTCTTTCAAATTAACTCTTGTTTGAGGAAGGCATGGTAATCACTTGCTTGGTCCAGCAAATTAAACACTGCAGGAATTGTCACCATAAAATGTGAAGCCCACACAACTCTGGTGGCAGTAACCTACCTTTATCAGTCTCAGTAACTTACACGCCCCATCACATTACAACTTATTTTCCTTACAAAATAAAAGACAGTAAAATGGCTACAGTAAAATAGAACAGAAAATGACCTAGTAATTAAGAGACTAGCGCACTGACTTTCTAGCTATAAGTGCTAGTGAGCAAATTTTCAAATTGTATTTCCCAATTTTTTCCATCAATTCCTGTTTGAATTAGCACAGGAAGAAGTGTGAGCACCTTAAAGTTAAATATCCGATATGGCTAATTTTTTATATCTCATTTACATTTGTGATGATGCTTTAATGACACTAACGAAATATGGCTGAAACAATGTTATGTCCTGTTTTATTTAGAACTAATAGTGGTTACATCATATAACACTTCTCATGTATTGGAATTAAGTAGCTACAGTATTGATGTACACATTCTTTATTGTTGCAGTCAATAAGTTCAATTTATGCTAGTGGTGCTTTTTGTTCAATAATTTGTACTTTAGATAACCAACTTGTCAAAGGCTAGAGAAATGCACTGTGCTGCTGCTTTTGTAATATCTTCTGATCTCACTGAAGTAGTGCTGTTTGGAGGAACAGATAAGAAGTCTACTGAACTATCAGATACCACAATATTACGAATGGGTGAGTTTTGCAATGAAGATGCTAATTTGTATTATTATTTACTTCTTGAAATAAAGTATTTTATTATACTGTATTTTAATTTTCCTGTTAATAGCATATTATTATTATACTAGCAAGTACCCCGTCACATAGTGATGCTTGACGTATTGCAAAGTAAGAATGCAGTAGCACAAGTTATCTTGCTCAGTTATCATTCACTACCATTGGTTAAGGTTACACAAGTTTCCCTCTCCTGCTCTCTTTTTTTCTGAGCTATTTGAGCTTATCTTATACCCCAACTTTTCTTCTTGAGACATGGTGTCTCCTTTTCTTTGTCTATCTCTCCTGCATCTGAATTTCTGTCCTACTTTGAGAAACTTTTGTCTTCTGTTTCATACTTTAGCCTTTCTTTTGAAAACTACCCTTCCACCCACTTTTACTCGTCAATTCCACCCGCTTTTTAGTCATAATTGATAATTCGCCTTTTTGCCTTCTTTTCCCTTCCATTTTAAACCTACACCGCCTTACCTCCACCTTATTTTCAGTTACAATTAATCACTTTTACTGAACTTCGCCTTCCTTATTTAAACCTATGCTGCCTTCCATCATCTATTGCACTCGCTTTTTAGAAATACCAGCACTTTCTACTGAATGTGCCGACACTTTACCTAAACTGGGTTGATGATGCTTTAACAAACCATACTATGCTCATGAATTATTCATGAATACACACACCATCGGTCGGTGTTGTTACTGACATACAAGCGTATTATAAATAATATTGATTAATATATAGCTGACAAAATATAGCTATAATATATAAGACATATATAGCAAAGCCACCAAGTCATAAAATCTAAACTTGGGAATGTTTTGTTTGTTTATTTATATGTATGTGTGGATGGACACACATCATCATGTTAGTACTTGGACAATTTTGTTCTTGTGTATGCTTGGTGACAACCATGCACACACTGTCTACATGTAACTGGTGAAGTGCAGTAGGTTTTTAAGTTTTAACTGCACGTGTAACAGAATTCAAAAAGGTAAATAATTCAATTTTTAGGATGTTGTGGGTAATGATCAATAAACTGGAGGATTTTGTTTAGTGAAGTTTGGACACAATGCCAGGGTCAAAGTACAAGAAAGAATTAGCATGGCATTTGTAGCAACGAACCCTGGCAAACGAGACAACAAAATTGCATTGCAGTCTAGATGATACCTCACATTGTTGCATGCTAGTCAGAGAAAAATCCTCCTATTCTTACTTGTGTCTTCTCATATTGAAGACTGTTTGGGTGCCTAGAAGAGTCTTTCACAATGATGCATTCCTCTCCACTAAAGAGTAAGTATTGCTGAAAAACTATTTAAGTGTGCTCCACTGTTAGAAGGGCAACGCTATGCCCAGGAGATGTTATAAATAAACAGCATGCCATACACACAAAAAGCTAATACACAAAATGTCATTTTCAGATAAGCTACCTTGCTTGTTAGCATTAAGACTAAAATAATATATCTCTGGTATAATTTAAGTACACAAAAGTAGCTGTACCACATACAATTTAACTTGAATTTAAAAACTAGTGCCAGAAAGCGATTCTACATCCCAGAAAACCTTATACTAGTGATAGTACATATTTCTTTAATGTTGGTCCAAATCTATTTTCTGCAAAATGAAAATACAAATTTGCAATATCACGAAGTTCTTCACTACTGACAAAATAACAAACAAGTATTTTTTATGATTTTTTGTAAGATACAAAATAGCTAAAAACTATTTACGTATACTGTGGACCTGATTGCTACTGAATTCAAGTAAAAAAAATCAAATATTTCTAATTCCCAACTGCTGACAGAAAACTAGCAAGTGGTTTTGAGAAGCTGACTACAGTATATGAAGATCATTTCAGGGAAAAATATTTGACCATATACTCTGATGCAAACTTTGCTTAAAAAAAAGCCCCTTATTCTGTTTATTGTGGTTATGAGCCCCAGAGGTCATGACCCTCCAGCTAAGGAGACTCCCTGAGACTGTGCCCCAAGGTGAATAACAATAAGAACTCTAGGGGGGGGGAACTGAACCTAGGGGGGAGGGGGAATCCTGGGGCATCCATAGTCTGTATAAAACCCTGATAGATGACTTCCTTATTTAGATAGGGGGAGGGGGGCATACCTCCCTCGAGCAACCGGTCCTAGTACTGGGTGGAACTTATTCCGAAGGACCAGAGCTGTATTCTAGTCCTCTGCTACAGTTTACTCTCAGCCCCTCTTGCTGGCACTCTGAAGGCACTTGCAATGGCGGCTGATAAAAGCAAAAAAAAAAGTCACTGAACACATCTAATTAAAACATACGATTACACACACGTATATGACCTGCACAATGAAACACTTGGTGTGGTTTGAGGTCGTATGAATGATTATATAAGATTAATAGGTAAAAGGTTGATACAACTGTGTGCGATGATAATGTTTTGTCCCCCCCCCCCCCTAAATTTTGTTCCCCCCTCTAAATTTTTATTCACCCAACTGAATTTTTCTGACAAATTACTGATCAATATAATTAGCCTTACACTAAGATTAGCTACATTTCTTCAAAATCAACGTTTCTCTAGTTCTGGTCCTTCAATACTAATTCATATTATTACATCGATGCTGTAGTTTTTGTATAGTGACAGAGGGACTTTATATTACTTAGGTCCTGCAGAGAGGAATACTATCGAGTTGTGTAGTCTCCCCGCTTTGAGGGCAGGGTCAATTAGTGTCCCTCCGATTGCACTTAGAGTCCCTCCTACTGCGTTGTTAAAGAGTAGTTGGTACATTCTAAATTAGTTAGGCACTGTGCAGCTATCATAAACTACTGTTTTTAGAGTCCCTCAAGCCCTAAGTAGTGCCCTTGCTGTGCTCAGGATGTAAAAGCCTATACCAAAAAAATTGTATTTATCTTGGAGGCAGCACCTAACTATAACATAGTTTGTCAAGTTTTCATATGAAATCTGTTTTACAGTCTCACAGTCATGACTTGACCATATTACGCGAATAAGCTGTTTTTTTTGTTGACTCTACAAACTCCTCAACCCCCCCCCCCCCCCCCTAGCGAAAAATCCTGCATGAATCCCTCTTTGTTGTTTTGCTAATTCACGGATAATTTGTGAACAGTTGTCGTAACATCCTCATCATCATCAATACTTTTTAATTTAATGAACTGAGGCCATGTGTTGTATCAGGTCATAATAATTATAATGATTTTTCGCAATTATTTGTTAGAAAGGCTAATCGGAGTAGTGTAATCGTATTCGCTTTATTACATCTTTGCAGGAGTTAAATGAGTTACTCATGCTACTAAAATGCTACATCATAGGGTTAATACTCATTTAAGCTTTTGTTTTTACATGAATTTGTGTTAAAAGAGTCATAAAATACAGTAATTATGAGTCAGTTTATAATAGTTATACATAGCAATTATTGTGAAGTAGTTACAAAATAGCAGAAACAGCAAACATTAATTATTTATATGAGTTTATTTAATTAATAGAAAAAGTACCACTTTCTGCTTCTTCTACTCCCTCTTCTATGAAATGGAATGTGTCTGAAATTAGTCGTTCAAAGTTGAGAAATCAAGATAGATTAGTAGCAAAGAAATTAACACAAGGTGAATTTATACATCCAGGTGAATTGTTCACATGATGCTTACTTTTGGTATCAGATATAAAATTGTTAAACCCGAGTGTAATATTTTCAACACTATGCACATTAATTGAAGTAATGCTAGCTATTGTAGAATATTTTAATAAAAATTTAGACTTTTGTAACGTGTAAAATACCAGTAGCCCTGGACAACAAAGCTCTCAGCAAATAGTCTTCCAATATCATGGTAGCCACATGCTGTAGGTTCTTATGACCTTAACATTGGTATTTCTATAAAACAATCATGTAATACAAAATCTAGAGTTAAAATATGACTTACTAATATGGTATGAAACTGAGGGCTAGCCTAAAGAGCTGAATTTTGGGGAGTAACTATACTAGTTGTAAAGAAAACAACATTTCATAAATGTTAAAATAATAGTTAAGGTTTACCCTAAAAAGTACGGAAGCAAGGAATTTTAAAGTTAAAGTGTTAATTCGGATTATGAGCATTTCAAAACTTGCCCAAATTGAGAATGGTGATTTTCTACCAATCTAAAGCACTGCCTTGCCATTCAAAACTTCAGACTTGCGATTAGTGACCTTCAAAAGTCGTCAAATAACACATGCAACATAAGTTGACTTCAATCTTTCTTGATCACCAACTTTTCGTAGAAATTCTAAATTGTTTTTACATTTAAAATTTTTTTACTGGTTGATTATTCATTCATTTGTGCAATGCTCATCTAACATTTTCGTCTGTAAAATTCCTTGTGTCCATACTTTTTTAGCAACCCTAAAGTTTAATTTCAACATTTAAGAATTTTTTTTACTAGTTTCCCATGTTATTTTTGCAACCTTTTCCATAAAGTAACCAATAGCTATCAGAGATTAGCTACATTAATTAATTCTGTGCACTTCATCGCTAATTGCTAGCTAAAGAGTGCATAAACTTTCAGAAGCCTCCACATTGCAGCTTGTCCAGAACAATCAACAGGTGGTTTATGCTCGACAGCTATTAAAACAATTGCTATACAGTGCCAAGCATTTACTAAGTTGTAACACTACTAACGAACATGTCAATGTTACTGAAGAAAGGCGTGGCTTGTTCAACGACATGTGAGCTGCTCAAAATGGCATCAAAATCCAGAATACTAGGATGTTAAACATGTAAGAACACTGAAGGGTCATGATCTAAATTTGAAAAATGTGCTACTAATTTATACTCAAGGATGGTTTAAGGAGAAGTTGATGATGTGGAGAAATCCGATTTTTTGAACTTTGTATAACTTTTGGTTTTTTGCACCCTGTGGATTATAAATTGAAAAAAAAAAGCATCATTAGAGACTCCAGAAGACAACTAATCACTGGTTCTTTGAATTATTGTGGACTGAAATCAGATGTAATGTGAAGATAATTTTTTATTAACCCAATGGGGAAGGGGTGGTCAACCCTAAATAGAAAGGACTACTGCACTCTCTGATATATAACCTATACCTGATTTTGAATAATTCCGCTCAATTAACTTGCTAATGATCTAGGAAAAGGCTCATTCTGGCTATATATTTTTCTAAATAACTGACTGTAGCTCAACCTATAATACTATTTGTATAATAATTTGACTGACTGTAATTAAACCATTGACTGTACAAATTCATATCATGTTTATTAACTGCAATAATTTTGTCATTCCATAGTGAAGAAAGCTTATCAAGAAGCCATAGAAAAACAGATATGTGTGGATTTACTTGTTGGACGAATGAATTTTGTTGGACTTCCAAGATCTGGTAAAAGTTCAACTTTACATAGACTACTTGGAGATTTTATAAACATTGATCAATCTAATATGAAAATTAATGAGCCAAGCACTGGAGTAGCTGAGAGAAAGCACCTATTTATTCAGAGTATCAGTAAGTCATTTGGATTTGTACAGCAGGGGCAATGGACCAAGAAGGACATTGTAGGTGAAACCTCAATTTTTAACGATTTTATACAAGAAGCTGTAGAAGGTAAGTAGAAAATATTTAAATTCTTGAATACTTGGTGTAAATATTTTAACACACCAGGATGTATTAGTACTTAGAGCCAAATTTTATTGTTTGTAATACACTCTTTAAAATTGAATCTGTACTAAAATAAATAAATCTAACTTTATCACTTTGTTTTAATTGTGCAGTGATTAGAATAATAAAATTCAGTTTTATTTAGTTCAATTAATTTTGTGACTATTCCAAAAAATTTAAACTAATGTATTAAATTAATTATTGGCTTTGATTTACTGCACATGTAACAGTAAAATTATAAGATTATTAATTTATTTCATTATATATAACTAATCTTATGTCATAATTGAGCATTTTGTAACTACATAGTAGTTAATATGCAATGCCCATAAATTTGAAGAGTACCAGCATCCCAACATTAAATGTCAGAATCCATAGTTAACTTCAGATTAACTTCCAAAATAATCTCATTCACTTTTTGATATAATTTATGTACATTTTACATCATGTCATTGATAGATATAATAAGTTCATATCTATAGAATAATGTGCTTGTGTGTCAGTAATGACAATGGTGAATGACAATGGTGTGTATCATGAATAATTCATGAGCTTAAAAAGGAAGGCGAAAGTGCAAAACAGAAGGCAGAAGGTTATTAATTGTAACTAAAAAGCGGGTGGAATCGGCGAGGTAAGGTGGCATAGGTTTAAAAAAGGTGGAAGTAAGAAAGAGAAAGCAAAAGTATGATGAAAGAGAAGGCAAAAAGGCAAGCAATTAATTGTAAGTTGAAGGTAGGTGGAATCAATGAGTGAGGGTGGCATAAGCTTTAAAAAGGAAGGTGAAAGTACAAAAAAGAAGGCAAAAGTTCCCAAATCCCAAGTCCACAATATTATGGTAGGACAGAGTGCTTTAGAAGCAGGAGAGGTAGACAAGGTAAAAGAGACTCCTTGACTCAAGAAAAAAGTGTTGAAGAAAGGAAAGGTGGGGGGTAAGAAAAGCTGAGAAAATGAGTGAAGAGAGGGAAACTTATGCCAATGGTAACTTATGCTACTGCGTTCTTCTCACATTTTTTTAAATTGACAACTACCTTGTGCCAAAATAGAGCCAAAATAGAATGAGTGTTTCAGCAGCTGACCCCTCACCACAGTCACTAATCATGATTAAGATGCCATTGAGTGATTGACACCTGCACACTTCCTTATTGGCCAGCTACTGGAAACAACTCCTGAGCAAGGTTTTGATCCAGTTGCAATCACTACTTGCAGGTGGAACTTGTGCCAGACCATAATCAAGGACTTTTGAACTAGTTAGTCAACATAATATATTACTCAATTGAACCAACTGTCAAAATGGAATTACTCTCAGCACAATCTCCAGGAAGGAGACGTTGTTCTATTGAAAAGATCAATCCAACTTTTCTTACTAGTGGCCAATGGCAAAAATCTTGCAAACTCATGCTGGCCGAGATAGCAAAATCAGAGTAGTCACAATCAGGATGTCTTCAGGGACTCATAGATGACCTACTATAAAGACAGTTTTACTGGTGCCTTAAGACAGAGACTCGAAAGACTGCAGTCTTGTTGAGTGGGATGTTGAAGCCACAGACAGCCACTAGGCCTATTAACTTTTGTGTACACCACAATCGACTCTTTTTTCACAATAATATTATCACTTTGTTTACTCGCTCAATTCAGCTCAGGCACATCGTCTGGAAGTCTTCCTCACCCTCTCAATTTACTCACTTTCCCAGATTTTGCAACGTGCAACTCTGAAACTCCTTATTTTTATACTCATCTCTATTTGATTGTTAGTTAGTTTGATTAATTGTCTTAACTTGGGGCAACATAGTGTTAGCTTTCCCCTTACTGTTATCTAGAATGGCTTTAGCTAGTTGTTAAATTAGATATTAGTTATTCATAATAGCTGTGAATAGCTCAGGAATTTCATCCTAAGTGGCACCTACTCTATCTAGTTGTAATTGTATCTCGCAAATATACAATTGTGTACTTAGCTGCTTTCCTAACTAGTGGTAGCTTCCTTAGTCTTTACTATGACTACCAGTAGGCTACATGTGTGACAGTAACTCAATTACTACATAGTGAGCTCGGTATCTGTAAGGAAACAAGAACCAACTTAAATTAGTTTCCAATCATCTTGATGTGGACAAATTAAGTCCCAATGACTGGCATCATTCTGTAGTCAAGTAGTGAGGTCAGAATCATAGATTACCAAGGAGGGAGTGGTAGCAAGAAGAGTCTTCACCTGGAGAAATGTTTATAATGTGACGTGTCCCATAGGAAGTCTTATTTGTATTGAGAGGAGGTTCAAAGTGGAGCAAGAGTGGCACTGCTGTTGCTTGTGCCACTGGCCACTGATTGGCTAACCCTAAGAAAGGTCTGAGCTCTGTTCTGCTGGAAGGGTAAATATTTATCAATAGCTCTGCTAGTAATGCAGTAGCCATTCTCTGAAAGGCTGAATTCTACAAATGCCACATCTGTTTTGCAAAACTGGAATTTTATCCTAGTCAAGTGAAATGCCTTGATCTTTGGGTGCATGACTGATCACTAAATGACAACATTGTCTACAACCTGACAAAAGTCACTGAGGCCTTGATAAGCTTCATTACATGTGATGATTATAACGCTTACTGCTGGAAGATATGCCAAAATGAGCTCACAAACATTTGCAGTGTTAAAGGGAGAAATAAATGTAGTGAGAAGTTAGCTCTCTTTATAATAGTGAGCATTGGTGATAATTATTGAATGCATCAAATACAGAAAATATTTTGCTTTGGTGTCCACCATGTTGGCTATACAGCAAGTGTTGAGAGAGTAGACTGAAAGCTTTCTCTTTTGACGTAGCAATTGAGAGAGGAAACGTCAACCCATGGCCAAATTCTATCTTCGTTTTTCTTGCGAGCCACCACAATGGGCGCAAACCAGTCCATAGGATTAGTTTTTAGAATGATACCTTGAGATTCAAGAAGTTCCAATTCCATCCCTTTCACATTGTGTTGATACCTGCTTATCTTAGCAATTGATTCATTAAAATTTGTTCTTAGAAAGTTAACTAATCGAGTCAAAAAAAAATAAATACAGTGTATAATTCAAAAGTTGTTGCAAATGCATTAATTTCAATTACTGCAGGTCAAAAAGTTATGATATTCATGAAAATGTACCTGCCCAATACGTATATTTTATCCATGCATTCAATCATAATAGATAGGGATAAAATATGTGTGGTGAATAACTTGTTATTTAAAACCAATGAGAGTTATTTTGGAAGGTAATACTGAGCAGAACTATGTGTATCAACATACTGATTGTACAGTATTATATTATAACTGTATGGTTGACAGCTATTTTAACAAACTCACTGGTTATGCTCACCAATGTTACTGAATAGATGAAACAATTCAATTGCAATATTATTATGTCTGAGCCAAAACATTACCAATTGTTTAGAGCAACAGAAAATGTACTATGAGTCTTTCTCATATTTAAATTAGAAAATATTGATGTATAGACTTAATATGAGTGATTATTTTATTTAGATAGTAAACCACAATTTGAAGACAAAATAGAAGTACCCATGACTACACAGGATTCAGATTCCCACTCTTTTGATGCTGTTAATAAAGCTCCATTTGAAAAAACTGTAGAAGAAATTACAACAGCTCAACCACACATTTATCCACTGTATATGGAAGCTGTAGCAGAGCAAAATGAAGACAAAGTAAAGTATTTACTGAAAGACACAGTATATTTAACAATAACTGATCATGGAGGCCAAACGGAATTTCTAGACCTCATGTCTCGATTTTTAATGGGGGCATCTTTACATCTTATTTTCAGTCGACTCACTGATTCCTGGGACCGTGTTTTTAAAATTTATTGCACCAATGAGGAAGGAGTTTCTACTAACAAAGAAGACTCTATAGTAACTCTAGAAGAAGCTACTTTTCAAACTCTAGCTAGTATAGCATGCATGAAGGATACGAGTGACATGTTGGCCTCTAAACATATCTCGAATCCTAACTTGAGCAAGCCCAAAACGGTCACCAAAGCTATGTTTGTAGGAACTTTTAGAGACAAAGTGTCTTTGTCACAATTCAAAATAAGGGATCAGATTCTTATAAAGAAAATAGAGCAAACAGAGTTTTACCATAAACGCATAGTCGAGTATGCCTCAGCAGAATTCCTGACATTAGCACTGGACAACAAGAAAGGAACTGTAGAGGAAATCAACAAAGCAAGCGAAACTTTTGAGAATTGCATTAAGAATAATCTAGGTGAAGTTCACATTCCTTGCTCCTGGTTGATGTTCAGCATTGTTCTACGATCAAAAGAAAAGAGTGTGATGACATTGAAAGAATGCAATGAGATTGCAGAAAAGTTAAAGATCAGTTTGTCAGATGTACCCAATGTTCTTTGGTTTCTTCATTATCATGTTGGCATGCTCCTGTATTATCCAGAAGTTAAAGGATTTGAAGACATTATCATATGTGATGTTAGGGTAAGAAATAATTTTGTTAATTGCATTTCTTTACATAGTCAGAGTGTATTAAATATTATTTCTTTATTAAAACATGTTGTTCAGGTAATCTTTGATTTCACAACACAGTTAGTAAAGAAGATATTTAGTCATAATAAAGTTGGACGTCAAGTATATGATAAGTTTAAGGAAACGGCTCAGTTCACAATGACAGATCTATTAGAGGCTACAAAAGATACAAATGATTTAATTACTATGGAAATGCTAATCACACTTTTTGAACATCACAATATCTTAGCTCCACTTCCAGTAACAGAAAGTAGAAAAAATACTACGTATTTTATGCCTAGTATTCTGAAAAGTGCTACAAAAGATGAACTTCAAAATGTTCCTATTTCTGCAGATGTGGGTCCTCTCATGTATCGATACAAGTGCGGCTACTTACCATTAGGAGTCTTTTCTTCGCTCATAATAGGCCTGGTTTCAAATACAAAACTAAATTGGACTTTCAAGGAAGACAATCCCTGTCGTAACAAGATTGAATTTCTAGTAGGAAAGGACAAAGACACAGTCACTATCATTAGCTATGCCACATATATTGAAGTGGTATTCTACAGAGAATCTCATCAAGAAACACCCACTTCTGTAGTCTGTGCACACATTAGAAATACTATCATTTCTATGTTAACACAAGTCAATCATAATCTCAAGTATGACAATGCAATAATTCAATATGGATTTGAATGTACAGACCATCCACCAGATAAACAATCATTTTGGGATTCCGTATTCAAACGATCAAATACAGCTCCACTCCATTTATGTATACTTGAAGATGAAGACTCACATAAAATGAAGTGTCTGAAGGACCGCAAAGAAACTAAAATAATTCCACTTATAGATCCAAAACAGACAGTTTGGTTTGATGAGGTATGTCATTAGCTAAATTCAACTCAGTGTTACAATGTATTTATACATTACAGATGGAGTGTGGTGTAGTGGCTACAGAAACATCTGCTGAAGGTATTCATGATAAAATGTCAAATAACTGGCAATGTATAATGAAGAATCATAATTCAATCATCTACAGTTTACTAGCTAACTATGCATCCTCTTGATACTATAGATATATCAAGTTGTTTAGAATATTTGGCATATAAAATAGCTCTAGACTGTATGCCAATTTTAGTTTGTGTGTTATGTATTAACTCATGCCCATGCTTAGTCTTATACCTTTGACTTTAGTCTTATATGTTAATAAAATCAAACAAGTTGTTGAACTGAGGTCCTAATAATGTATATTATTGTGCAGTCATCAACAAAGTGGAGGAACATGTAGAGACCATCACGCCACAGCAATGTTCAAGTGACCTAGGTAAGTGTATCATTTGCTTATCAGTTAATCTAAGTTTCAGTTAAAATTGTGTTATTTCTATAGCTTGTTGTGCAGAATACCTATTGATATAGCTACATTTGTCAAATACTATTTTAACTATTTGTGTTCTTTTGCTATGTATTAAAGTGATCTATATGGGTTAAACATTTTTTTGCTAAAATTTTATTAGCACAATCAATCACGTGTCATGAACTACAAATTACCAAATTGGGCAGGATTTTTGTAACTTAATAATATTAGTCTATAATAATTATGTAGTAGGTCTGAAGAAGGTCGCTATTGTTAACTCATCAGGTGATGAAGAATCCACGGATCAAGTCCATGAAGCTCCGACATCAGAAGGTAATTATCACACAAGTTGTTGAATTGAGGTCTTAGTAATGTATATTATTGTGCAGTCATCAGCAAAATGGAGGAACATGTAGAAACACTTTTTACACCACATCAATGTTCAAGTGATCTAGGTAAGTGGTTTTCAGTTAATGTAATAAATACTTTCAGTCAAAATGGTATTATTTCTGTAACTTGTTAAGCAGAATGCCTATTGATATAGCTACATTTGTCAAATAATTATTTTTAAGGTGTTCATTAAGTGTATAAAGGTGATTTGTAAGGGTTAAACTTTTTTGTTTTAATTTAAATTAAAGTTAAGACAGAATCCTTTGGTTAAGCAATCCTTATTTGTATATTTTAGCATAATTAATATCATGTCAAAAAATAAATAAAATTGAATAAGACTTGTAATTTAGTAATAACGGAGTCTTGCTTATTGATAATGAGTTTATATATTTTAATTTCAATATAGATTTTGAGAATGTAAATTGTTTAAAAAAATTCACAAATTTCCTACTATATTTTATCATATTTCTTCAATATGAATAATTTAATTTAATTACAAGGGAAAATTATCCAGTGTTAAGGCTCATTTCTAGCTGACAGTGACTATATAACATTATACTCTAAAATATTAATGAGTAAATACACACAATTTGAGATCTACCATATCAAATATTTTTATCCATGTGGGTCGACGGTCATTCACCGCGATCACCAATTACTTAGCCGACTCTCCGTAAACTAATTAAATTGGTAAGCCGCCAGGGTTAGAGGAGATTACGCTTTACTCGTACACTCTGGGGCTCACTGCCACCAGAGTTCCAGTTAGCTAGCCTGCCCTTCCCTGAGGATTAAATCAGTTGGGGTTAAGACGAACTATGGGGAACTGATGAAACGCATGCGTGTCTAAGGTTATATACCGAAGGACACGCATGCACAGGAAATAATGAAAATGGTCAACCGGAAATCTGGGACACAAATAAACTGACAAGCGTATACATATTTGAAATAACTCACACTGCTAATAATAAAATGTTTTGGATGATACACACATAAATGTTCTGAAGTTCTATCTTTGTCTTCTCACTCTTCTTCTCTACTTCTTGTCTCTGTCTTTCTCTATCTTAACAATCATTCCTTTGTCCAAAGTTATATCATAAATTCTCTAACTGTCATGAGGGTTCGAATTTTACGTGATGCATTCACTATTATTGACAATCAGCAGAACAAAAACAAAGTACAGTGCATTTGAGGGCTTCCTTAAAAAATTTGCACTTTCTTGTACGCCATTTCCAAATTAGCTCTGAACATGATCTTGATACTTCTTGTGGTGTGGTCCATACAGGTTGCTATCCATTCAGTGATTTATTGAGTGTTATTATTGTAGCCACTGAATGTGCACTGTGCAAAATGTGTCAATAGATCATTGATTGCTGTAGGTGTGATCACCCTATTTGGGATATTGACATGCCAGATAGACTGAAATACCTCACTCTTTTTTCATCCATTTTCACTTTGTTGAGAGCTTTCATTACATTTTTTAGCCAGTTCAAGTGAGGGTCAAAATGACACAAAAGAATGCTTGTACTGTTGGGCATGCCCACATACTACGGTTACGTTCATTCATTTCGCACTCAGCATTTCTAGATAGTGTGAGCTTAAAGAAATTAAACAAGCATAAGAAGTGTGTAGAATGTCAGGGTTATTGCTTGCTAAAATTTCTTCACGAATGAAATGCTACAAGGGGAGGAAGACTCCAATATCTATCCAGAGTTAAATGATGAAATGGAGATGAATCATCAGCTTTTATTAACTATGCTACTGAAGATGGTCAAAAATATCTGATACATTTTTAATTGCTTTAACCCATGGCTTTAATTCATGACTGCTTGTTTGAACTTTTCCTCAAGAAAGCTATATAGTATAGATCTATGTTGACATATGTGTCATTTTGACTGAAAGGTGTGAAATTAATTTGGGACTTGAATGTTTAATATGGCTTCCAACTGGTTGTACATTATTGCACAAGCCACAAGAGATGTTACTCTCTGCATATATTTTACTCAATTAGGGAAGCGATGCTACTCTGAGTTAATACAATTATATAATACTAGCAAGTACCCCACCACACAGTGGTGCTTGACATATTGCAAATTAAGTATAAGTTATGGTTATCATTCTCTACTGTTGGTTAAGGTTACATCAGTTTCCCTCTCCTGCTCTATTTTTTCCTGAACTATCTGATTTTTGTAACCCCCAACTTTCCGTTTTTCTTCTTTTTCTTCTTGAGTCATGGAGTCGTTTCTCTTTCTTTGTCTACCTCTCCTGCTTCTGAATCTTTCTGTCCTTCTATTATGATTATAGACATTGTCAGTCTTTGGTCATGAGTACTAGTGATGTGCTTGAGCACAAATGGTGAACGAGCCTAAAACTACACTATTGTTAAACTATTAATTTTAACTTGTAACACTTGTCGGTAAAGGGGATTCAATGCCATAGTAACAACTACCTGCAACTGTTTGAATTGAAAGGAAAAAAGCAACCAAAAAAAGGTCAAGTTATTTAACGTTAATAATGAATATCGAATTAACTGGACGAAACATATATATCTTAATAATACATTTATGCCTCTAATTAAAGTGTTATTTTTGCTGCCTATCAACTACACAAATTGTATACATAGTTGTTCACTTATACTTTTTAAAAATTTATGTAGCCATATTTACATTAATTTTGCTCACTAAACCCTGAATTATCACTATATTCATATATCAGAACTGACAGTTGAAGACTTGGGTAAGGTGTATGAAGAGCTCTATGAAGGCAGAGTGCAATGGAAGAACATTGGTCTCAAGCTGGGTCTGAATATCACTATGCTAGACAGTATAGAAATCAACCGCCATTATAAGACAGAACCTTGTTGCCTAGACATGCTGAAGGAGTGGCTGACAAATGGAACAAACAGAAGCTGGAGTGCACTAGCTGATGCTCTGGAAAGTCCAATGGTTAATCGTTCAAACATTGCAGCTGCAATACGAAAAAAAGTACTGCAATTAACCTTTCAACATTTTCATTAGTATACAAAGAGTATTGTTGTATATTTTAAACTTATATCTGTTTTTATCTGTTATTGGCTAGTTTTTTTTCCTATATAGTTTTATATACAGTAATCCATGTATTTTTTGAACAGAGTTGTGTTAATAATTAATTATATAATCTTGTTTTCAAAATAAATTTTAAAGTAATATAATTATTATGAAATGAGAAGAATTATAGGGAATGTGATTTATCATTAGTTGGTATATTGCAAATTAATGATTAGTAAATGAAAAAGGCTTTAAGATTTTGTACCATGTGAGGACCAGAACAAGCTAATTATAACAGGTCGCAATAAAGAGTCACTATATGAAACATCTCCAAGTGAAGTGGACAGGACAACTCACAAGGATGCTGGCACTATTGTAGTAGCACAGATTACGTACAGCTAAACATAGGAGGAATCATATGTGGTGGTGGTGGTTGCAGAAGACAGTATACTGATATAGGGGTTCATAGGACACCAGTGTACCTGTGGTATATACGTAATTAGTATTTTATTTTTGTTTCCCCCTATCCCTGACTTTCCCATGGTATTCTTGCTAATTAAACATAGCCTCATGTACATAGAGTTATAACATTAGAAAAAATGAACCAAGAATGATTTAAAGTACAAATGCTAAGCTCTATTCCTGAAATATTTCCCTTTGCTGTGTGACGCGAGCTGCACTGTGCTTCTATTGGAGCTGCCCAACCCATGGCCCACACGTTCTCTACTACACATGCTCCCTACCCCATGGCCTGTTAACCCTTTACCCTCTCTCTTTGCTACTGCACTTCCAGTGCATTTTTCTTGCAGAGAAAAACCTCACCAAACCAGAACATTCCATTGTAGCTGAAGAATAATTTTTTTTTGGTCGACTATTCATTATAAGTACTTTAAACAATATATTGAGGAGGTTTTTGTGGGTGGAGAAAGGGGGTTGGGGAATATTATTTGGGGGGGGGGGGGGGGGGGGGGATACCTCTGTTTGAGGGAGGGAGAACTCAGTTTAGTGTGAGGGTGGAGGAGAGGGTGGAGTCCTAGTGTCCCTTCCTCCTCAGTATCAAGTACTGCATTGTTGTACTCACTTCTTTAGGCTCTTTTTGTGTCCTCCCTTTTAGTCTAATAGTGATAGCTGGACAATCATTCAGTGATACCAATATCTCTCCTGCATATTTAATATCTAATGATTTATTGGAATGAAATTTTGAAATGTTTCTAGAGAAGAATAAAATATATAAGAAGTCCCATTAAGAAGAAATTGAGAAGCAAATGTGCATCAACAAAAAAAAAATAGAAATAGAGTAACTAGCTAAAGCTTAATTTTTTCTTGATAATAAAGGAATACTAAGGGTGCTCAAGTATTGGACTTTTGTCATAGATATAGGCCAATGGCCATATGGGGTATGTTTGTATGCTTTTCTCTCTTTAGCTAAGCATTCTCGAATTTATTTCCCCACAATACCCTTTGCGCATACTTCAGCTACCTTACCTAGTTTCCAACCTGACGTTTTATAACTAAATAAATTCATCACTGATCCATAAATACTTAGAGCAAAGTTAATTCCGAGATTGTTTGTACATCCAGCCCCAGCAAGATCAGTGCGTACATCCTTCCAGATTTGTTTGTTAAACGATTGTAACTATAACAACAGTCCGCGCCCACACGGTCAGCGTTAAAAGGAAGGTCTATTTTCTATTCAATTGTCAAGCTCAGTAAGTAATACGCAGCTTGTGCTGGGTGGAGTGTCCCTGTAAGAAAGGTTAGAGATGTTTTGGTTACTTTACTTTACTCTGGAGCTGCATATTGCACGTGCAAGTTGAGACTTATGGCTAGCTATACCAAAATGTATTTATTGTAATCAGTGAGAGTGCCTTTCTTTAATAACGTTGCTGATTCTAATCTCTATATTGACCAGAATACTAATCATCAATTAGTAGCTAGAACTGCTATCTATCTCTTACATGTAGCTAAATTTGTCTGAATTCTTTCAAATATTTATCGTGGGAAATAGCTAGCTAGTTTTGTAGCTAAGTAAAATTGTTGGGTTATGTATATTTTTTTAGATCTTCTTCATTAATATGCCACATTGGCTCTATATCCCAGTTGCTACTGTGAATGACCCACAAAATCTGTATATAATAGGTAATTCAGTAGAATGTATAATTTAGAAAACTTATGCAGGTGATTTTTTTAATATAACACAGTTTGTGTTTATATTATAAACTGTTGACAATGTTTGGTAAATAGTTGACTGAAGCCTCATTATGAATGTTCTAGAATTATTTTTAGTAATTAGGCCACACCAAATTAATTTGTTGTTGCTCAGGCTACCTACCCTGTTTTTTCTGATTTCAAAAAAAAAAAAAAATTCAAAATATTTCACTTAATTAGATAATAGCTATCTATTTAAAAAAAAATTCAAAATTTCTTTTATCTAGGCCACATGGTCATTGACATGGCTACATCTGCCTTTGCTTGGCCAAGCATTTTGGTTGAGTCAAAAGTTTATACGTGTGGTTCAACTCTTTTCTATCCAAACTCACCATTTCATGACACAATTGTGGTAAAAGAAAACATCTCTTGTGCGGACCCTATGGAAGCTTCATATTACAGTGCTGCACTTGTCAAATTCCCTCCAGTGTGCTATTATTGTGGAAAGGATGAAGGAGGGTTAGTAACAGCAGGAGTAGCAGAATTGAAAAGAAGCTATGGGGTAGTCCGTCCACTCTGCTGCATATGCCAATCTAAAGCAAAGTTTCTCACCCAAACAATGTGAAAAGACGTCGAGTCGAATGAACAATAAAGTAATATTGACACGTTAATTAATGATATTCATGATTTTTAAAAATGATACTCATGTTTTTTTTTGTTTTTTTTTCCCTACCTACCGACCCTACATCTCAGCCTAGTTCGCCCGAGCAACAACAAATTAGTTTGGTGTGGCCTAAATAGTTTAGAAGTATTGAGAATAATATTTCATATTCTCATTTAATAATTGGTTTATATGTTCGTTATGGACTTTATATACAGTATGTTTAATTTCTCTGAATGTTATAGGCTACAGCCATAAGCCATATTTCTGGTGATTACGGTAAACAGGACATTTTCACAGTGACAAAATGAAACTGTTAATCGTATGCGCTCTATTGTACTTTATGATAGCAATTTGAAGCAAGTAACTTGCTTACATTGACAGCAATACTGAGACATTAGACAGGCAGTTGGAAACTCTGGTTGACCTGCAACAGTCAATTTGATTGTATAAGAAATGATAATATATATAGCACCAAATGGGGAGCAAGCTAGTCCAGGGAGGTAGGGAGGTGGGTTCTGAGGGTTCATGCCCCTCCCTCCTGGTTTAATGACATTCATGTCATTAATTAATTTTGCTGTGCATGTGGTACAAAGTTCAACATACAATATTTGTGGCAGTTTCATGTGCAGTGAGATAATTAGTCCTTATGTAAACACATGTAGTAATATTCTGAAAGCTTAATTGTGTTACTGTAAGATTGTCTTGTCACAAGATAACCAAAAGTGCCTGAAATTATTGTATAAAGCCCTTTAGCTATATACACTGTGCTGTATTTTTTTCCAAAAAAAGACAGGTTCTAACTTACTCTGTCTGATACAAATATTTATTACTTGTGCAAAGCTTTAATGCACAATTTATTATTCTTCGGAATACAACGCAGAGTTGAAATAAATGTTTTTTTATTATGATAGCACAAGATTTGGGCTACTATGCAATATTCAGAAGTTACACAAACTCATAGCTAAAAAATAATGACACTATAAATTATAAAACTGCTAGCTATCTGAACCAATATAACTAAAATATATTACCTCTTGTTCTGTTCCTTGTGGGGTTAGTCAATAAGGGAAGTATCTCCAGGCCACTTGCTAAAGAATCATTGCTGCAATCAGAACTAAACGATGAGCATTCATCAACTTCCATCTTGAACTCCATTCAAGAACTTGAATTTTGCCTTTTGTCCAATGAGCGTGCTAGAAGCTCAGGAAGTAATTAACACTATGTGCTTTTTTATAGCCTGTAGAGAATTCAGAGTTCAGTAAAATGGCTTCAGTTCAGGCAGTACAAATTGCAGCTTAGAAGCAAATTTTTCCTTGGAAAAAAGGAAGTTGAATGAGTTAACCAAAGGTGTTTCCAGTGGACCTGTTCTACGTGCATCTGCTGTTAGGAGTGCAGATGTCATAAACGTGAGCATTTTAACAGTCATTGCTATACTACTAACATTTTAACTGCTTACATTGAATATTAGGCTTCCATAATTTGGAGTTTTTGTGGTGCAACAAAGAATAAACTAGCTAGCATAATGTCTGTGTGTTTCTAGCAAGCTACCATCAACATTTTATTTGATAATTTGTTTCCTCAGTTTAAAGGTCATGACAAAGATGGGAGCAACAAATCTAGTTTTAAATGCCGACTTGCCAACTTTACAAAGGATGTTAATGATTTCTGTGCAGAAATGGCTCCTTATTTTTCTGATGTGAATACCTTTTGTGCCAGTCTATCTTCAAAGAACAATGGTATCGTCAGTTTCATCAATGAAGCCACAGATGGAGACACATCAATTTTGTCTAACAATCCAGCTTCTTCACAAGGAAAGAGATGCAGAAGTACTGCTGAAACTATTAATACACCTATGTTAAGATGACCAAGAAAGGGTATAAAGAGCAAAAACGTGATCTAGAAGAAAAAATTCCGGATTATATAATAGGTGAGATATCATGTGTTCTTTTTTTTTTATTGCTTCGTTTTGTGGTGTCATTGACAAGCATGTATAGTAGCCATTTAGATTATTGTCAGGATAGTAGGGAATATGTGTATATTAAGAGTATTTCTTAGTATGGGAATGCATATACAAAGCAATTGGGAAATAATGTTGTTTTTAATTTTAGCTATATCTAGGACCTTACCATGCATTGAAAGAAAACTTGCCAAGATGATTCAATTGCTGTTTGATCCTAGAAACTCCTCACTTAACCAATGATGGAAGCTTTCTTTTTGATCTTACTGTTATAATTGATACAATCTTTATGCTCCCAACCTAAAGATACTAATTTGTTTATGGCCATTGTGGGGTCTATTGTGTATTTATGTTTGTTTGGGTTGCATGTGCTCGGGATATAGTTTTTAATGAATAGTTACATGGTGTGTATTTGTGCTAAAGTAGTATAAGCTAACAATAAAAAAAGGGTTGGGTAAGCTGCTTGACCCCCATGCAAGTAAATAACATTTATTAATTATGACTTAATTATTATTTTGGTGCTCATAAACTTCTGATACTGCTTGCCTTTTTGCTGGGCTGGATATCCTCTAGATACATGGGCTGGCTTCTGGGAGACTGACATATACATGCCTGAACACATGTTGTACATATTGTGTTGAACCTTGTACTTTGATTTGTCGAATCGGGCATGCGCCCTTCAGTCTGTTATTGTTTTATGAAATTAAATAGTGTGTGGACTTGCCCGGGTGGTATGGCGATCGAGTTCTGCATAGTAGGGAGCAGGCGCGGGCCTGCTACATTTGAGGACACCTACTGAGATCACATACATGGTCCTTCGAGCCGGATCCTTCAGGCTAATGGCGGATCCAGTAGTGTATTAGTTGACTCGACGATCGTTACCCAACACACTTTGCTGACCCAGTGATTTGGTTAATTAGTTTCAGTATGTCTTCCAGTGATGAGACCGACAGACCAGCGGCGGATGCAACAACCAGAAAGAGAAGGGTCAGAGGGGGGCATAGAGCATCTGCCACTAGAATACTAAAGGATATTCCTGAGGCTCTTGCAAGGGCAGATGTGGCTAGACTGAAGCAACTGAAACAATCTCTTGTCAGTAAGTTGGGCATACTAACCAAACTAGATGAAGAGTTAATAGATGCGGTGGAAGTGGATCAAATTGATGAGGAGATTGAGCAGGCAGACATAATAAGGGAGGAAGTCAGTCTTGCATTGATTAGTCTTGAAGAAGCATTGGAAATTATAGTACGTTCCCCTGAACCCAGACCACGAAGAGTAACAAGCCCTGGATCACCAGAGTAGTTAAGTGTGGAAGAAGGCCGACGCCCATCCATACGCGACAGTCTGGCAGCCACAAGCATACAATATCTCTGCCCCACAGTAGTGATTCAACCACATCAACTGTGGTATCTGTTGTAGTAGCGACCCCAAGTTCTGTAAGTGACATAATGGCAACGACTGCACCAGTCTTACCTGGGAGATTGATTGATACACATCATGCAACACCATCACCTGGGACACTTAGATCGCTCACTTCATCTAGCAGTACAGCTGTCACTAGTGCCCCATCTCCTGTTCCCTATCCTGGAATATCTGCACCATCAACTACTGTCCCTTTTACTCTGCCTAGTACATTTGATCCTTATTACACTCATGATACCCGTGCACCATCCACTGGAATGCCTTTGGTATCGAGCAGTTTTTATCCTACCTTACCTGAGACTACAACACGATCAATAGATGCTCATGTGTTGGCTCCACCCACCTATATGACTTCGCTACCTACAAGTGACTTGAGTCCTGCTGTTGGGATGCTACCCCCTAGTACCCTAGCCATGCCATATAGGTTGTCTGCAAGCACTCACCCTGTTTCTACAGCTACAGTCCATGTGAAGCTTCCGAAGCTGACTCTCAAGAAATTCAGCGGAGATCTCACCAAATGGGCAACCTTTTGGGACTCATTTCACTCGTCTATCCATCTGAATCCAACTTTGTCTAATGTCGATAAATTCAACTATCTCACTTCTCTTCTGGAATCCTCCGTAGCAGAGGCATTTGCTGGACTTAGTATTACGTCTGCTAATTATGAGGAAGCAATCAGCACTCTTAAATGAAGATTTGGGAATACCCAGCTAATCATCAATCAACACATGGAGGCTCTTCTGGGAGTGGCATCGGTCACATCACATAACCACACAAGGAGTCTATGCAAACTTTATAACACAGTTGAGGCTCATATTCGGGGGCTTCGTTCACTAGGAGTGTCTACAGAGTCATATGGTGGACTTCTCGCCTCAGTCCTTGTTAACAAACTGCCGCCTGAGATTAAGCTTATAGTTAGCCGAGTGGTGACTGGTGAGTTACCTGCTGAGGGCGTGAAGCATTGCTTGCAGACACCTTATAGTTGACATTCTTACCGAATACTCTTTACTCCTCCTTAGTGTGTGTGCCGGAGGTTTGCAGTCGCGCGTGCGTGGCCATGCCTAGCCCTTATGCCTGGCCACGCCTCCGATGAGGCCTTGTTGGGGCCTGACGGGCCCAAGGCGCATGCGCCTGAGGCTCGCCCTTGGGCAGCTGCAGCTTTCCTTTGCAGCAGCTGCTCATTCCCCCACCAAAACCCCCTACTAAAGGCCACTCGGAGAGCCCCGACTGCTCCGACGCACACACTACTCCCCTAGGGTACTTCCCCCTCACCAGTACCATCTAGGCTACCCGCATGTCCCTGTACCTCCCATATGAGCAGATATATATACAGAACAAGAAATTTGTGATACACGTTACAAGACACAATGACATGAGCCTATCAACGGCATGACACGTTCCAGGTCCACTATACTCTGGCTACACTGGTCCAGGCTTCACTGATACACTGACTTGCTCCACTTCTCGGCCGCCGCCGCCTGGTCACCCTCCTCTCTCCTTATATAGCCCTTGTATTCCCTGCTCCTCCACCTTCCAAGGGCCTTCACCTCCTCGTCTGAAGCACCACTCCTTGCCGCTGCCGTGGCTGCCCCGATCCGGAAGCTGTGTCCCGAAATTCCAGCGTCAGGCACACCACTCTCGGCCAAGGCCTTCTTCACTTCGGCCACGAACACCCTTCTGGTCAGGCCAACTTTCTCCCCATTCATGAAGAAAGGACCAGGGCCCACTTTCCTGGCTATCATGAACTCCAGAACTGCAACAACTGGACAAATCTCCGCATCTGTTCTAGGCAGCCTCACGTATGCCCCCTTCCTCAGTCTGTCCGTCTTGGACTCTTTTATCCTTACACGGATCCACTTGGGGCTCACCGCGTCTTGCAATTGCACGTCCTCCCACCCCAAGTGGGCCTTTTCATCGAATTCACCCGTCTCGGGCGCCAGAGCCTCCCCTGCCCTCAGGCAGCCGAAAAAGCACATGCATGCGGCTGCCCACAGCATGGTTCCCCTCTCTCCTTTGGCCTCCCAGGCCTCTTTCAGCGCCCTCATGTGATTCCACGTTACTGGTTCTCTTCTTAATTTCTCCTTCTCCCCCGTGGCTTCTACCCTTGCGAGGCCCTTCCTGAGCATGACCAGCCTAGCCATGGCCCCCCACTCCGGGGGAGCCATGCCCGCCTTGATTTGAGCCCTCCTCAGCCCAGCCAGGTGATACTTCACCGTCTCCGTCTGCAAACCGTCCCGAGCCAAGGCCACCACGTACCCCATGGCCAACTCCTCTGTGACAGGCAGAGATCTTTCTCCCAGCTCACTGCACCAGGCCGAGTATCTCTTCCACGCGGAGTCATACCTCCTCCGTGTGGACTCCGCTATTGACTGGTCGAGCAGAGCATCGATAGTCTCCTCCATTCCTGCTCTGACCAGGACTGACCTTCTCTTGTCAGCATCTCCAGCAGGTCCATTGGGATTGGCTCCGCTTCCCTCTCCGACACCTGCATAACACCGCGGGCCACATCTAGTTTATCTCTGGACAAGGCGTCCGCCACCACGTTCTCTGACCCCTTGATATGCTCCGCCAATATGGTTACAGGCACACTCGCCTCCACGAAGGCCAGGCACCTCAACAAGTGCATGGCCTTTCTCTCTTTGCAGGCGCCCGCTTTGATGGATGCCACCACAGCCATGTTGTCGCACCTGGCTTTGACAACTGACCCCCTCCAGTACTTGCCCCACACCACCGCTGCCACCACTATTGGAAGCAGCTCCTTGGGCATTATGTTCCAATCCTTGGCCCCGATGGCCTCGCTCCACTTTATCTGAAACCACTTGTCTTTCCAGGTTGCCCCGCAACCCCACCCCCCGGATGCATCTGACAGTACCACTTCCTGAGGCTCCTCCTCCGTCGCCACCGCTCTCATAAGAGCAGTGCCATTCCAATCCAGTCCAAACTGGTACCACCATTCTATGTCAGCTCTCGCCTCCCAGTTCAACCTCACTCTCCGGTCGTCTCTTATGACTGTGGTCATGAGGTCTTGCAACCTCCTCTTGAATGCTCTCCCGGGCCTCACTGCTCTGCAGGCGTGGTTGAGGGACCCCACTATAGACTCCAGGTCCCTCCTCCTGCAGCTCTTCATGCCCCTCCATCTCTTGAGGATGCCCCTCATCTCTCTTAATTTCTCCTGAGGCAACCTCACCTCCATCTTTAACGTGTCTATCTCTAGCCCCAGAAAGGTCAGCACCTCGCTGGGGCCCTCCTCTTTCCTCTCGTCCAGCGGCATCCCTAGCCACTGACACGTCCTTTTAAATATGGACATGGCCTCTGCACACTCGTTTGTGCCCCTCCTGCCTACAGAGACGAAATCGTCAATGTAGTGCCTGAGCCACTTGGCTCCTTTCCGGGTGGCAACCCATTCTATTGCATCACCCACTGCTGTGAACAGCAACGGCGCTGATCTCAGTCCGAAGGGAAGCGTGCCATCCACGTAAGTCTCCCCCTCCCACCTCATTCCCAGCAACCACCTGTCCCTGGGGTGGACTGGGATGTTCCTGTATGCCGCTTTGACGTCAGCTTTGGCTATCAGAGCTCCCTCGCCCAGCCTCAGCACTCTCCTTATAACGTCGTCCACTGACGTGTACACCACGCTGGACAGCTCCCTGTCTATCCCGTCATTGACGCTCAGACCCTCCGGTGCTGACAGGTTGACTATCAACCTCCACTTGCCCGGCTTTCCCTTCTTGGGGATTACTCCAAAGGGGGAGCACTGAACTCTCCTTCAGTAGCCCTCTCCACCCTCCACACTCTCTTGCCCTGTACCTCCTCCTCCAGGTACTTACTAATAATCTCCCTGTGCTGGGAGGCCTCGTACATGGAACCACTCCGCCCCTTCACCGTCACTTTAGTTTGGTCGTGACCCAACCGGAAGCCGCACTTTATCCCCCTGACCAGGAACTCCACCCACTCTCTGTCTGAGTGCTCCTTCAGTTCCTCCTCCCACTTTTGCCACAGCAAGGGCGTCACCACCTCCTCCGCAACACTCTGCTGTTGGGGCCCTCTGATGCTCTCTCGAGCTCCACCAATTGACTTGTGAAGCGGTACCCTACAAAAAGCACGAACACTTATTCAGCTTTTCCCCTCCATACCGTAATCCCTCTCCATCCTACTACGTGTGTGCATCCATTGACTCCATACCCTCCCTCCTAACTACCCACTCTAGTTAACCAAGCCCTCCCAAGCCTAACTACCCTCTATTTAACTTAAACCTCAACCCGCCCATGTCTCACACTCAATTCACCTCTCTCTTGCCTACCACTCCTAGCTATGGTGGCTTGCCCCCATGCAGACAATTTGATACAGGTTCACCAAACATCATAACAATAAACACATCCTGTAAAGGTGAGATATGATGACGACATTCAATGAAAGTGATACATTTAGTCTATTTCCCTTCTGATGGTTTGTCGCATCGATACATCGAGTGCTCCCCACCGCAATTCGAGCAGGCGTGGGCAAATTTGCAGTGCACCCCGAAGTTGCACTTCCCGTCCCCCCTGTTGAACCTGAAGCAGGTCCCTCTCCTCCGTTGCTCTGCCCTCTTCTGCAGCACCCCTCCCGCACTGGCTCCATGTCTGGGCTCCGTCTTCACTTGTGGAGTGGCATGCACGATATCCAGTACAAGAGACAAGTTCTCCTCGTCCCACTTTACTTCCTCCTTCCCAGCCGCCTCCTGCCTGAACCTCCTATCATAGGCAGCAACTTGGGCCCACTGGTATCTCTTAGCCAGCTTAAATATTATTTCCCTGTACGCCGACAGGGGTACCCACATTTCTGGCTTTTTTGTGGCCCAGGCCACTTGAAGCAATGTGAAGCATGTGCTCCACCCCGACAGATCCGGCACTTCTTTTATTGCCTTCCTCCTGCCAGATGTGCTGCCACTTGGGCTTTCGCCACTCTCCCCCAGGATGCCTTTCCACTCTACTCCATCGCTGGGCCCGTTGTCAAACACCGGGAACCAGGCGAAATCTACAAAGGTTCCCTCCTGGATCATGTCCACCAGTTTGCTCGGAAGAGGTGGCTGGTTCCTAAGAAGGTGCACCACTTTGGGCACCTTCTTGTCCTCTTTTTTCTCAGCCTTTGAGCCCTTCATACTGTCCAGCAATTTCAGGATCAGTCCCCCGGCTCCCCCTTCCTCCCCCTCTGGTCCGCATGTGGCCCCACTCCTCTTGGCGCCCTCCGCCAACCTGGCCACCTTATCTGTGCACACCAATAGAACAGACATGATCACCACATGCCCTTGTCTATCCCCCAGTGCACCCTTGTACTCTTTACTCACAGTGAGGAGTGCTTCCACTAGGCACCGCCCACTCTCCTGTGCCCAGCCCCTTTACTCACTCTAACTAGCATCTAATGACTAACCCGGCACTAACGAGACCAATTGGCCCTGCCTGCCACCCTTGTCTCGGCCCTTTAGTGCCCCTCTCTATTACACGGTGACCCCCAGGGCTGCCACACCGAGCATTCTCACCTGCTCCCTGCAGCCCTGCTACTCTGTCACCCTCACCCCAGGTGACCACAGTGCTGCCCCCTTGAGCATTATCCTTTGCTCCCTGCAGCACTGTCACTCTGTCACCCTCTCTCCTAGGTGACAACACGATACACTCTACTTGGGCACCCGGTCGAGCCAACATGAGCTTTTTATGCCCCATATCTCGACACTCTAGTACCCCCCTTTGTAGCCATCGTGGACCCGTCACCCCTCCTGACACTTGATCGTTTGGCATGGCCAATCCAATGCCCCAACCCGATCAGCACCGTGTCCTCTTTCCTAACTACCTCCCCTAGTTACCCCTTAGTTACATGTCCTTACCTACCCCTTAAGTGTTCCTGTTCAACTACCCCTTAGCTACAGTCCTTGCTAACTACCTCATGTAGATACTGGCCTCCACTTCCTGGTGGGACATTTTTTACCACCCTCACCTGAGGCCCCCCCCCCCCGCATCCTTGAACCGGCACCACTTGGCAAGTCCCCAGGATGCCTTACATTGAGTGCCCCTTCTCCTGTTGCACTCCACCCCTCCGCCTGCCACGTAATTACTAGCCACCCAACGCTCAGCTGGACTCACTCACACTCGCCCACTGGACGCCACCACAAAGCCCGCTGAGCTCGGTTTGTCACGTACCACAAACAGTACGGAGGTGAGCATCAGGAACGTTTGCCTTAGCCTTCCAGTCCTCCATCCCCACGTCCCTGCCTACTGTTATAAGCTCACCCTCCCTAGCTCAAGACACTTCTCCCTCTCTCCTTAATTCCCCTAACACCTACCCTGCTCTGCTGCTTCGCTCTCCTTGGCCGCCTTAGCCTCCTTCTCCAGGCTGGCCACCTTCGCTAGCAGAGCGTGGATCATCATGGTGTTGTTCTCCACTGCTTTGGTGTCTGCCGACGACCCCCTCTCGGAGAACTCGCCATCACTGTCATTCCCGAGACTACTCTCCTTCCCCCCTCTGCTCCTTTTAGCCATTGGAGGATCGTTTCCTCCGCCGCTATGCTCTGCGGCGGACTTGCCCAAAGCTCTTAGTGCCTTCGCTTTCTTTTCTTTTTCCATTTTTGCTTCTTTCTGATTAATGCCCATTACACGGGCACTTACGCCTTATACGCATGCCCGGGCTCTTTCCCGCAGCCCGCGCATTCGCTCCCACACTGGATACATTTCCCACCCTTTACCGCCGGTAACCTCGGTACGTTTTACTAGACCTGCCGAAATGGGAACTAGACCATGTGATGAGGATATTTGAAGAGGAGCTTAATGCCAGAGAACGGATTGCTATATCAAACCCTTCAGGGAGTCCAGAAGTTTCTAACTCACAATGTAAGAAGCAACCACGGCTTCCCACCGCCACTGCATTATATTATAGTAGCACCTCGGCAAATGCAAGTGTCATTTGTGCATACTGTGACAAGAATCATTTTTTGGCTTTATGCACTACCATTACCGATGTTACTGCCAGGAAAGAAATATTGCGCAAGACTGGTCGGTGCTTCGTTTGCCTCAGAAAGAATCATCTTAGCCATGAATGTCGATCTAGATTCAGCTGTAAGAAATGTAGAGGAAGGCACCACTCCTCTATTTGTATGCGGCAGGATTCTGGTCAAGTAACTAGCACTTCAGCCATAACCAGTTCATCAGATACATCTACTAGCAGCTCATTACGAACACATTCGGAATTTGGAGGTCACACTGAGATGCAGGGGTCCACCAGTTACATGACTGTATGTTGGATCATGCAATTCAGTTTTACTTCAGACGGCAAGGTTGCAATTGTTTAATCCCAAACACGAAGCATTCACTACCACTACTCGAGGCATTTTTTATACTGGTAGTCAACGTACCTATATTACCTGTCGCCTTCGTGATGAGCTTGATCTTTGTACCTTGAAGACAGAATCACTCAGTATCAAAACATTTGGCTCAACAGAGAGCCAGAGTGTTTCATGTGATGTAGTCCAGCTGGGACTTGTGATAAGAAACAAAGAGATGATACTAATAATGGCATTGGTTGTCCCCTGTATCTCAAATTTCCTCACTACACAGCCTATCAGTTATGCTCGGGAACACTTTGACCACTTAGTTGGACTAGACTTAGCTGATGAGTCTGGACCCTCTGATATTCTAGATATTGATATGTTGATTGGTACCGATCTCTACTGGGATATTGTGACCGGTGATATCATACGAGGAGAGTGTAGACCAACTGCAATCAAAACCAAGGTCAGCTGGGTGTTATCAGGACCCATGGAAAGAAAAAATGTCACTGTCAATCTCACTTTAACTTCAAATCATACATTTCGGATCGATGCGAACCCTATTGAGCCCTCTCTTGATGATAGATTTGAAACAGTTCTGGGAACTTGAATCACTTGGTATCTTGAAAAATGAAAGGTCAGTTTATGACAAGTTCATACAGCAAATACGGTTCAATGGACAACGATACGAAGTCAATCTTCCATGGAAGGATCATTATCCTCCACTTCTTGATCACCTTGAATTATGCTCCAAGCGACTACTGAGCCTTCTCAGAAGATTGAAACAATCACCTCACCTGCTGTGTGATTATGACAAAATCATTCATGACCAACTTAGTCAGGGAATAATAGAGCTCGTGACCCAACCTGCTGAGATGATAAGTGATCGCACTCATTACCTACCGCATCACGGAGTAATACGTCAAGACAAGTCTACTTCTAAGCTGAGGATTGTATACGATGCTAGTGCAAGGTCATTAGGTCCATCTCTCAATGATTGTTTACACACGGGACTTAAGTTTGGACAATCAATACTTGATATCCTCCTACGATTTCGTAGTCACCAAGTTGCTCTGATAGGTGACATTGAAAAGGCCTTCCTTATGATTTCGATTGGTGAACAAGACCGTGATTCACTGCTTTTTCTGTGGGTGAAAGATCCATTAGCTGACCAACCAGAATTGGTCACCCTCCGTTTTACCCGGGTTGTCTTCGGAGTGTCTGCCAGCCCCTTCCTTCTTAATGCAACGATAAAACACCACTTGGAATCATATCGAGAGGAGGACCCGGAGTTCGTAGACACCTTTCTTTCCTCTATCTACGTTGATGACTTAGTCTCTGGTTCAGCTGATGACGAATCCACTTATGAGTTGTATGCTAAGTCCAAGCTACGACTGGCAGAAGCTGGGTTCAGGTTGAGAAAGTTTGCTACTAATTCCGGCAGACTTCATCTTCGTATTCAGAATAATGAAGAGTCTGACTGCAGGAGAGCGGGGGAAGAGTCACTAAACAATACACAAGAGACACAATCTGGAGACCAATATGCCAACTCAAGAAGATGACCAGACATATGCCAAGACTTCACTGGAACCAATGAGAAAGATAAAGCCAAGCGTCCAAAGGGTGTTAGGTGTGGAGTGGAATACTAATAGTGATGAATTTCTATTTGACATTAGCGAGTTGGCCAGCATCATGGAAGGTTTGAGGGTATGCCTTGCAGAAGTAAGCCTTCGCCCCCATTGCCAGATTTTCGTGTCCGACAATCTCGTCCATTCCAGACCATAGGTGTGGACTTTGCCGGTCCATTTTATATTCAAGACATTGAGTGGGCCAAGAAACTCAAAGGCATGGCTATGCCTGTACACTTGTTGTTCTACATGAGCAGTCCACCTTGACTTGGTCACAGACATGACAGCTACCTCCTTTTTGAGAAGCTTTCGGCTATTTTCTAAGAGGTGTGCCAAGCTGCATGGTGTCAGACAATGCAAAGACCTTTAAGTGTGCCGCAGTCGCTATCAAGAATATGATTGAAAGTTTAGAATTTGTCAACTACTTTTCAAGGTTGCACATTGAGTGGAGATTCAATCTTGAGAAAGCATCCTGGTGGGGTGGAGTGTTTGAACACATGGTAAAATCAGCAAAGCGATGCTTAAGGAAGGCCATTGGTCGGAATAGTCCCTCTCATGATGAACTCCTTACACTTGTAGTTGAAGTGGAATCAGTTCTCAATTCATGGCCACTAACCTATGTTAGCTCTGAAGATATGGAGGAGCCACTTACACCATCCCACTTGTTAGTTGGATATCGAATCTTGTCTTTGCCAGACCCCACCGTTCACATTGATGACCCTGATGTTTATTCTTCCGACCCACCAAAAGCACTTTCATGTAGAATGTGTCATCTCACAAAGACCCTTCAGAAGTTCCGGAAACAATGGAAGCGAGAATACTTGCTGGAACTTCGAGAACACCATCATACTCGGTTAGCAAGATCTTATGGTTGGAGAAATTGTGACTGTATATGATGAAGGATGTCCAAGAGGTCTGTGGAGACTTGGAAGGATACAGGAGCTCATCCATGGAGTTGATGACGTAGTTCGCGGAGTTAAGGTCAAGATTGTTTCCAGCAAGGGAAGTATGAAGATCTTACGCAGACCTATTCAGCATGTCTACCCAC
>WLWD01004022.1_pt1 | contig 38202 bp, 25 predicted proteins | sample 6712731 | NCBI WGS metagenome assembly WLWD01 (sample SAMN12718690, study PRJNA576275) | sponge metagenome | isolation source: marine sponge | host: Mycale hentscheli | place: New Zealand: South Island, Marlborough, Capsize Point | collected 2014-11-01 | reverse complement strand
ATGACATCACGTAACATCCTACCACGCCCACCGATGGTATCACTGCACACCGTGTCCCATTGAAAATGTATTAGTTTTGCTGACCGCCTGGTCTAATTTTTGCTGTAGCACCAGCGCCAGGCTGCACAGAGCTTCCAAATTACAGGAATAGCTTTATTATGAAATTTACTAACTGCTGATAGCAAAAGTTTAGGATTTTCAGCCCTGGCTATTGGAATTCCTGGGAGTGAAATTTGGTGATGATTATCTAACCACCCTACTTCTTCTTGGAACTAGCCTTGAAAACTGAGACTGGCTGGTTTTTCTCAGAATTCTATAGCCTGGGGGTGGCCTGCTTCTTATAAGCTGATTGTGGTGAAGATACTAATTTCTCTGGAGGGATTGGTGAGTCTTACAAGAGAAGTTAGAAAAAGAGATTGCTTTGTTCCTGAATGCTAAGATAACAGAAGAAAGAACAACATGGTGATCATTTCATAACTTTCCTAAGGATAAACTGATGAGAAAGAAATGATTAATTTCTAAAAAGATAGGATTTGTATCATCAGCTGTTTTACAATGTGGAAGAACTCTTTAATATCTTTGTGGAGGATATTGTAACAAAAAGCATTGCTACAGGGACGGCAGTGGAGAATTGGCAAGCCTACAATTAATATTGCCTCTTATTACTGATCAAGATTACTTTATTCAGATTGAGTATGTTTTTATAATTATCTTTCTCCCCTTAGTTCAATATGTATTCATTTTCTTTGATTGTTTAGTTACAGTTTAACCACAGTGTAAAACATGAAAGCAATAGTTATGCCAGTTCTGCAGGACATTAATGTCTGTGCATTAACTACCTAAAATAACCCACCTACTGTGGAGTTAAGTAATGCCATTAGCTAGCTACCTGTTGAAGAGGTAAAAAAAATGGTGAAGGGACATATAAATTCTAGTTAAAAACTAGTAAACAGGACATTATTACTGATACAGTCCATAGATACACAACAGTCCCACACGCTTTGTGAGAAAATTTATTACTGCGGGTGATAATGATGATGATAATCATAATAAAATACTATGAAGTGAATCAAATTGGTGGACCAATAATTGAGTGCACTAAGAGAAAAACCTGTTAATGCTAATTCAATGTCCAAACTTCTGATAGCTAGTAATGGAGTTAGCAAAATTGTGGTAAATATTTTTTCTTGTTTTTCGTTTATACCTTGATTCTTAAAGACAACTATCTGGATCTATATATTCAATTAAGGAAGTATGTCTTAGACCTCTTTACTTTGTCACAAGTCACAGTATTGCGAGGCTGTTGTTTAGCTTACATACCATTTTGCTTACCTTTCTTTTAAGTTGCCAATATTTGCTAGCAAATACATACCTTATATCTATCTCAACTTCACAACATGAAGCTGACTAAGAGTAAGATGTTCAACTATAGCTACTTGCTTTTATAATTATAAATGGTATTTCTGCCAGAGTCTGAGTCTGTCAGACAGGTGGTTGCATTTATGTCTCCTGACTAGTTTATGGAGATGATAACTTCACCACAATCAGGTTACTTCTAAGAAAATCCACAGCACAAAGGCAGGCCACCACCAGGCTATAGAATTCTGAGAAAAACCAGCCAGTCTCAGTTTTCAAGGCTAGTTCCAAGAAGAAGTAGGGTGGTTAGATAACCATCACCAAATTTCACTCCCAGGAATTCCAATAGCCAGGGCTGAAAATCCTAAACTTTTGCTATCAGCAGTTAGTAAATTTCATAATAAAGCTATTTCTGTAATTTGGAAGCTCTGTGCAGCCTGGCGCTGGTGCTACAGCAAAAAATAGACTAAGCGGTCAGCAAAACTAATACATTTTCAATGGGACACGGTGTGCAGTGATACCATCGGTGGGCGTGGTAGGATGTTACGTGATGTCATCATGCAAATCCCCTATATATTGGACTCTAATACCCATGTCAGCTTAACAAAACTGTTTACCCTTCCTCGTTCCTCAAGTGAATTCATCTATATACAGGCTGGAAGATACACTGTAAAAATTATAGCGTGAAAACCCACCAAATTCACACCAAACTGGTGGTGTGAATGCCCACCACCTATGCATAGTGTGTCCTTCACACTTTCTTCCTAGTGTGAATGCACACTTAGTGTGAAATTCACACTCAATGGAATAGCATAGACCCTTTACCGAACATTAATTATATTCATGTGCAGGCAAAAACCAATGCTATTGTCATTGTAATCTACCTTATAAATGTTTTGTACACTTGTGTGCTAGATAAGAGAGTTGACTAAGATTTTATTCGTCTGATGAGATCTGGGATTACACCAATCTCTTTTTGGAAAAAAAATGTTGATATGTATTACTAGAATCAATGTAACTTAAAATAGTTCAGCATTAATGTAAGTATGAGTTCATAGTGATTGTGGTGAGAATTCACACTAAATTTGGTGTGTACTTCACACCCAAATGATGAGGTGTGCGCATCACACCATAATTTGGTGTGACTATTGTTACAAGTGATTCACGCTTAATTTGGTGTGTGAATATCTTCATAGCTACCTGCTAGAAGGCCCAATGTCTGAGTCAGGGTAGCATTAATGTTTAATTAAATATTAGAGCACTATTGTTAAGTCTAATAACATCCCTAATTTACTAACATTTAGAAATAATTGAAACATTATTAAAAGTGAAAATGAATTTTCAGCGCATTCATTCTCATATCTAGCTACATGTATTAGTGCTTAGTTCATCTGGATGTCAACAAGTGCAATCAGTGGGATTTTATGTTTTAACACTGTATTTATATATCAAAAATTCCAATTAGATGTTGCAAATTATTACAGTTATCAATTTATTCATAAAAGATAAAGCAATTGTTCACAAAGCACTATTGAACAAATTATTAATTAGCTACATAGACTTTAGGGGGGGTCTACTGGTGTCGTATGAGCCCCCCCTTTTCCAGGATGAACCCTCATTTAGTGGTTGTTGCTTATTCAATTTTTTTTCTTCATGGTTGAATTTGACAATTATACAAAACTACTTTCATTGCTAGCTACAATGTCTTTGTACTTTCATTTTTTATCATGAATCAGTTTCATTTTTTTCCTTCATAATTAAGTGTGCCTATTCACTAAGGGTTGGCAAATTATGCTGGCGTGATTTCATAGATACTAGCATATGCTAGCATAATTACTGTAATTATAAGCGTAATGAGGTAGCTTTTTTTCGAAAAAAATTAAAATTTGTTTTTATTACTGTAACAATTGTAGTCTCCCAGAGACTGGCTTTGGGTGAGTTTACTAAAAACACTTCTATTGGAAGATTCCAATATCACTTTCTGTAAGAAATAAAATACTTTCAGACCCAGCATGTTACCCATAGGATGCAGATCAACAACTCACATATCAACAGTGGCCATATAACAGGGATTCTTATAGTTGTGAATGTGGTGTCATATTATAATGCTAATTATATTGTGTGATATTATAGTCTTATAGGAAATATCATAATAGCCAACATTTTTCCATAAGTAGCTATAGCTATTTCACCCCTTCTTGAAAAGAACCCCCCCCCCCCCTCCTTTTTACAAGTCCTAGACTGCCCCTGACAGCCATAGGATAATTCAAATGTGTGTATAGACTTAGAATATACAAATATCTCATTAATGAGATAAATTTTAGCCACAATAAGCTGAGGCTTTGTGCTATGAACATATACTTTTTTTTATAGTTTATAATATATGTTCATTATAAACTTACTAATAATCCATTCAATTTAGCATTATTATATTTTTCTTTCTCCTTTCTTTTATTTATTAGCTATATTTTTTTTATTTTGAGGACAAGTAAATATAATTCATAAACACTGTATAGAAATACCCATAACTAGGAAACTTCAGGAGAAAGACAAACAGCTCATAACTTGTTTTTTCAGAGCAATTCATTAAGAATAAGGCATCCTGTGTTGATACTTAAACTTCAATCATAAGCTCTTTTGGGAGAGTATTTCTGTAAGTGTGTTTGCATTCATGCATTGCTTGTGATGTATAAGTGCATGGCATGTGTGTATGTGTGGGGGGGGGGGGGGTGAGTGTGTGAGTATGTGTGAGAGTATGTGAGAATGTGCATGGCATGTGTGTGTGTGTGTGTGTGTGTGATAGTATGTGAGAGTGTGCACGAGTGTGTGAGAGTGTGTGCATGAGTGTGTGAGAGTGTGTGAGAGTGTGTACATGAGTGTGTGAGAGTGTGTGAGAGTGTGTACATGAGTGTGTGAGAGTGTGTGAGAGTGTGTGAGAGTGTTGAGAGTGTGTTGCAATGAGTGTGTGAGAGTGTGTGCATGAGTGTGTGAGAGTGGTGAGAGTGTGTACATGAGTGTGTGAGAGTGTGCATGAGTGTTTGAGAGTGTCATGAGTTGTGTGAGAGTGTGCATGAGTGTGTTAGAGTGTTGACATGAGTGTGGGAAGTGTGCATGAGTGTGTGAGAGTGTGTGCATGAGTGTGTGAGAGTGTGTGCATGAGTGTGTGAGAGTGTGTGCATGAGTGTGTGAGAGTGTGTGCATGAGTGTGTGAGAGTGTGTGCATGAGTGTGTGAGAGTGTGTGCATGAGTGTGTGAGAGTGTGTGCATGAGTGTGTGAGAGTGTGTGCATGAGTGTGTGAGAGTGTGTGCATGAGTGTGTGAGTGTGTGTGAGAGTGTGTGCATGAGTGTGTGCATGAGTGTGTGTGTGTGTGTGTGTGTGTGGATTGTTGGCTTATATCTATGATATCTTGTGACTCATTTAGTTGACATCAAACTTGAACATTACTGAGCTCCACAAACACTATAAGCATAATTTTTTATACAGTTATTACTAAAAAGCTGCTATTACTCATTATTATAACTACTACAAAACTATACACACCTTGCTGAAGGTTTCTATATTAGGTAAGATTTAACACAACTGTACATGTGTTAAATAGTTGATCAAAAAATAATATAGAAATGACTTCAAGTTTCAATGAAACTTTTGGGAAATCATTTCCTGCCGTGACTTAAAAGACATTCTACCACATTAATCCTCACTTTCAGAGATGGTTCATTTAAAGCAACTTGGAGTTCTTATTGGTATAATTAGTTTTAGCTTTTGTCAGCCACAAAACTTTCCTATTAAAATTCCTACTAGCTCATCTTCTAGTGAGGATTTTATTGGCCATGATTGTCAAATGGAAAACGCTATTATGAATAATCGGCAATTAATAAATGAAACTCTTCTAGATTTCTACAACTCCACTTTCCCATGTTCCTGTGGAGGTGTTGGAGGCTGGACTAGAGTAGCCTACCTGAACATGTCAGACACTAACCAACAGTGTCCTTCCAATTGGAGACTCACTACATCTCCTGTGAGAGGATGTGGACGATTATCCGGTGACTCCTACACTTGTGACTCTGTGATCTACCCAGTCAATGGTCGCACTTACTCCTCTGTTTGTGGTAGAATTATTGCGTATCAAAAAGGAGTAGGAGCCGCATTCTACAGGCAAATTCATGATATAGAAGAAAGCTACGTTAATGGAGTATCTGTAACTCATGGAGTGGCAGGATCTAGGAAACACATTTGGACATTTGCGACGGCTTTCGGGTATAGTTGTGATACAGCAAACCTCCGGCAATTCTGCCCGTGTACTAATCCCAATGTGAGCTGGCCTCATCAAATTCCTTCTTTTATCAAGGGAGCTTATTTCTGTGAATCTGGGAGAAATTTTCAAAATAGCTTTTGTTTTGCCAGCTTTTCTCAATACTTTACAGGCGATCCCTTATGGGATGGTCAAGGGTGTCCTGCCAGCAGTACTTGCTGTGATGCAAGGTCTTCTGGCTGGTTCTGTAGGACTCTGGATAGGACCACCAGTGAGGACTTGGAAGTGAGGCAATGCCACGTAAATCCACTCAGCAATGAAGATACTTTGGTATCATTGATTGAAATATATGTTAACTGAACACTTTTGAGTGTAATTATTATTTGTTTTGCTTTGAATAAATTCACTAGTATTGTCTCTATAGTGCAACTTAGGTTAATTTATTAGGTTAATTTCAAGTATACGAGCTTCTTTGCTATAGCATCTAGCCACCAATCTGTCTTTCAACTGCTATCAATATGCTATGCATCATTCTTATGCACTAATAACATCTACATTTCCCCCGCAACTTTAATAAGTTGTTTACTGTTTATGGTCTGTCTTTGGAGTTATGAGAGATAAGATAATCATATGATTTAAACAACCTCATTGAGTGTGCCTTGTAGCTATACGTCTGCATGCTTTTATTAATTGTGCTGACATATGAACTGCAGCAGTCTGTGATTAGAGTGGACTATATCTCCAACAAGCAACAATAGGACATTTGGGGGAAAATTTATAAGCACTATAGCTACAACATATCAGATTTGTATGCATTCTTAGCCTGCCACTGAATGCACAAGTGGATAATGTGTTCTCTATTGGACTAGATTCACGACAAGTATTTTATAAAGCTTCATTCATTAGAAAATTGCAGAGATATAGAACGTAGAACTGACTGAATTGTGACAATAATTAAGTACGTGACCACAAAAATATGAATAACATTACCATAAGCATACAAATGAGGTTATTACGCAGTTATTTTCTCCTATAAAAGGCAAATCAGACATTATGCGTACTTGAGAGTAAAGGAATTAAATAAATAAAAGTAGAAAGCAAACAAAATACAGCATATTATATATAATACTTGTATGTAAAGCACGTTCTACAGCAGCTGAATAATGTTCTAATTTAACAGGAAAATTTCACACACTTACTGTCAATATTATGGGAAATCATTTGCATACCTTTTCCACTACACAACTAGCTGGGTCCTAATTGGGAGATGAATAATTTAGCTGCAGTGTAATATTCCTATAGCCCAAGCTTTAATTGGTTGATAGTGTGATAATTCAGGAAAAGAAAACAAGAAGTTTATCAAGATACCTATTGGCTGTAGTTTCACTAATTCACTGAACTGAAGTACTATACAAACTTAATAATGAACTGCAGCCTCTAAATCATGTTATGGGCTTGCTTCACACATGCCTTGATAGTTTGCAAATTGATTAATAAGGGATACCACACTTCCAGTATGATACCCTTATTATTCTAGAATTATTTTACTATGGGGATTAATGTTTATTATTCCAGAAAAAATGCTAGAATACTCTGGCAGGGCCTATTCACGAGCCATTCATTTAATGCACATGAGTCATGACAACACAAGCAGCCCACTTCACAGACGCTTACACTGTACCTAATTATTCATTAATACACATATCAACGTCCCGATTGTCAACCAGGGTCTGAACTACATAATTTGGAAGGAGATTTAAGATTCTATCTGTCATGTCAGTCATCTTGGACGCATGATATGTGTGAATGTTGACTCAGTAACCTACTGTTTTATCTTGTAGCCATATTTATATAAACATAAATTCTAAAAAAAAAAACGAAACAAAACATAACAAAAAAACAACATCCAAGTCCTCAAACACATGCACATATTACATTCTGTTTCAATCATTTTTAAACCATATCATTCAATACTTCAAATCCACTTACTCTTGATGTATTCCCAGGACAGAACTATAAACATTTTTACTTACTGTTGAACACTTTGAAATGTACGCTCTGTGATTTGAAAATTGTTTCGTAAAAATCATTGCAAAATAAATATTTAACACAACAGTCTATGGGAGTAAATTAACTAGAAAAGAGACATAATAAATGATTATTTGCATGTGTTTTTAGAGAAGTGACATTTGTGCTATTTGGAATTCCTTCGTTAGCTATAATTAATATTAATTTTCATTTTTGTAACAGCTGTGCCCAAGAATATAAAAAAAGTTACTTTTTTATCCCAGTTCTCTACCTGACAGTCTTTCATCACTTGTTGAAACTTTATTAAAATGTTCTTATTATAACTTACTAGGAAAAGCCAATTAGCGGCCAGTCACTTGAAGAGTGTCTGACCCTTGGACTTAGGAATATAATATGCAAAACCCTCACACTCATGATTCCCCTAATAGTCCTATGTAAGGTTTAAACATAGACAAAAAATGAAATGTGTAACATTCTTGAACATAATAGGATATAAAAACCTCATAGAAATTAAGTAAAACAAGCAACAAACAAAATAATAAGTGCTAGCAGTTATTCTAAAAATTACTGTATAGGTGGAGAAAAAAAAGAGCCAATCCAATACACACACACACACACACACACACACACATACACGAGTATTTAATTCTTGCCTATTTGCATTATTTGTGATGATAAGTTTGACTAATTTCTATTTGCTGGTGGCATAGATGCTGCCACATTGTTAGCACTTCCCAAATAAATGTCCATTACTTCCCGTTTTAGCTGTTACACGCATTCCTTGATATCCTCAATAAAAACAACAGCACAAAAACAGTGCTTACAAGACAAAGCAGAGTTTTGTCCTTAAAAGGTAATACAAAACAGCAGTTGCACATTATTTATGAAATTTGAAACTCTAAACTTGATTATTAATCTTTAAAAATTTTGGTAAATAAGAACGGAGTAAATAAATAAATCATTAGCAATGCAAGTGATCTAATATTATTATTTATTAGGTACTGAACAGAGCCTGATAACTGTTGCCACATAGAAAATGCATTAAACTAAACAGGATGTGGCTTAGGGCAATATTTTTCCATATCACCTGTGTTCATAGTTATTACGTTGGGTTATTACGTCCCCCTAGGTAAATTTCTTGTTACCAAGGTATTGCCACGAGCAGTACCTAATAAATTTATTATCCATTGGATACCCGAGAATATCACTCGTCTGATTGGCGGTATTTAGGCTCGTGCCTGCGGCACTCGCGTAAATACTAAGCCAACAGACTCGTGATATTCTCCTGTATCAAATGAATAATTATGTAATGGAATTGCCACACAATTTAGTTAACTGAACTCAAGCAGTGCAGTGGCCTATATTATTGACTGTGGGGGGCTATTTGCTACTAATACTGTTTTCAATCTTCAATAGGAAATAAATAATCAGTTGAATAGGTCAACAAAAGGATTTAATGTGATATGTTTCATACAGTAAACTAAAGCTGTGCTATAGGATTATATATATAGCTACCTCTATAAGGAGACACCATATAACTATATTGGCTTTGGAAAGAAACTGGTATACCAGTATTTCAATACAGCTGTTTCAAACTGTGTAGCTGGTTTAGTCCAAGTAATTAGTAGCTGGATTGGCTATTCTAGCTGCATTCCAGGCATTGTAGTTCCTCTATTAGCACTAGGCCATTTACAAATAGCACTGTGAGTTTAAAATTAACATCTAGCACAGTCAGTTTGGTTTTTCAAGCATGCTGAGTTGGTCAAGTCTCAACAATGCCTGGTGCAAGTTCTTCTATTCTCCTGATGGCCATAGAAATCCTAAAGACAAGGATTCTTTGAGGTGAACATTGTGTAAGAAGTGAGTTACATATAGCAAGATGAAGCAACACCAGCAACTTCCTCAGTCACTTGCTCACTCACCACCTAACTAAATTCAGTAAGGTTGAACACAAAGAAAGCTACTCAAGAGCAGTAGAGCTCATCTTCAAGTAAGCTTCACAGTTATCTCTAGTCGAGGTTCCAAGCAGTATGATCGCAGCAAAAAATATAGAAAATAGTATATCTATTTAATATAGTGTACTATATATTGCTGATATAGCCACTTCACAGTAAATACCTTTCTTTTCCTTCCACGAACACATACGGGAATTAACACGACTGCTTTTAAGTCTCTATATTTACAATCTAAGTCATACAATCATGGTAAGTAACTACTCAAAATATTTTATAGACACCTTTTTCTCTCTGTTATCTACTCATATTTGTAACTGGACTATTAGCTAATCTATACAAAATAGTGTAATTGTCTTCATATAAAATTTAAATCCGTGATAATTAGCTAATGACTAAATATTATATTATAGCAATAGTAGTCTAATCTCCAGCTCATCACAAGTAGGTTGAGGGAGAGATTTGCTTGTAAGTGTCTAAATTGTGTTTGGCAAGGCTCTCTTTTATAGGGGGGGGGGGGGGGGGGGGGGGGGGGGGGTGGGGGGGGGGGGGGGGGGTGGGGGGGGGGGGGGGGGGGGGGGGGGGGGGTGTGGGGAGAGTAACACAAATTTACAAAATATTGATTATTAGAAGTATTGTCTTGGTCCATGTGGTGTTTGATTGTTTCTCGATTTCTGGAAATAATTTCAAGATTGTAGAATTGCACAAACAGTTCTATGTGTATACAATTGCAAGGGTATATTTCTTGCAAGGAAAAGCAATGTTTGCATTGGGGAAAGTCTCAGCAATATCACTATTGTAAAGTTCTGCATACCAGTTTATCCCTGACTTGACAACAACTAAAATAATGCTATATATATATATATATATTATATATATATATATATTTATTTATTGTGTATGGAACTCTGTCTAATAAATGTTGTCCCATAAGAAAAGCATTTAAATATACATGAATTTAGTTAAGGGCAGTTATATTTTCTCATATAATATGTAGTCTTGGTTATTACATTGGGTTATTACGTCCAGTTCTAGCATGCTAATCATATTAGCTGATTCGAATACCTTACTCCACAATACAGTGGTTCCTCTGCTGTTTGCATGCATGTGTCTATTCCCCGAATACATTGGTTGTGAAGGAATCATCTAAGTGGTGTATGTATCTGTCGTAGGCACTTCACTTTCAGCTCCCACAAAACTCCAGGTGTGTTTTCTACTTCCGGCTAACCCATGTGTTATCGACACTCCTGATATGTAGGATTCTTCCAATGTGTACCCCAAAGAAAGAAGTATCGAATCAGTACGACCATCCTTTTTTAAATTTGAAATGCATTGATTCTGTCACACACATGTGAATAAGTGTTGTGATTAACGTGGTAGATTACATACAGGGTCACACGTATGCCACTCAGCAAAGGATCGCCAAAGGATTGTCCATATCCTCTGACAGGAGGTATAGTGAGATTCTAACTAGCTAGTGAGGCACTGTTGGCTATTGTATATTCAGGTAAGCCACTCTGGTCCAGCCTGGACCTCCACAGGAACAAACCAAGAGAGATTTTCTTATTCTTCTGTGTTCCTTTTTGATAGTGTCCTGGGAAGGACAGTTAGAACCACTAGAGTCTAGCTGACTGGTATACACAGTGGCAGGGTTTTCATTCATTATAGGAATTAGTAGTATAAATCAAAAGAGAAAAAAAAGCCCAGCAATGAATTAAAAGATGACAATTCAGCTGCTCAGGATCTCTCTACAGTTTTGTTAAAATTGCAAAACTGTACTTTTTTGGAAGAAAGATTATATTTATAATTATTTATATAGTTGAAGTCTGAACAACATAAACTGTACTTGCACTTTATAGCTAACAATTTAAAAAAAAATTTTTTTAATTTGGAACACAAAAAATATTGCCCTGGCTTTTGAGAAGAAACTATAGCAGAGTACTCTCCAGTCCATAAAAAAATAGAATCAAAGTTCAACCCACCATTCACAATCAAGCATTGAAATCTTCACGAAATATATACTTTTTTTCAAGGGAACATTACAGAATCATTTTCTTGCGGGGTGGCCAGACCCTTTACCAAGACTCTCGACGTAGAAGTATGGTAAAGGGTTTCACAATAAGAAAGAGGCGCCAATGAATCTAGGTACGAATCGCTACAGAAACAAATGCATACAAAAAGCGCCAAATCAGAAACGTTAGCATTTTTACACGTAAACACAAAATGAGTGGACGAGTTGCGTTGGTGAGTAAGTTCCACCAGTGTTTATAACAGCCTGAAATACCTAACGTAATGTGGTCGTGGAATAGGTTACTGGTGGTAACAGAGGAATTGGACTGGAGATTGTCAGACAACTGTGTAAAAGATTTGATGGAAGAGTGATTTTAGCAGGTATGTCTTGCTGGTCGGTATAGATACAGCTATTCACAGCTTGTGGGTATGTGGTACATAGTTGTCTGTTGTATCAAGGCAACCAAATCTCACAGCTTGTAAGTATTAGGTATGTAGTTATCTCATTGTCACATTGAATACACCTAACAGTTTCTTGTAACTAGGGAATCATATATTGTCACTAACAACTTCATTGTCAATGCTTTGCCGTATTTTTTTTTTTTTGTGTGTGTGTGTGTGTGTGTGTAGTTGGACTGAATAAGATAAGGCTCACATATAAAAAAAATTCAACGAGTATTTTTTTTTACTGGCAACGAATTACCAATACTTAACCACCAAGTCTGTAGAGATATTTGTGTTTGTGAGTAAGCAAAGATAAAATCAGCAAGCTGAGGCATCAACTCATAATGAAATCTACATATCCAAACAGCAACTAATGTCCAGTGGGCCTGAGTAGCTACAGTGAGTGGTGACATTGCATTTAGTTCAATGTAATATTACATAGTATTCATCCAATACATAGCATAACTAGTGATGTGCTTGAGCACAAATGGCGAGCAAGCCTAAAGACTATACTATTGATTTTGACTTCTAACACTAAAGCTACTGGAAATAAGGTCCAGTTTTTAAATTTAGCATACAGGGTAAAGGGATTTCAGTGCCATAGTAACAACTCTCTGCAACTGCTTGGAAGGAAAAAAAAACAACAACAAAACAATACACGTTATTTAAAAGTTTTCTTTGTGATATTCTTTAGCTAAGTAGTGGTTGTAAGACACAATGCTTTGACACAACGGGACATGCACCTACACAGACTTACCTTCACGGTAGTCTAGTGGACAATGTATTTTCAAGTAAATACTGTTGCGCACGGTTTGTAACCATGACGACAAAGAGCACATTGGCTTACCACCGCCACTAACTCGAATAGAAATGGAAGTCCCTTAAGTTTTCACGTTATAACTGCACCCGCAAAAGAATTCAAAACGTAAACAATTCAATTTGGGTGATACGGGTACTGATCGATAAACCAGAGGATTCTGTTTAGTGCAATTTGGGACGGGGTCGACCACATAACTAACACAAAAACGCGAGGGTCAAAGTACAAAATGACATGCGTACGTCCAAACATATATACAAATAAATATATAAACATCCCCGATTTTCGATTGTGTTACCCCTGTAAGTGTCTCGCTCGCTCGCCAACTATCACGTCTAATGTGATCTGAATCATCTGGCTAGAAGGGAGTAGTGAAGTACTGTTAAACTTGTTTATCTACTGGTCTGTTTTTTTTTGTTGTTGTTGTTTTTGTCTCCTGTGTCTTTTTTTTTTGTTGTTGTTGTTGTTGTTTTTTTTGTTTTTTTTTTGTCTGCGCAATACATTAAACTTCATTTCTCTCCTTTCTTTCATACTTTCCTATAAGTTACATTTACAGTTTAGGAAGTTATAGATAAGGACTGATGACTGCATCGTCAGTGTTGTCTATGTATACTGTGTGTTGTTCCAGCACGGAGCTCTGAGAATGGAAGAGAGGCTGCCAAGCAGTTGTATTCTGAGGGTTTGGTTCCTACCATGATGCAGTTAGATGTCAACAGCCAGGATAGCATCACTAGAACCAGGGAAGAAGTGGCCAGATCTTACGGCAAGATAGATGTGCTAGTCAACAACGCTGCCGTGCTATTTAGAGTAAGACCAAGTGGGAACGAAGACATTAATTTATATTTAAGGTTCATTATATATATATATATATTTTTAATTACTCCGTCTTTGCTCCCCAATGATATGTGTAGTGAGATACCTCCAGACTGCAGAGCAACTGCTTGATACTTCCTAAATAATAACAAGCACTTGGACATAACTATTTATAGTGTTACATGTCATTACATAACACATCATTAGTGCACACATGCATCATCCTACCTGTGGTATTGTTTAGTAATCCCCAGGTTGGATTCTTGCAGGGACTTTCCTTCTAGCTTTAAAAAGCTTGAAGAATATCAGAGTGCCTTCTCTGGTGGCAGTGTACAGTGCTTCCAGCTTAAAGAGTGGAAACTTTGATTCCATGAGATTGACCAATACATAGCTCTTTATAATTTAGGCATACCATTTTCCATCTGATTTAAAAGATTCCTGATATCTTTAAACAGTTATTCAACCATGGGAAGGTGAGAAAACGCGCCTCTCTCATAGACTACAATACATTTTTCGCCATTTTCTTTGACGTCGGAACTTATGCGGTAATTCGTCACACGGCGTAAGACTGGGTCCAACTTCGCGCTTGCGCGACCTGAAGGGAATTACCCTAGCATAATCGGACTTTCCATTTTCACTTGGCGGGCTAACTCGATTATAGTATGGCTTCCAAAGCAGCATTACCTACGGTTAGTCGCGCGAGCAAGCGACGACGAAATCAGGTGGAAGTTCTGGAGATATCCTCTAACATTCCTGTAGAGTCTAAGAGAGCCTCCTCTTCTACAGCAGCTAAAAAAATGAAAGACTGCATGAAACCAAAGGCTCCCAGAGGAAGACATGTATCTCTTTCACCTCCACTTTCTAGCTCTTTAAGTGCATCCTCACATTCTCCATCTATTTCACCAACTATATCCACCTCACACTCTCTATCTTCCTCTCATTCTATATCCTCCTCCATGTCTTCTCATTCTTCTTTATCCTCCCCCCCGTCTTCCTCTCATTCTTTATCCTCCTCCCCATCTTCCTCTTATTCTTTATCCTCCTCACACTCACTATCCTCCTCCCCCTCCTCCTCATATAATTTTAGACCCAAACAGCCTTGCCCGTCCCCCTCACCCAGAAATAACTATTTGAAGCTATTAGTGAAAGAGAGTCCACACGTGATTTCACAAGGATTGCACAGTTTACAATCTTTTGTGGAAAGAAACACAACTTTGGCTATACAGAAAGCTATAGCTCTTCAAATAGTTGGTGCTGGTATGACCGCAGAGATGGGCATCACAGAGTCGTGCAAGTTGGCCTCAAAAGCCACTGGATTCTGTTGGAAAGTGATCCATAGGTGGGCAGCGGATATCTATGTTGACTTCTTTTCCCTGATATCTTCTATTGATGAAGCGACAGATGAGCGGATACAGCATGAGTTGGAGTCAGGAAGAGGAAAACATCCAAAGTGGGCATCTTTGACCTTTGATGAAAATTTCATGGCTGAAGTTCGGAAGTTTGTGTGTGACACAGCAAACATGAGGGGACGTCCTAATCTCACTTTGAATGATATTGTAGGCTGGCTCAAAGATCACCACCAAGTAGATGTGTGCAAGTCAACTGTCTCTATTTGGCTGCATGAACTTGGGTTCTCATATCAGCACCATTCCAAGGGCATATACTTTGATGGGCACGAACGGTCGGATGTTGTTGCTGACAGGAAGCTCTATCTTAACAGGCTGAAATCTCTGGAAAGTAGGATGTGGACATATAACTCTCCGTCTCCTGACCCAGCCATTAGACCAGTAATCAGAGTCTTCCATGATGAATCCACTTTTTATGCCAATGCGGATCAGTCATCTCACTGGACAGATGGAACCAAGCAAGTGCTCAAACAGAAGTCCCTTGGGCAGGCTATCATGGTCTCTGATTTCGTGGAAGAAGTTGGTGGCATGCTGGAGAGTAACAATGAGAGGTGTACCATTTTTCTGGAACACAAGACAGATGGCTACTTCACTAATGATCACTTGATTTCACAGGTCTGAAAAAAATGCTGAAATTAAGATAATAGTATTAATAGTTATAATGATAATAATAATAATAATAATAATAGTAATAGTAATAATAAAAATAATGGTAATAATAATAGAAATAATAATAGTAATAGTAATAGTATTAATAATAATAATAGTAATAGTAATAGTATTAATAATAATGGTAATAATAATAGAAATAATAAGAGTAATAGTAATAGTATTATTAATAATAATAGTAATAGCAATAGTATTAATCATAATAATGGTAATAATAATAGAAATAATAAGAGTAATAGTAATAATAATAACAATAATAGTATTAATCATAATGAATAGTATTTATATTTAAGGTACTTACAGATAAGTATGTAATGGTATCTATTCTGCAGACTCACAAGGCAATTTCCTTGTTTGAGAGTAAGTATCCCTCCTGCCAAGGTCTTTTTGTGTTTGACAACGCACCATCTCATACAAAGAGACCTGAAAATGCTCTCAACGCTGACCGAATGAATGTGCGGGATGGAGGGAAGCAGCCATTCATGCAGGACACAATGTGGAGTGGACAGGTGCAGAAGATGGTGACTGAAGATGGACTGCAGAAGGGGATGAAGACCGTGTTGGATGAGAGAGGGATTGACATCAAGGGCATGAATGCTTCCAAAATGAAGGAAGAACTTCTGAAGTTTAAGGCAAGTAAAACACACATGAATACAAAAATTGCAATTCATAATTTTACTTGAAAGCATGTGATTTCAATAGCTCAATTAGAAAATGTAATTAATAATTTTTAAATGTGCATTATTGTTTTTAAAATGCTCTTACCTTTGTTTTTATTTTGGCAGGATTTCCAAGATCGCACCACCATCCTTGAAAAGGAAGTTCACAGTCGAGGGCATTTATGTATCTTTCTCCCCAAGTTCCATTGTGAGCTGAACCCTATCGAGCATGTGTGGTGTCAGTGCAAGAAGCATACCAGAAGTTATGCCAACGGGACCATCACCAGGCTAAGGAAGATTGTACCCGAGTCATTCTCCCTTGTAACCTGTGAGAGTATTGGACGTTTCTTTGCGAAGTGTAGAGATTACGAACAAGCCTATGACGAAGGTCATACCTGTGACAGCGTGGATGAAGTGATTAAAAATTACAAATCACACAGGAGAGTGAAAGGAGTAACGTAGGGCATGCAGCACAATAGTATTCTTTTATTTAAATTTCTTTCAACCGGCTCTTTTCAGAGCCACCACCAACCAAAAGATTTCACTTTTCGAGTTGTTAGCTAGGGTACTAACCTCTGTTGCATATGATCATCAGCATGTGATTAGTGGGAGACTGGTAATCTTCTACAACTTGAGGTTGTGATGGTAAATGTACTTTGTAGCTCACGTATGGAGAGGACTGGCTCTATGTTGCACTCGTTATGTCAGGTAGTCTAGCTGTATTAGTTATGTTGCCGTACACACTTTTTTCTTTCATCGTAGTACTCGCATGTGCCTTTTGTTTCGTTTACGTATCAGCATGTGACGTTTTTGTCGATGTATTGTTTGAGTTTTGTGTCTGGTGTCTGGTGATTGTTGCTGTTGTAATGGTGGAGTCATGTTTAAATCAGCTAAGTTACAGTCTGTAAATCTTGATGGTTGTGTCTCAGTACCGTCAACTGTATATTGTAAGTCACGTGGGATTTCATTTTGCTCACAGTCGTCTATGTATTTATCTAATGGTGGTGTCATATTAAAATCTTCTGTTTGGGAATTGTCTGGCGTTGAAGTTATAGGCATTGTTCTGTCAGAGTCATGTTCAGCTTCGTCAAATGTATGATGAGAGTCACTGTCGAAGTCTGAAATTGTGTAGGGGCAAGCTTGTTGAAAGGGGCTAGAGTATTGGGAGTTATTATTGTCACTGTTAGTATGTTCACTGTTAATGTCTGTGTGACTGTGGTCTTCGTTACAGTACGTGTCAACAAGTTCTCTGTTTTCTTCTATGTCTTTAGTGCTTGAGTTGACGTCAGCGTGATTGTCTGGTAATGTTGCACAACTGTATGTCAAGTTAGTACAACACAGAGCACTCATTACCTCTCCTACCCTACTCTGGTAGCCACAGATAGTCACCCTGATTGAGCACACTCTATTTCCATAGGATCCAGAGTAGCCCAATCGGGTGAAGGGTGCGGAGATAACTTGCCTGTCAAAAAAAAAATGTTTGGACATGATTGAATTTGTACGCTATAGTGTTGTTGTACAATAGGTATAAAAACCTTGAGTGGAAGGCATTTTGTAGCTGTGTCACAACAGAATGCAGCACATTTACTTACCCGTTTGCCTGGAATCCAGCCCTGAGGAGAGGAGCCAACATTTGTGCCGCTTCCCGAGCTAGATGACCAAGCATTCGGGTTGCAGCAGTCACCATCAGAGCAACGCAGTTGGGGTCGTAGAGATTCCCCGCCTCTAAAATGCATGTGAAGGCCAACCCCACGCGACTAGCACAATCATAGAAAAGAATCCCTCTCGCCTGAGAAAAAAAAGTTGCCAACTCGATAGAAGCCATATTTAGCCTGGCGGTAAAGTGGCGCCAAACAGGACCGCGAGTTACCCCACGGGCTGACCGTTTTGTGCATGCGCATTGTTTGACGTCACGTTTACGTATACAGCACTCCTAAAATATTGGTAAACGTCACAAATTGACGACCCGTAACATACAAAAGTAAATTTTTGACAAAAAAGCTGCTAATTGGCTCAAAATTTGAGATCAAATTATGAAAATTTTATATAATAATATTGACATATATGACTATGTCATACCAAAATTTTAGACCTTCATATCAATATTTACTCTTTTTCTGGCTTAAACACATTTTTTTATAAATTGGCAAATTTTCACTAAATAGATGCTTATTAATACAATAAAATTGGTGCACTGAAACTTTAGCCAATATATCACCAGTTCGCAAACTTAGAAAGATTCATATTAATATTTGCTTATTTACTGGCTTAAACACTTTTTAATTCACTATTTCTGAACTTGAACTTCAAGTACCTCTCACCACAATAATAACCACTTAACCACACAATTATTTTGTGGGAAGGTTGATGTGATATTCATGTATAAGTCTTCCAAGTTTGAAGTATTTATTTTATATACTTTATAAATTATAGTGGACTAAGTAGCACTGACCAAATCTCCCAAGTTTCCACTCTTTAAGCTGGAAGCACTGTATCTCTACACCATGCGTCTCCTAGTCCAGTCACACCACAATATGGCTATCAACACTAAGCTGTGGTGTGAGTCATCATTATATGTGACCGGTTTTGGGAAAATCAGCTTAAATGCGGCGAACAATTTTTTTCCCAGTATTCTCGGGTAAAGCCTTACTGAACGAGTTCAAAAAAAAAAAATTATGGCAGAAATCGATAAACATTTGTTTTCTGACGCAGTTGTAAGCTCTGGGAAGCTCTAGAAATCTCGCTATGGGGCTAGAAACAATAGCCGGGTAGACTCGTGTACGGAGCATTGCTAAGAAATCTTTTGACGGGCTTTTTGGTGACAGCAAGGAAAAAAACTGTAGATAATTAATTCATTTACCCGTCTACATAATTTGCGTACTCACGCAATCGCCTCCATCGCCTAAATTAAGCCTTTTTGACTTCTTTCAATCTGCCTGAAACTGGTTTAGTTCGTAGTGTCCCGGAGACATTCGGTAATAGTATACAGAATACAAGACACACCCCCTGGCCTTAGCATTTTATTCCCCAAAATCAGCAATAACAAATTGAACAATAATACTGAAGTGTTGCAGTGCGTAGGGCGAAGATGGCTTGTGCTACAGCTTCCAAATTTGGAGGGCAGCATCCCAAGACCCAGTGCAACCTACCGGTAGGGGAGAATAAAAAGAAGAAAACATTAGATGCCGCGTTTAGGCCGATTTTCACAAACCTAGTCACATATGGAGATGGCATTTCTCTCACACTTAATTTTTCACTCGCATTTGGCTTGTGAAAATACTTGCATGTGCTCATGAAATATCTCCCCATATTGTACGGTGTATGCTGACTCATACATTAAGTATTGTATACATGTATGTATAATGGAGTATTATGTTCTGACAAGACCAGATAAGTCCAAGTGTACACACTCAACATTACTGACCCAAACACAGTATTTTTTGCAAATTTTTTGACCATACTATTAGACCTTTTAGAGTAATGAAATCAATTTAGTGCTCCAATTTATTTCAAATAATTTCATAGGCCATATTTCATAATCTACTTACTCTTGATGTATTCCCAGGACAGAACTATATGTAGAGCCACTCCAATTGCGTTATTACTAAAGGTTACTCTCAAAATTTGTGAAACGATGTGGTTCACCATCGATGGCATAGTTACATTGTTAGGAACAGTTCCTGTGTTTTAATTAGTTACACGCTGTGCAGCCGTCGTGAGCTATTTACCTTAGGATCCCTCAGGCCATATTTAAACGCTTATATATTCATGAAGTTTCACAAATATAAATAAATGCTACATAGAATTTTTTCTATTGTTATTTTTTGTATTTAAAGATAGTTTGTGTTCTTCATATCAACCAGTTCATTGCATACATACATGGGTCTTGTGGAACCAATCACTTCAGTTCATTACATACATTGGTCTTGTGAAACCAATCACTTCAGTTCATTGCATACATTGGTCTTGTGGATCCAATCACTTCAGTTCATTGAGTACATAGGTCTTGTGGAACCGATCACTTCAGTTCATTGAGTACATAGGTCTTGTGGATCCAATCACTTCAGTTCATTGCATACATAGGTCTTGTGGAACCAATCACTTCAGTTCATTGAGTACATAGGTCTTGTGGAACCAATCACTTCAGTTCATTGCGTACATAGGTCTTGTGGAACCAATCACTTCAGTTCATTGAGTACATAGGTCTTGTGGAACCAATCACTTCAGTTCATTGAGTACATAGGTCTTGTGGAACCAATCACTTCAGTTCATTGAGTACATAGGTCTTGTGGAACTTCCATGGTACACCAATCAGTTCTTCAGTACATAGGTCTTGTGGAACCAATCACTTCAGTTCATTGAGTACATAGGTCTTGTGGAACCAATCACTTCAGTTCATTGAGTACTAGGTCTTGTGGGACCAATACTTCAGTTCATTGAGTACATAGGTCTTGTGGAACCAATCACTTCAGTTCATTGAGTACATAGGTCTTGTGGAACCAATCACTTCAGTTCATTGAGTACATAGGTCTTGTGGAACCAATCACTTCAGTTCATTCATATTGGAACCAATCAGTGACATAGGTCTTGTGGTGGAGTACATAGGTCACCGATCACTTCAGTTCATTGAGTACATAGGTCTTGTGGAACCAATCACTTCAGTTCATTGAGTACATAGGTCTTGTGGAACCAATCACTTCAGTTCATTGAGTACATAGGTCTTGTGGAACCAATCACTTCAGTTCATTGAGTACATAGGTCTTGTGGAACCAATCACTTCAGTTCATTGAGTACATAGGTCTTGTGGAACCGATCACTTCAGTTCATTGAGTACATAGGTCTTGTGGAACCGATCACTTCAGTTCATTGAGTACATAGGTCTTGTGGAACCGATCACTTCAGTTCATTGAGTGCATAGGTCTTGTGGAACCGATCACTTCAGTTCATTGAGTACATAGGTCTTGTGGAACCAATCACTTCAGTTCATTGAGTACATAGGTCTTGTGGAACCAATCACTTCAGTTCATTGAGTACATAGGTCTTGTGGAACCAATCACTTCAGTTCATTGAGTACATAGGTCTTGTGGAACCGATCACTTCAGTTCATTGAGTACATAGGTCTTGTGGAACCAATCACTTCAGTTCATTGAGTACATAGGTCTTGTGGAACCAATCACTTCAGTTCATTGAGTACATAGGTCTTGTGGAACCAATCACTTCAGTTCATTGAGTACATAGGTCTTGTGGAACCAATCACTTCAGTTCATTGAGTACATAGGTCTTGTGGAACCAATCACTTCAGTTCATTGAGTACATAGGGCTTGTGGAACCAATCACTTCAGTTCATTGAGTACATAGGTCTTGTGGAACCAATCACTTCAGTTCTCTGTTTCCCAGCTGACCATGTCTAAATAGGAAAGAATTAAACAACTCAAGTCTTGTGTTCAAACAGTGTTCCTCCTTACCTTGGTAGTGTTTAGAGATAGTAGTGACTGAAGTCATCTCTAAGGGACAGTGTGATATTGTGTGGTACCTTCAAGACTACTTCACACCTCATTTCACTTCCACTGGATACCTCTGGTTCCCTTCCACTTTCTTCTCATTCCTCTCTTCACTTGTCACACGCACACACATACAAACAACCACGCACACACATACAAACATAACCACACACACATACAAACATAACCATTCACACACATACGTACACATTAAAAACACAATACATAAGCAATGTGGTACCGCACACACATAAATACATGTTACCACATACATACACAAGCGTGCAAATAAAAACACAAATTTACACTAATAACATCAAACAATAAATATTGACCACTAGTGCAAACATGCACAGTCACACATTATATGAACTCACAATACATACACACACAATACATACACACACAATACATAATGTACACGAATACAAACATACAAACATATACACTTGAATAAACTAAACAAATGATTCAAATACAAACACATGTCAATACAAACACACATACAAACATACAGACATAAAGCCCCTCCCCGCTCCAAATCATCCTTAGTCCTGAGATTCCAGTAATGGAATCTCATCGCCATCTTCCACTGTTCCCTCATCGCCATTTTCAACTGTTTGCTCAGTGGATAGGTTCTTGGAAGCTTTTCTGCTTCTCCTCAAGGTGGAAAGTTTCTTCCACATTTTCTTGATGGTAGAATTTTTCCTCTTCCTTTCTTTGTCAAGGATGTCCTCGCTCACCCAAACCATGTCAATAGCTGCTTCATTGCGAAGGACAGGTAGCGTGATGGCATTACGTGATTTGAAAGGCATTGTTGCCAAGGTTGGGGTCCAATACTCTGAACAGTATATATAATACTTGTAAATGCTAATACTATACTTTCTTAAAAACTGTATTTCAATTACAATTACAAATACTTTTGAATTGCATCACATTAAATTTAACTGGAGTGTTGCATGAATCAGCTATAGTAAATGATTTTGTGTTTTGTACATACATTTGAAAATTAGATCCTTAATTTTGATGAAGTTTAGTATTAAAAACATTACATTTAATGAGTCATTTCTTCAAACAAACAAAAATTATGAACTTCAGCTGGTACAATTTCATTTAATACTAATAATAAGAGGACATGTTTCTTTCTGATACTCACCTTGTACGAGTTTGGAAATAAATTGATTAAAGAACTTTGAAATAGCTTTGCGAAACACCAAATACCAGAAATACACCTACAGTCAGCACAACCCAGTGGTATACCCACACTGAACTCTAGTTGCTAAGCAACAAGAGTCACCTCCCCTTGGGAAGCTCAGACTCTGTGAGTGGGCGTGTCAGAGAGAGTTGTTGTTGTTGTTTTTGTGTAGTCTTGAGGTCTCAGTTACCAATGAGTGTAAGCACTCCTGTAATTTCCAACTCCGTAGTTCAGCTAAACTAAGTTGCTTCCTCCCTCACGCTCCCCTGAAACCATGGTTGTCATGGTGATTTTTTTTTTGACAATTAGTGTGAGTAATAGCAGGGGTAGTGCTATTCGGGATTAATAGCACGAGTAATGCGATTGAAATAGCAAGAGGCAAAGCCGAGTGCTATTTCAATTGCTTTACGAGTGCTATTGATCCCTAATAGCACATGTTACCCATGCTATCACTCACTAGCAGTAGGCCATCTTTTTTTTCTTTTTTTTAATATATTGGCACTGTATGGTTCACTCACTATCTCCTTATTTCAGGATTAGTTTCCTCTGGAATTTCGTTTTCAATCTATGGCTCCTCCTACTCTGAAAACAAATCTGTCTAATACGAATAGAACTTCCACGCTAAAGAATCACACTGTCTCCAACTAAAAACTACTCGAACTGTACGTTTCCAAGGTTAATGCTGCATGCGTGCACACTTGCCCGTACTATTTGACTTAGCTACTGTGGTATTTCACTTAGTTTCCGAGGTATTTCAATTAGTTACGCGCTATTTCGCTTTCTGCAATTTACGCACCATACTATTAGGAAATATAATAGCACGGAAAACTGTGCTATTCGGGATTAATAGCATGAGTAGTGTGAGAAAAATTTCCCAAGCCAAAGCCGAGTTAAATTACTCATCGCATAAGCCACTGAACTGCACATGATTTATCGTTTATGATATCAAAATAACCTGGGACAGATAATTTATAGTATTCTTTCAATTTCATCACACTGCTGAGAATGTCATAGCAACACCTGCAGGGTAGGCATTAAAACCACTACATGTGTAATATACTATATATGTAATTAGCAAGCGAGACTCCATACAGTGGTGTCAAATTGAGAATCAGGGTTATTTTTATATATATATATGTATGTGTGGACGTTCTCATTTGTACCCTTGCGTTTTTTTTTTGCGTTAGCTCAGTGTTCGACCCCGTTCCAAACTTCACTAAACAGAATCCTCTGGTTTAGCAATCATTACCCGTATTATCTTAGAAATTGAATTGTTTACTGCTTTGAATTCTTTTGTGGTGCAGTTAAAACTAAAAAAAAACAACTTACCCGAGTTCCATTTCTATTCGAGTTAGTGGCGATGGTAAGTTAATAAGCTATTTTTCATAGTTATAAGCCATACACAGCAGTATTTACTTGAAAATTCATAGACTAACCATGAAGGTAAGTCTTGTGTAGGTGTGTCCAGTTGTGTGAAAGTATTGTGCGTTACAACTACTACTTACAGTAGCTAAAGAATATCACAAAGAAAACATTTAAACAGCGTGACTTTTTTTTTTATTTTTTTTTTTAATTCGAACATATGGCGAATGGTTACTATGGCATTGAATCCCCTTTACCGTATATGCATAATCTAAAAACTCTGACTTTTTTTTAGTAGCTCGAGTGTTAGAAGTTAGTAGTTTTAGGCTCGCTCGCTAATGATATTCATAACACATTCAGTTGAGTGTGTGAAACAGTACACAGTGGCACTTGATATATGCACTATTAGCTAATTAGAAATACAATAGCATGAGGCATTTTTACCCATTAGTATTATCCTCTACCACTTGCTTTATTTACATCAGTCCTCTTTTATGTCACTCCTGTCACTGTCTTTCTTCCTGAACCATCTCAGCTCTTCTTCATCCTCCCCCTTTTTCTCCCTTCAGCTATTTCTTTTGTGTACGTATCTCTCCTGTTCTCAGTCTCTCTGTTCTTCCATCCATGCTTATAGACTTAGCTTTGTAAAACTGTTGCCTTTCCCTTTTGAAACTTTTGCTGTCTTTTCCTCCCACAGATTGCAATGCTTTAACTGTCTGCAAAGTGTGTCATCGTTTCCTTTTAGAATTTCTTAATCGCCTTCCACTGAATGAGAGGATGCTTTGCCCGTTTGATATGTGGCGATACCTTACCAACCCAGCTCAGCTAATGAATCATTCATGAACACGCATACAATCATAGTTGGATAGATAAGAGAATTCTTATATAGTGTAGATAAACATACAAAAAAAATGAACTTTGTAGATGTTTTGGTATTCCGTCAATAATAATTTAAACACTGCCAAAATTTACAATATTTTCTCTTTAAGCTGCAAGCACCATATGTATATAGATTTGTATGCTCGACTTCACTCACTGGGTGGGTACAGGTGGGGGCTAATACTTGATATGTGTGTGTGTGTGTGATTTCAGGATGATTCAGAATTGAGTTTCCAGCAGAAAGCTCGTCAGACTATAGACATCAACTATCATGGACTGGTGAATATCACCAACGCCTTCTTACCACTTATGCAAGCCAATGGCAGGTGAGAAAATAATAACAACAAAAAGGGCCGATTATCTTGCCAGAAAAGAAAAGTTTATCTCTGGCGTGTCTGTTGCCTAAATTAATTTCAACAAAGGTGCCATTTTATTCTAGCAATATAAGGTTATTTAAATAGACTCGGTGACTGGTTTCATTAATGTGCGCGAGAGCATTGATTAAGACGTGCAAATCTCTATTCGTGTTCAATGTCCTCTTCCATTTGTGTTTCCTTGTCTGGCCGTATAACTGAAATGACAGTAGCTCATACAAAGGTTTTGTGTTTGGATGGTAGATTATCTGTTATGGACGAGTTAATGTGAGTATTGATAAAAGGCTGGTATATATGAATAGTGAAATTTCCAGACATATTTTACCCATATTGTGCAAGCTAGGCTTGTGAGCTTTCACAGCAGTTCTTGCTGGAATGATGGCCAAAAAGTAGTGCATTTGAAAGTTCTTCGAAGTTGTTAGATAAAGATTTGGAAAGTTTTGTTAGGTCAAGTTCATTTTAATATGAGGTAGGGGTCATCAACAGTAGGCATGATTAATGAGGTAAGGATCATCAACAATAGGCACAATTGGTTGGGTAAGGATCGTCAACTTATAAATTTGTAGGATCATCAATTTGTCTTCTGGTTTTGGTCACGTTGCGTATGTAAAGTCTAACATCAAGGAGCAAGTCCTGCGATCAGATCTCACCGTGGACAAGCTCACAGCCATCATGGAGAACTTTGTCAGGTTTGTGCTCAATCAATATCTGGTCTATTAACAAGGTGTAAATTGCATAGTGTGGTGTATCTATGTATCTACATATGTACTGTACATTTGCCATGCACTTAAATATAGTTGTTCTAACTGTCCACTGCAGAAAATCTCTACCATTTTCACTGGTCTCTTAATCGCTATTTCAGTATACGTTTCATTTTTACTTATATTTGTGTGTGTTTTGTTGTTGTTATTGTTGTTGTTTTGTTGTTGTTTTTTTGCGTAGAGATGCTCAAGATTTGAACTCCTACAAGTCCAAGGGATGGCCAGACATGGATGGTTAGTTGAATATTCTATATGGGGATTAAAAAAACAACTGTAAATTTGTATTCATCTTTGAAGTAATCCTTTTATTTATTGTAAGGAAAGCTTGCTGGTGTCATGAATGGGATGCCCAGAGGGAGGGAGGCCTTCAATTATAACGAACACCCACTGAAATAGTTTCATCCCATTCGATATATCGACATCTTTGGACATTCTCCAGCAATATATGCTGTGTGTCCATGTCAAAACCTTAGACTTCACAGCTGCAAAGTTCCTATTTAACTGTTGAGAAAACATAGTAGGTATATGTAGCTAGTGTCACCCAGTGTTAGGTCGTGGCTGTGCTATCTGAAATGTGGATAGCATGAACATGTCATATAGTATGGTCAATTGTTTGTTTGTTGGATCGGCAGTATTATATCAATTTTGCAGTCCCCGAGTGTTAGCACTAAGTGTTTGCACTAAGGGGTGCTTTAATTTAGGACATTTCTTTTCCCTGATAATTTTTGTTTTTCATTGCAATTTGTTCTGAATGACCATCTCATAAATATGTAAAAAATAAAATTAAAAAAATTAAAAAAAGCAATACAAAACATCTGCATGTTGTGTGTCTCTTTGTTGTAGATTATTCTGCTTACAAAGTGTCCAAAATGGGCGTGTGCAGATTCACGGAGCTGCTGGCAGACTCAGTGTCTAAGGATTCTTCTAAGCCAGGACTTCTTGTCAACACTGTAAGTGATCTCTGGCATAGTCAGTCAGGTTCTTGTTGCTAAGGGCTCTAGGCTGATCAAAGTAATTGGCAAGCTAGCAAAAAACACTCAAGTCTTAGTGTATAATTTTTTTTTTATGTTTGGCGAGAGAGCACAAGTTGAAATTAGAGAATATTCCATATATATATATGTGACAGGCTCTGGCAAAAGGGGGCATTTCAAGCAAAAATTGAAATTGAGATATAGGCTCCAGAAGTAAGTCATCGGAAAAATTCTTTCTTTCTCCTATTTTTGTTTTTTGCAGAATTAGTCTTAGTGACCCTTACTCTAAGTCTACGCCAAATTTCAAATGCCAAAACAACTTAAAAGACCCCAAGCGTGCCGTGGAAAGACAAGCTACTTTTTATTCTCTCTCGTTCTCAAAGTACAATAAACGGGGAATGGGCGGAGTTTCAAACAAGCAGCTAAAAAAAAACAAAAAAAAAAACGGCATAGCTTTGAGAATAGTGCATGCAATCTACAGCTTACCTCTGGCTGAAAGTTTACCACTTCATGGAGTAGAGGATTCCGACAAGACAGGCTGTGAGACGCTCTGGAAGCTAAAAAGAACTCTACGCAAACTTCGTTAGTCGCCGTTAAAAAGCGGCTGTACGATTTAATTGCGTATGCGGAGTACGCCGTTAAGTATACGGAAACATTAACATTAATTATACCGGAAGTGGAAATTCAATTTATGTTTTCTCAATTTCTAGTTCAATTGCTTTGCTGAATATACAGCCCAGTTCAACAGCCAATTTCTCTGCGCGTCGAAGGTTTTCCCTCCAGTATTTTAGCACTAAGTTGAGATAAATTGTAGCTTTTTATTAGCATAAAAAAACTCAATATTTTTGGTTTGCGTGAAATGCCCCCTTTTGCCAGTGCCTGTCACATAATGTTACAGACCAATTACAAACTTGGACTGTTTTAAAATGGTCTAGCCGTTTTAAAACGGGCCAGACCGTTTTAGAATGGGCCAGACCATTTCCAAACCTCAGACTGTTTTAAAACAGGCCAGACCATTAAAAAAAAACAGGCCAGACCACTGGCCAGACCACTAGCCAGACTATTTTAGAACAGGCTGGTCAAACTATTCAAACCATTTCGAAGGGTGTCAAACTTTTTTTAAAAGAATCAGATCATTAAAACGAGTCAGATAGTAAACCTGGCAAACAAAAGCAAACTGCTAAATGTAAATAGGGCAGTTACAAAATCAGACCCAAGACACAGAACTCTTGTGAGTTCATAAATATTTTTTCTGAATAGAACTTTTTTTTGTTTTAATTGAAATAAAACAGCAATTTGGCATGCCAATCCTATTAAAAACACACTTGACCGTTTGTGCGTGCATCTATCACTTGTCCATATTCGTATGAGTAATAGCACGGGTAACCATGCTATTCGGGATTAATAACACGAGTAATGTGATTGAAATAGCACGAGGCGAAGCCGAGTGCTATTTCAATTGCTTTATGAGTGCTATTGACCCCTAATAGACAGGTTACCCATGCTATCACTCGCTAATAGTAGGCCAGCTTTTAAAAAGTCATTAGCAATTGTAGCTATATTATATCATTCACTCACTATCTCCTTATTTCAGGATTAGCTTCTGCTGGAACTTTCTTTTCAACAAGCGGCTCCTCCCAATCTGTTGTAAAACTTTCCGTCTAATACGGGTAGAGGTTCTGTGGTAAAGAATGACATTGTCTCCAACTAAAAAAACTACTCGAATTGTACGTTCCAAGGTTAACACTGCACAGTTCCAAGGTTAACACTGCACGCGTGCGCACTTACCAGTACTATTTCACTTAGCTACCGAGGTACAGTATTTCACTTAGTTTCCACTTAGTTACAGAGGAATTTCAATTAGTTACGCGCTATTTCACTTTCCCCGTGCGATTTCAATTGAACAGCGATTTTTCCCATACATTTTTGAATGGAAAACATACGCGCCGTACTATTATTAAAAGAATATAACTGAAAAAGACCTCGCAATAAACTTCTTTTAAATGAAAATTTAAAAAAAAAGCTCTCACACTCTCAAACAACTAGTGCAGGAATACAGAATATTATAGGAAAGGCTACAGTTTATCAATCTATTAGAGCATTAATGTAAGGTGGGTCGCAGTCATCTAAGGGTGAAAACCTATAAGATAGGCAAGGTCATTCAGTAGACATGGCTATGTTCTCACAAATTACAATGTAAGAAAAGCCCGCCCCTTGTACGGACCACACTTCTTTCATGATGCGTAGCAGTTCAATGGTAATTGGCTGTCTTGGAACCACTTTTTTCGTGGCTGCTTGTGTCATTTTCACTCCTCTTAGTACCAGCGCCAGCTTTGCCTGCCATGTCACAAATCCCTGGATCCTCCCTGCCATTCTCAATGTGCATGAGCCTAACTGCAGCTTGGTATGACTTTATTGTGAAGTGTGCAAGGCCGGCATTGGTCAGGTATGCTACATAGCAACACAACAGTGACTGGCTGGTTGGGATGGGTGACACGACACATGCACTGCAGAATGACAAATAGCGTCTCTTCGCTGAGCTGTATGACCTCTGAGTCCACTCTTCACTGAGCTGTATGACCTCTGGGTCCACTCTTCACTGAGCTGTATGACCTCTGGGTCCACTCTTCACTGAGCTGTATGACCTCTGGGTCCACTCTTCACTGAGCTGTATGACCTCTGGGTCCACTCTTCACTGAGCTGTATAACCTCTGGGTCCACTCTTCACTGAGCTGTATGACCTCTGGGTCCACTCTTCGCTGAGCTGTATGACCTCTGGGTCCACTCTTCGCTGAGCTGTATGACCTCTGGGTCCACTCTTCACTGAACTGTGTGACCATTGAACTTGTGCCCAGAAATGCTGTCAGACCCACCACTGCCAGCTCCTCTGCCGAGTGCTGAGGTTGTGTCCCACCTGTGGGGCAAACAGAATATAATTATTGCAAGCCTTATTCTGGCATTGACTCTGCCTCCTGCCTAGGTCAGGTGAGTGCTGGCCCGCTAATTCACCCGCCCACGCTGGCTAACTACAGTAGGAGACACAGAAAAATTCCGAATTCCGTTCCGTAGAACGGCCGTTGCACGATTAAAAAACGGGGGGAAAACGGTACGCCGTTTGTTAAAAAACGGCCGTTCCGTTCTAGCGCGTTACCGTTTTAATCTTTCTCGTTCACCGTATGTCTCGCTCAAAGAAATATAAAAAATCGTTTATCCAATAAAACGTTCCGATTTTTTTGTTTATAGGCTCCAGAGGCGGAGCTTTTCGGGTTAAAAAAATTTGAAGCCGTCCTATTCGAAGTTGTCTCGCGGAGAATTGTTAGTTCGACCACCGCACAGTATCGACGTTTTCTCGAAGTTAGGGCCTTCTCCGGCTTAGATTTTTTACTACTGGAGGTCCATCGGTAGCTAACAGAAGATCTACAAAGTGTGGACCTCGTTATAGCTCTGTGCCCATCGGAATTTCGGTCTGCAACTTTATTGAAGCAAGTGAAAATTTTGTACGAGCTTTTTTTCACTATCCCCGTAGCGTTTAATGGTCGATATAAGGCCTTAGCTTGCTGATATAGCTATAAGAAGAGTTTCTAGCTAGAAAATATCTGTGAATCGACGGAAATGCTTCACCGTTTTAGTAAACGGTGTCAGCCGTTTAGTCAAAACGGTACGGAACGCAATGATAAAAACTACGGTAAAAAGACTACCGTTCCACGGGCGTTCTACGGGACGGAATTCGGAACTTTTTTTGGCGCCTACTGTACTATAGTTGTGCACCAGCTGACTGGCTCCTTTGATTCATCGGCCTATAGTGATTGATTGGGTGCTGGCCCCGCTAGCACATTAGCCAAGGCCTGGCCACACTAGCACATTAGCTAAGACACTGGCCAGTTAGCACATTAGATAGCCGCTGGCCAGTTAGCACATTAGATAGGTGCTGACCCAGTTAGCTTAGATAAGGTGCTTACCAAGTTAGCACACTTGATAGGGTGCCAGCCTTTGCTAGCACGTCCATTGGGGCGCTGGCCCCCACTAGCACTTCCGCTAATTGTTGGCCAAGGCTAACAAGTTTGCTACATTGGGTGCCACCCCCCACCCGCGCACTTATGCGTCGTTGCCTTCTAGCCCAGTACCATGTGGCCAAATGACACCTTGCCCAGGGCAGATTTGCCTCTGTGGCCCCCCATTGTGATAACCCTTGCCCTAAGCTAGCCCCTGTTTGGCTAGGGGCCCCAAGCTGGCTCTAGAGTGTGCTGAGTTACCCTTTGTAAGCATTTCCTAGGTGCTGAGCTTTGTGAGTTGTTCCTACACTACCTCCCTGGAGTTATTTCCATCCCACCTCCTTTGCTAAGCTATTATACTAGAAACTGGAGGCCACCGTGCCCACTCCGTCAAGGATGGTGGGCTTCTCGCCCGCTATTATACTAGAAACTGGAGGCCACCGTGCCCACTCCGTCAAGGATGGTGGGCTTCTCGCCCTGATTGAGGCAGAGCGCCCCGCCCCTCTCGGACTGGACCAGTCGGGCGCCTACTCCCACATAATTTTCCCGCGCATTTTCATACTCGAAGCGAGTGGAGGGGGAAAACTCTGCCTACCGCTCCCCAGTATTGGAAATTACCTCCGCCCGACGAGGGTGGTGAGTGTTCCTGCTGAGGAGCTGCCATCACGTCCTCCCTTGAAGCCCCCGGGGAGTCCTTCTGAAGGCTCAGTAGTTATGCGGGCGACTGCCCCGTCGATGATGGACTGGAGATCCACGTTGCTAAGTACCGGTCCTGGTGCTGACTCCCCTCATTCCGCCATAGTGTTCCGTACGCTGTGTTAGCCTTAGTCTTACACTGGTGTTGAAGTTTAGCTTCAGACTTTCACTGTGTAGCTCACGCATATTGCTATCCATGTTGTGCTGTACTGCTCATGTGCTTCCCCTGTAGGGGGCCGCCTCTTCCGCTACACTGACCCCTATCTCCGCCCCTTTGGCTTATACTCTTGGCGCTTCCGTTCTTTTAATGTACCATTAAAGTACGATCTCCAGTCATACTTAAAATAATTTTGGGTTTCTGCTCTTCTATTGAAGTGGGCAAGCGGAAAGTTGAACACTAACAAGATGTAATTGCTTGTGTTCCAGTTCGCCAAGGAAGTTTTGTTCAAGAAATGCCCCCCCTCCCATGATAGCAGTAGTTATAGTCTTAGTGGTTGTTGTTAGCTCTTGCAACATTTCATAGTTCTAATAATAGCAAATTTTCTCATTCTTACAGCCAATAATATTGTTAATTAAAGCTTAAACCCGACGTTTCAGCTTCTAGCCGAAGTCCTCTTCAGGGGTCAACTGTGGTCGAACTCTCTGTGGTGATATACTAACACAATGTAAACAGCAGGATTTCTGGAGGGTACGCTTACTGTCTACTATATTCTACTATATTCTGTACTTGGTCAACAAGCAAGCTTAACAAACAAGATAATATTGGGAATGTTCAACAGAATAGCAGCCATATCTTTATTTTTGGTACACGACCCCTATTTAGTGGGTTGTGGCACATTCCTCTCAATAATACGATTTCTTATGCTTACCTTTGGATAGATTTGAGTAAGACTTACACTTAAAATAAGAAGGGCCTACTACTGTTTAATGTATAACTTTTAGGTCACCACAAATAGCAATATTGAGGTTTCACAATGGAATCTACCTTGCCAAAAAATGATCTCAAACATGCCCTGCAATAATACAGGCACAGGCATGTAATATATACGTACAAGTCATTTCCCAAATGGCATATTACTGTGAGGTTTTACTACATGTCTGTATGCAGTGTGTTGTTATTTGATAGAGTTAATTGCATTTATCATGAGAGACAAGAAACTAGAGCTATTCTAACTCCTAGATAATGGGAAGCATTTGCTCTTTTTTTTTTTTTTTTTTTTTTTTTTTTACATTACCATTTAATTCAAGCTGCTAAAAAAAAGTAGATTTTTTTTATTATGGTAAAGTGGATTCAATGCCATAGTAATCACTCCCCGTAACTGTTTGAATTAAAAAACAAGTCACGTTATTTAAACGTTTTCTTTGTGATATAGCTAAGTAGTTGTAGCGCACAATACTTTCACACAACTAAACATACCTATAACACAAGACTTACCTTCGTGGTTAATCTAGTGTACAACCAATTTTCAAGTAAATACTGTTGCCTAGGGCTTATAACTGACAAATAGCGTATTAACTTACCACCGCCACTAACTCGAATAGAAATGGAACTCTGGTAAGTTTTCTTAGTTTTATCTGCACCCACTAAAGAATTTAAAAAAAGGTAAACAATTCAATTTCTAGGATGATACGGGTAATGATCGATAAACCAGAGGATTCTGTTTAGTGAAGTTTGGGATGGGGTCGAACATCGAGCTAACATTAAAATACGAGAGGGTCAAAATACAAATGACATAAGTAGGTCCACACATATATATAAACAAATACCCCAGGTTCTCAATTTGACACCACTGTATAGTGTCTCACTCACTTGCCAATTACATGGAGTCAGAGTGTGATATGGCTAAATATTTCATGAGCAGTTTAATTTATTTTCATGAGCCAGAGGAGAGTGAAGTATCTAGCCATATCACTCTGACAAGTATGGTTTATTCTACTCTATTTATCTTCACTGCAGTAGTTAGTACTAGGGTTGGTAACTCCGTGTAAACTTGGCTTAGGGGCTCACCACACCCCCAGTGTATAGTCATTGGTGTCCAGGAATGCCATGGGTAGTCACTCCATCCTGTGGGACCTTGGGATCCCATGGAATGTCCACTTGTCCTGCCTACATGTGCATGTGTGTTCTATTGTCTGTCCCATCCCGCTATTATACAATTTTGTTTATATGTTCTCCACTCACAACGACACCGTATATTAATATTTTTTTAAAAACTTTATTAGGTTTGTCCCGGCTGGGTAAAAACCAGGATGGGCACAATGGCAGCTACCAAATCAGTAGAAGAAGGTGAGTAGTATTTAGGGAAGTATCAAACAATGAATATGTATATGTACATGTAAATAGAATGGAGAGTATATAGTCTTCTATTTTATAGAGCAATTTTACTTCAACTTCTCTTGTTTGATATAATAGACTATTGTGAAATTTTTATTTATTTAATTTGTTTGTTCATGGATTAAATAAAGTAAGCTCAACACTCGGGGAAATACAATAAAAAAATTATATGTGGGGAAATGGCAGACAATATCCTCATGCACTTCTCAACCTTCGGTGGACATTTTGCCACTAGTTTATGTTGTTGTTTTTATTTTGCTTATTTATATGGTACGTGTGACCCTTTTTTCACCCGCACCACTAATTACGTAAGTTGGTAAAGTGTTTTGATCAACAAAAGTAATGAACCTGTTGACTATTCAGAAATGAGTTGCAGGCCATGAAAATAAGCTTGTCTTGGAGCAGACCCAAATGCCTGAACTTTTGTTCACTTAAAAAAGCATAGCGAACCCAACAGTGCCATTTCTCTTTGTCGTCATTGAATGGGCAGGTCAAGTTAGAACATCTCTATTCAACAACTATATAAACTATGCCAAGGGCTGTAGCTCATAGCTATCACTTTAAAGCTAAGCTAGCTCACTTGCCATTTGTGCAGCCACTAGTATAACATTATATGTAATACGGTTTCTCTTTCTGTAGCTTTTTCCCCTTGTTACTAATTACTTAGATTAAATTATAAGTATAATGATGTTAAATCAAACTTTAGTTTTGCACTATTCAAAGAGACTATTGGTAAGCATTGCTACACTACTCTATCCTCCTATAACTAGGTTTCATACAGGATTGCTTAAGAAGGGAGGGGGGGGGGGGGTTAAATGTAAACAAGGCAAAAAAATCTGCTGTTTGTTAGTTTTTAAGAAACTAATTAAGCATGAGTAGAAGAGAAAAGTTGTTGTCAGAGTGGGCTGACTATTATAATACTGATATATTTCCATGTGTGCAGGTGCTGATACTGTTGTGTACTTGGCGTTGTTGCCTCCAGGCTCTGCAGAACCTCATGGAAAATTTCTTCGTGATAGAGCTCTCAAAAAATGGAAATAACGATTTTACTCAAAACAGTCCACAGTTTTCAACTTCTTTGCTACAATGCTGAAACTTTTTAAGGCACATGAACACATAATTTATTACTTTAAGTTTCTATGCCGGGATAATTATAACATTCTGCATTTGAAGTGACAATTGTCGTATGAATGTTGCTTGCAATTGATATTTTGGCTTTCATTCTAAGTAAATACAGAACTTATTTTTTATAACATAATAGTGTAATATGAGACACAACATCAAAAAGCAGCCACACAACATGCTTGTCTGTCTGGTGGCATGACTCCTGTAGGATGATGTGAAAGTGTCTGTGCAGGTGGCATCATCCCATACCGAAGGTCTTCTAGCACTCCTTGGCACTAACATCGTGCCATCTGGTCTTTTACCATCGGATCTGGACAGGCCAGGAGGTTCCAATCTGGACTTGAGCTGCTGACAGGGTGTGGTGGATGATCTCATTCAAAGCTGCATATGTCCAGATGCCTGCCTACACAAACTTGTAGCTCGGCCCATGAGTCCCAAGAGGAGAGACATCTGTATCGCAGAGTTGAGAGTGATGTGGTGCACAGATGGTGGATACCAAGACAAAGGCCTACTGCTATTTGGAGAGTGGAGTCATCCGTTATAAGGCCAACTGATGAGATAGGTAGAGCTTGCAGCCATGCACCTGAGTGCTTGTTCATCGCTGCCAAGAGACGTGCACTTTCCATCTCGTTCTCAGCCTACCAATAGTGTGTCCAAGTTGTTAGGTGCCAACCTGTCATTGAAACAGGCCAGCCAGACTGCGCCCCATAAACCACCATCTCTAGCTCTGATGATACCCTCTTACCGAGTGACTGCAAAGTATTTTCCTCTGAATGCTGATGGATCTTCTGTCTGGGTTTAGGGCTGAATTGAGGTGGGTTTTTCTCTTCCTGAGTTTGTTATTTCGTTTTGGATGCTAACGATCTATAGTACACACATGCACACACAACACACACACACACACAGGCACGCATCTCAGTGAGTATCATAGCATACGTGGGTGCAACCGAGTGAAATTGATCACGTTTGCTGTAATTGTTCATGCCCAGCACAAGGAATTCTACATCGTTAGCTCTCAGATTACTAATGAAGTAGCAAGGTGATTGAGTTGTTGTGATAGAATACAAAAGCACAAGGTATATCTCAAGAGAAAAATACCTCTCATCATATTATTACAAAGTAATTACACATGCTATGAAAATCAAATTCTTCAAGACGGAAGTTATTAGTCTGCTGAGTTGACAAATTTTACATGCTATTTTCTTGACACAGAAACCTGCTATAAAAAGAATACCCGTCAAAATAAATTTTCTATTAACCTAATTGTTTATGCTACCAAGAGATTACACCAGGATGGCAAGTGTTCTGTGTTTTTGTAGTCTGATAGGGTAAATGTGTACTAATTGGAGTGCTGTGAAGGAGAACCATTGCTATGAAATTCACCCAGCTGCTTTGTAAATTAGGGTTGGTGGTTTAGACACTCGAGTGTTTTAACTTATAGCATGCCCACTGAATAAACACATGCATGTATGCTATTATGGTTCTATATAACACTCATTGTACATTATTATACATTCCGTAGTTCTGTAGTTACTCTCTCCTTACTTAAAATAAAACAGGGGTAATGAGCTTGGCAGATAATAATAACATGAAATAACAAATATCGTCATGGTCATGTACCTAAAAATATCACTGTGAAGATATTTAGGGTGGAATAAATATATATATATATATATAATTATATATATGGGTGGTTGCTATAACTACTAGGGTAATGAGCTTACGCAATACAGCCGCCATGAGATAACACTATGTGATAACGTGAGTTATCTCATGGTCACATACCTGAAGATAACATTGTGAAGGTATCAAGGTGATATATCCAGAGTAAAGAAATACCATTAAGTCTTCCTACTTCTCTGGTGGGTAACTAGTCTAGTGTAGGTAGGTACAGTTGGAAGGTTGAGTTGGCTTCTCCTCCTGTCCTGATACCAACCAGCTGTTTCTTTGTCCTGGTCCTTTCAACTCACTTGACATGTACACCATTACCATGCTCTTCAAACTCTAAAGCAAGAATGAACCAGTGAAAAGAATGGGTGGCTTATAATGGTACAAGATTGAGGGACAAAGAGAAAGAGGCACCTGACTAGAGTCAGGTGAGAAAGTATTGATTGATCTGAATTGACAGTAAATGGGTGAAGAGTGTACACACAATACAACTAAGGACCTGGCGAGGGTGTTCTCAGGCCAGAGAGGACCCTCACCTGTGACCTTAGTTGCTTGGTTTCCATTGAGAACTATAAGTTCTCAATACGACATATTATTACAAAACTTCCTAATATTTTACTCACAATCATGCCACCAAACACACTCCCTCAACCAACTATACACATTTCCCTCAGATTAATGAACATGCTTTATCTTCAGGATCTTCCCATCACACAGCAAAATCTTTAACTCCTCATCACTCTCTTGCTTATGCTTCAAACGAGACCACCTAGCAAGCCATAGTCCATGCATAAATGCTGCAAACATTCTGCTGCATTCCTGAAGAGGACTTTGACTAGAAGTCGAAATGTCGGATTAAGTTTTAATATTGGCTGTTAGAACGAGAAAATTTGCTATTTTGGTATCCAAATAGCTACACAAAAATATTTCTCCAC
>WLWD01004701.1_pt1 | contig 38213 bp, 26 predicted proteins | sample 6712731 | NCBI WGS metagenome assembly WLWD01 (sample SAMN12718690, study PRJNA576275) | sponge metagenome | isolation source: marine sponge | host: Mycale hentscheli | place: New Zealand: South Island, Marlborough, Capsize Point | collected 2014-11-01 | reverse complement strand
CCCGGATTTTCTGGCGTGACTTCTTTAAGCAGATTTGACAGTTCAATGATTTGCACATAGTTGCCACTGAGGGAAGAAAACTGAATCGCATCTGCGATAATTCGACTATTTCGTGATGAATAGCTAGCGCTCATCAACGCCGAAGCAGCGGCCTCATATTTCCCACGGCGAGATGCTATGTTCGCGATCAGCAAGTTTTCTAGTAATTTTCCACCCAATTCTTCATTTAACTCGGTGGAGACGGCTGTCTCAGGTGGTTCATTTATGTCAGTGTTCACCTCCCCATTGGGCTGTTGATTCTGGGGTGAAAGTGGTGCCGTGGACGTAGTATCTTGAGTGACGGTGCCGGTTGAGCATGCACTTAGAGATAGAACAGATAAGGTGAGTACCATTAACTTGACTACGGTTCTCATACTCTGATTTATCGGTCGGCAATAAGATGGTGACACTTGAGTTTTTCTTGAATACATATAACTAGTCTATCAAATTTCCTGCGACAAGTTAGGGCAAGTTGATGGTGTTTTTTTCTCTGAATGAGAACGAATTGTCTTTATCTTGGGCTTTTGACAAGAGGCAATTGATGAAGATTTTACATTGAATAAATATTATACTACCACCATAGTGGTGTGAATTCGTTCAGGTTGTCGGATTAAAGGAACAGCTAACGTGGCAGCTCCAATAGATGCCGCTCCAATAGATGTGGAGTTTTTTTCTTTTGTTTTTTAGCTACCGGTCAGCGAGCACTACTGACACAAGATTTTTGACGACAGCATTTTAATTTTTTGGTTCTAAGCTTCTCGATTATGCAACTTTTGGCACTTGGACTTAATCATGACACTGCCTCGATTGAACTTCGAGAAAAAGCAGCGTTTGGTCCGGATTCCATCAGCCAAGCGCTATCTGATCTCACCTCCTCAGGTTATGCTAGGGAAGCGGCGATATTGTCTACCTGTAATCGGACGGAGATTTACTGTGGTAACAATGAAGTTAACCAGAGCGGAATTGTTGACTGGTTCTCACAGTACAGTGGGTTTCGCAAAGAGGAATTGATTAATAGCGTCTATCAGTATCCTGGAGAAGCTGCGGTAAAACACGCTTTTAGAGTGGCGTCCGGTTTGGATTCCATGGTGCTAGGTGAGCCGCAAATCTTGGGTCAGATGAAAACCGCGTTTCAAACTGCATCCAACGCCGGTACAACTGGAAAGGTGTTGAATCGCCTTTTTCAACATACGTTTACTGTCGCCAAGCAGGTGAGAACTGATACTGCTATTGGTGAGAATGCCGTCTCTGTGGCTTATGCCGGTGTGAGTTTGGCGAAACGAATATTTGAGTCGATTTCTGAGCAGACCGCGTTGTTGATTGGAGCGGGAGAAACCATCGAACTGGTGGCGCGCCATCTTAAGCGGAGCCATATAAAGCACATTATTATCGCGAATCGTTCTATAGGGAAAGCGCAGAACTTGGCTACAGAACTTGGTTGTGAAGCTATCTCATTGGCGGAGATACCAGAACGACTAAAAGAAGCTGATATTCTCGTCTCGTCAACGGCAAGTACACTACCGATTTTGGGTAAAGGGGCGGTTGAAAATGCACTAGACCGTCGAAAACACAAACCAATGTTTATCCTCGATTTGGCTGTGCCTCGAGATGTCGAAGCAGCGGTGGCAAAATTGCGAGATGTCTTTCTCTATACAGTTGATGATTTGCGCAATGTCATAGAAGAAAACCGAGAGATGCGATTGCGAGCGGCGGAAGAGGCAGAAGCCATTATAGACCTGCAGGTGGTGTGGTTTATGCGTTGGGTTCGGTCTTTGGACTCAGTGCCGGCTATTAAGTCATTGAGAGACCAGGCCAATACGCTGAAGGATTCCGAGTTAGAAAAAGCACTGAAAAAACTTCGGAGTGGAGCGGACGCCAACAAAGTGGTGGAGCAGTTGGCTCGGGATTTGACGAATAAGTTTGTCCATAAGCCGAGTCAGGTGCTGAAACAGGCGGATGTGGATGGTAACGTGGATGTTGTGTCTGCGGCTAGGAAGCTGTTTGATCTGTAGTTTCTTTTTCCCGAGTCCAATTGTGCTGAGTATTGCTTATGTTGATTGGATTTATCGAGTAGATGTTCATCCGCACAGAATTTTGATTTGATATTCGTTTGCAAAACTATTATGAATCTGTCCACTAAAGAAAAGCTTCTTCAAGTCACTGACCGACATGAGGAAATCAATGTCTTATTATCTGATCCCGATGTCATAGCCAAACAAGACCAGTTCAGGAAATTGTCCATTGAATCCGCCGAAATTGAGCCAATCGTGGAAACTTTTGCGCACTACCAGGAATTGGATGAAGAGCTGAGTGAGACTCGTGCAATGCTGGAGGATTCAGATACCTCTATCAGAGACATGGCGAGAGAAGAACTGCCAGCATTGGAGCTGAAAATCTTAGAAAACCAGGAAGTGTTAAGAAAATTACTGCTACCTAAAGACCCAAATGATTCGCGTAACGTATTTTTGGAAATACGAGCAGGAACAGGCGGAGATGAGGCCGCAATTTTTGTCGGTAATTTGTTTAAAATGTATAACGCCTATGCAGAGTCTCATCGTTGGAAAGTGGAAGTGATGAGTTCTAGTGAAGGCGATCATGGCGGCTTTAAAGAAATTATCAGTCGAATTGCAGGCCAAGGCGCTTATTCTCGGTTGAAGTTCGAATCGGGCGCACACCGGGTTCAACGAGTTCCGGAGACTGAATCTCAAGGTCGAATCCATACGTCAGCCTGTACCGTGGCGGTGATGCCAGAGGCGGACGAAATGGACGAAATCGAAATTAATCCTGCGGATCTTCGCGTTGATACTTTTCGAGCATCGGGCGCCGGTGGCCAGCATATCAATAAAACGGATTCAGCGATAAGGCTTACCCACTTGCCGACGGGAGTAGTTGTCGAATGTCAGGATGAACGTTCTCAGCATAAAAACCGAGCACGGGCCATGTCGGTATTGAAGTCCCGACTGCTGGAAGCCGAAACCCGTCAGCAACAGGAAGAGCAGGCCAGTACACGAAAATCATTGGTTGGTAGTGGTGATCGATCAGAACGAATACGTACATACAATTACCCACAGGGACGGGTGACCGACCATCGTATTAATCTTACTCTTTATAAACTGGATGAAATTCTTTCAGGACAAGTGGATCAAGTGATAGAACCCTTAATATCCGAGCACCAAGCAGACTTGCTAGCAGCCATGAACAATGCCTGATCGTTGATGTCCCAGGTTGCCCAACTTTTCACGGGTTCTCCTATTTTAGTGTTTTGGCTAAGGGCGAATTCCACATTATTTTGTGACAAAGCAGGGAATTAGGTGTCCACCAGTCGTTCTCCTGGTGATTTGGTTTTAATGACAATTGATCAATTGTTAATTTGGTCTAGGCGTGAGCTGGCGAGCAGCGATTCCGCGTCCATCGATGCCAATACGCTGCTTTGTTTCGTGACGGGGAAAAATACGGCGTTTTTGTACGCGCATGGCGAGGAATTTATCCGTCAGTTTGAGGCTGCTACCTTCGAGAATTTGGTGAATTTGCGAAAAAAGGGCCACCCAATTGCATATCTTACCGGCTCTAGAGAGTTTTGGTCGTTAGATTTAACTGTCAATGAAGATGTATTGATTCCTCGCCATGACACGGAGCTAATAGTGGAAACGCTTCTCTCTGTCAGTGAGAGTTTGGGTGGCACTCACTTGTCGAGAGTTCTTGATTTGGGTACGGGAAGTGGTGCCATTGCACTAGCTGCTGCTTCTGAGTTGCCAAATTGGGAGATCGTTGGTGTGGATATATCCCAAGCCGCGTTGAGGGTTGCTGAAGTGAATCAGCGTAAACTAGCGCTCGCGAATGTTCAATTCGTTCAGGGATGCTGGTATCAACCATTAAAAGGAACGTGCTATGAGCAAAGCAAATTTGACATCATTATTTCAAATCCACCTTATATCCGTAAAGATGATATTCATCTTGATAGAGGCGACGTTCGCTTTGAGCCGATAATGGCGTTGGTTTCTGATGAAGAGGGTTATGCGGATTTGAAAAAAATCATTTATGGATCCGCGGAATTCTTATCTCCCAACGGGTGGATCATATTGGAACACGGCTTCGACCAGGCGAAAGAGGTTCGTCGAATACTGCTTGATTCGGGTTTCGATTCGATCCAGACCCATCGTGATCTTGGGGGAAACGAGCGAGTGACAAAGGGCAGAACGTCGGTATAGTAGGTTGACGAATTCATTACGAAGAGCGCCGTTCCTGATCAACTTAACACGGATCTGCTCTCTTTTGGCAAGCTCTGTTCTAACTGTCTTTCTTTAGGTTCATTTTTGATGCAACAATGGCCGAGTTTCTACTATTTCAGGCGAACAAAAATGCCTGATCGGGGTTTTGGGTCAAAGTAGGTGGACTTGGGAGGCATCAGCTCATCCGCGTCAGCGACGTCCATCAACTGATCAATGGAAGTAGCATAGCAAGTGAAGACTATCTCCCATCCCTCATTCATTTTTTGGTGAATGCTTTCTGCGCCGCCGACCCCGGCAATATAATCCAGCCGGGAATCGCTTCGGATGTCTGTTATGCCAAGAATAGGGTCAAGAATAGAAGATTGAAGGACGCTAACATCCAGTGAGTTAACAGGATGGACTGACTGAGCCTTGCCTGGCTTAATGTTTAATTGAAACCATTTGTCGTTGAATAACATGCCAAATTCCCCGTGCTGACGGGGTTCAAAAAACTCAATTTTTCCCAACTTGGAAACAGAGAAATTCTGTTTGAGTGCTTCAAGGAGCTCGGGTTCGGTTAAACCGTTGCTATCCTTTACGCAACGGTGGAAGGGTAGAAGATTTAGTTGGGTGTCGGGAAAGAGCGCAACTAATAGTTGATTATAGGGCTCGTCCCCGAGATTTCCTTTTTCTTCCCTCATAATTTCTGCATAACGACGGCCAGAGGCGGCTCGATGATGTCCATCAGTGAGATAAGTAATATCAACTGATTCAAAGAGTTTGACGAATGCTTCTTGTTCCTGACCTTTTACACACCAGATTTTTTGTATGACATTATCTTCGGAAACAAATTCCAGATTAGGCTCACGCTCTGTTTGCAAATTAATCGCTTGGTCAATCCCATTATTTTGATTATAAGTCAGGCAGATTGGGCTAGATGATGCCCCTACTACCTTTTGGTAATCGGCAAGGAGGTCTTCCTTATCGCTTCGAGTGTTTTCATGCTTACGAAGGCGGTTTTGCTCGTATTCTTCTACACTAACTTCACAAACCAAGCCAGTTTGAATATGTTCTCCGGTAACTAACTGATAAACAAAAAGGCAGGGCTCATCTAATTCATCAAAAAACTCGCCGGTAAGTAACCTTTCGAGGTTTCGTCTATTAAGTGCGAGTAGTTCATCCTGTGTAGGTTGACAGTCGGGATGGAAATCTTCCAACAGCCTCATGGTGTTTAGGAAGTTATCGGGATTCTCGTCCGCAAAAGCTCTACGTTGAGCAGGGGAAACGGAATCATAGGCCGGTGACACAACCTGATTGGCACAACTGGATTTAACCAGGTATCCATCGAACGCTTTTACTGTCGGCATTTTATGACGCGATTAAACGATTGTTATTATTATAAAATCCATTGCTCGTTGTGACGATGAGAGCATGGTGTCGCTAAAGTACCTTAAGGAACTTTTGAATAAGTCACGACCAACTAATTTGAGTTTAAAGTAGGTGTTTTCATCCTCACAAATCGCAATAACTCTGCTATTACCCGCGTTTATGCCTAGATCTCGCCTACTTTAACCCTTAAAGTCGATTAGCCCTTATGCAGAGTTTCCTTAACTATTGGCGGCTTTGAAGGTGTCCATGAATTGAGTGAGGGCAATCACACTTTCATATGGTAAGGCGTTATAGATACTTGCTCTACATCCTCCAACACTGCGATGTCCTTTCAAATTAAGTAGGCCTTCGTTCACGCTTTCTGAAAGGAATTTTTTCTCCAAGTCTTCACTGGGCAGACGAAAGACGACATTCATATGCGATCGGGAGGCCACTTCGACTGGGCAGTTGTAGTATCCGCCACTTTGATCGATCGCGGTATACAACGTGGATGATTTTTTACTTGCGTTGGCTTCCATAGAAGCTAGGCCACCTTCCTTTTTCATCCATTTCAGCACTTTGCCGAACATGTAAATAGGAAACACAGGGGGCGTGTTGAACATTGATCCTTTGGACTCTTGAATATCGTATCGCAGATATCGACCAATATTCTGGTTTGTATGTTCAAGAATGGATTTGCGAATGAAGACGACTGCCATACCCGCTGGCCCAAGATTTTTTTGAGCCCCACCATAAATCATGTCGAATTTATCCCATGGGATTGGGCGAGCCATGTACTCTGATGACATATCACCGATCATTGGGACATCTACTTCAGGCCAATCAGCGAATCGAATGCCGCCAATGGTTTCGTTGGTCGTGATATGAAGATAGCGGGTGTTATCCTGCATCTGCAGATCTTCTGTGGAAGGCATACGGGTATAGTTAGTTTCCGCACCATCCCAAGCTGTGTACACCTCGCCGTATTGTTTTGCATCGGTGATCGCGCCTTTGGCCCACGTGCCCGAATTCACATACGCACCTTTTTGACCATTGTGCAATAAGTTCATGGGGATCATTGAAAATTGTAGGATGGCGCCGCCTTGTAGAAAAAGCACACTAAAGTCATCCGGAACTTCAAATACTTCCATCGCCAAACTCATGGCTTCATTCGCAACCGTATCAAAATGGGCGCCTCGATGACTCATTTCGATTAGCGACATTCCAGCGCCTTGATAGTCAACGAACTCGTGTTGAGCTTCTTCTAATACTTCGAGGGGTAGGGTACAGGGGCCGGCACTAAAGTTATGTTTACGGTTCGTCATTTGATGATCTTTTAAAAGTAAATTATCTGATGTTTATCACAGAAAAGAGAGTGTGTTAAACATTATTTTGTAAGTTCTGATAGTGTTGTTTCGATTAATCGTTTACACAAAAAATCAATTGATTGTTCTCAAAGGATTCGATAACACGAAGCACTCCGTCTGCTACTGCGGTTTGAGCCTGTTCCGTGGATGCGCCGATGTGATGAGTGCCGCAGACATTGGGATGTTTCGCAATCTCAGAGTGAAATGTACACTGCCCAGAGGACGGCTCGTTATCATAGACATCTAAACCCGCTTTAATACCTTTGGTATTCATCGCCTCGATTAATGCGGCCTCGTCGACAAGATCTCCTCGAGATGAGTTAATGAGCATAGCGCCGTCCTTCATCTTTGAAAGAAAGTCTGCATTAACCATGCGTTGGGTTTGTGATGTCGATGGCATATGAATCGAAACAATATCGCAAATCTGAAGTACATCATCAAGGGAATCGAGTTGGGTGACGCCTGCAGCTAAAATCCGCTCTTCATTCGCACTGGATCGACCCGTCTTAGCCACCGAATAGGCATCAATGCCAAAAGCTTTTGCGCGTTCAGCCACCGCTAGGCCAATGGCCCCTAGACCGAGGATCCCTATTTTCTGCCCATAGAGGCCTCGAGACTGGGCGTATTTTTTCTTGTTCCATGCATCGTTTCTTAAATCACCAACGTTTTCATGGATATTTCGGTCGATGGAAATAATCAGTCCCATTACCAATTCGGCCACAGCGATAGAATTAGCGCCAGGAACATTACAAACGCTAATCCCTTTTTCTGCGGCGTAAGCCTTATCGATCGTATTAGTTCCCGCTCCTGCTCGAATGATTAACTTCAAATTACTCGTGGCGTCCAACGTCGCGGCAGTGACCTTTGTGCTCCTGACAACGAGGATATCGTGATCGTCAATGGCGCCGGTCAGTGTGTCCGCATCCAATTGAGGGCTCTGATGTGATGTGATGGCCGGTATCAGCCAATTTGGTTGCATGAGTTTGTGGAAAGCTATCCGCAAGCAATATCTTCATATTATATATGTGCCCGATGGTTGTGCCCAATAGTCGTATTTGGGCTTGATTGTTGAACTAGATGGTCCATGAAAGAAACGGAATCTGGGTGACCAAAAAGCCGCGGTAGATTCTAGCAAAAACGAAACCCTCACTCGACTGAGTTTATATTAAGTGTCGTATACAGATAATCAAGTTTTATTATCCTCTTCCTAAATCATCATGATTGTGAATGTAGGGCATCGGAACTAGGATCAAATTTCAATTTCCCTTAGAAAATTCATTATGTTTCAATCATTTATACCACCCAAACGATTGCTAATGGGACCTGGTCCAACCATGGTTCATGAACGGGTGCTGAAGGCGAATGCCAAGTCCACGATCGGACATCTTGACCCAGCCTTCGTTGGACTTATGGATGAGATTAAGCAGTTGCTGCAATATACTTTTCAAACCAATAATAATATGACGATGCCAGTTAGCGCCCCAGGCTCTGCGGGTATGGAGGCTTGCTTTGCTAACCTTGTTGAACCTGGTGATAAGGTCATTGTTTGCATTAATGGGGTATTTGGCCATCGTATGAAAGAAAATGTGGAGCGGTGTGGCGGTGAGGCCATCGTGATCGAAGATGACTGGGGTTGCCCCGTTAGCATCGATAAGGTGAAACAGGCGTTTAATGCAAACTCTGGCGTTGTGACGCTGGCATTTGTTCATGCAGAAACGTCTACTGGCGTTTTATCTGATGCACAAGAGCTCTCTGAAGTTGCTCATAACAATGGGGCACTTGTTATCGTGGATGCTGTCACTTCGTTGGCGGGAGTGCCATTACGGGTAGATGAGTGGAAACTTGATGCGGTGTATTCTGGAAGTCAAAAATGTGTTTCTTGTTGCCCTGGCCTTTGGTAGTGTACCCTGAGGTCTGTAATTTATTTCTTTAGCGATGTTCGTTTGGCTTAGGCGAAGTGAGCGTAGCGAACGAAGCCAAAGCCGGTTTTTCAGGCTTTAGTATTGAATGTTGAGCCATCAAGTCGTTCCATTTTTGTGACTTACGCAAATGTGGAGACAACCCAATGACCCAACCTGATTACCCTAACCTATATGAAGTAGTGATGGAACAATTGATTCAACATGGCCCCCAGGCTTTTCGTGATGTCATTACCGCGATGATGAATCAGGCCATGCAGATCGAACGATCCCAGTTTCTGGGTGCGGTGCCCCATGAACGCAGTGATAATCGCCGTGGCCATGCCAATGGATTCAAACCCAAACTGGTGGACACGACCCTTGGGACGTTAAATCTGTCGATACCCAAGACGCGTAATCACGGTGAGTCCGGGTTTTTACCCGCACAGTCTGGAACAGGGACGACGCAGTGAGCGCGCGTTGATGCTGTGTGTGGCTCAGATGTACGTTAGTGGTGTCAGTACGCGCCGTGTGGAGAAGGTACTGGATCTGTTCGGTATTGAGAAAATATCTTCGACTCAGGTGTCCCGTGCAACGGCTTTGCTGGACGATGCCTTGTCAGTATGGCGGGATCGTGGTCTTGGCGAGATACGTTATCTGGTACTGGATGCGCGTTACGAACGGGTCAGGATGGATCATGAGGTGGTGGATGCCGCGGTGCTCAGTGCGGTGGGAATACTACCGGATGGTCGACGAAGCGTACTGGGTGTGCAGATTGCCACCAGTGAAGCCGAGATCAACTGGCGGGAGTTTTTACAGTCGTTGGTGAAACGAGGCATGCATGGCATCACTTACATTGCCAGTGATGATCACGCGGGTTTGAAGGCGGCAAGGCGTGCCGTGTTTCCGGGTGTACCGTGGCAACGCTGTCAGTTTCATCTGGCACAGAACGCGATTAATCATGCCCCAACGGCAAAGGTTCGTAGCCGGATTGGTGGCGAATTGCGTTCGGTCTGGAATGCGACGGACGAGGCATCGGCCCTGGCTCAGTTGGAGCAACTGGCGGCCCGTTACGAGTCAGACTGCTCGAAGCTATCGCAATGGCTGCTCGATAACGTTCCTGAAGGATTGACCGTGTTCAATTTACCGGAATCGCATCATCGAAAGATGAGAACGACGAATGGAATTGAGCGTCCGATCCAGCAGGAAATTAAACGGCGAACCCGGATTGTCCGGGTCTTCCCGAACGACGCATCTTTACTCAGGCTTGTCAGTGCCATTCTCGTTGAGATTGACGATGAATGGAGCAATGCCGACAAGCGATATATCGTGTGGAACGACAATAATGACTCAAACTAAACCGAAGTTACAGACGTAGGGTTGCACAATCTGGCCTTTCGCCGATTACATTTAGTGAAACTGCGTTGGAAAAAGTCAGAAATCGAAAAACGAAGGTGCAAAGCTGGTTTTTAGATCTCAATTTGGTGATGGGTTACTGGAACGCTGATGGAAACACAAAAGGACGTTCTTATCATCATACTGCGCCTATCAATTCGCTATATGGGCTACATGAAGCATTATTGATGGTCCACGAGGAAGGGATAGAGAATACGTGGGAAAGACACCAGGCAAATCACGAACAACTGGTGAATGGATTAACTGACTTAGGACTCAAAATGTTTGTAAATGAATCCGATCGATTGCCTCAATTAAACACGGTTGAAATTCCACAGGGTATCGTGGATTCGGAAATACGTGACCGATTGCTTAGAGACTTTGAACTAGAAATTGGGGGAGGGCTGGGTGATTTAACAGGCAAAGTCTGGCGCATCGGTTTAATGGGAGAAGCAAGCAGAACCGAAAACGTAAGAACTTGCTTATCTTCGCTTAAAAAGGTGCTGGATCAAGGTTCGGTTTCTATAATGGCATAACCTAACGCTTTTCGCGACGACTTATGTCGTCGCCTCTTTGCTGACCAAGGTCTTGTTTTTCAGAGCTGACTTTCTCCAAGGCTTCATAAACAGCCGGTATAGTAGAGGGATATAAAATAGGGTAAGCAATGTGGATACTGCGACTCCCCAAACCATGGACGTCGCCATTGGCCCCCATAAGAGTGAATGACCTCCTAATCCAGTGGCAAGAGAAAAAAGACCGGCGATAGTAGTGAGCGATGTGATCATGATGGGGATCACACGACGCCTTGAAGCTTGGACAATTGCGCTGGTGACGTTGTATCTATCACCCAAGCGTTTGTTCGCGGTCGAGATTAGGACGATCGCCGCGTTTACCGCAATTCCCGCCAATGCCACAACCCCATATAACGTAAAGAGGCTGAGTGGATATTGTCCAATAAACAGCCCAAGAACGACTCCGGTGGCTGCCATTGGTACGGTCATGATAATCAAAAATGGCTGAAAGTAGCTCTTAAACTGAGTGCCTAATATCAGATATATGAGGCCCAATCCCATAAGAAACAGCATTCCAATTGCACTTAGGCTTTCCTCGATATCATCTAACATGCCGCTGAAGTCGAGATCAACGTTGGGGTATTTATGTTGAATTGTTTTCCAATAGTCTTTGATTTTTTGGTTCGCCATAATGGCGTCGGTCTTAAGGGTGTCGATGTCGGCCTCTACAGTGATCGCTCGGCGGTAGTTGTAGTGTCGAATCGTATTTGCACTTTGGGTCTTACGGGCATTTACCAACTGGCTTAATGGAACCGCGTCACCACTTGGCAACAAAATTCGATACTCGAGTAGGTCGTCAATTTGTTGTAGCTTCTTTGATGACTTGACCCGAATATCGATTGATTCCCCTTGGTGCCGGAAGTTTGTAACCACTTCGCCATTAGCGAGTAACCTCAGTGTTCTGGAAATTTCATTTGGAAGCACCCCGGTACGCTGAATAGCGTCTCCGTTTAAGGTTAAATCCAGAGTTTTCTGGCCGGGAAGGTTGTCATCGGCTACTTCTAGGAATTCGTTGCTGTTCAAAAGAAACTGCTTTATTTCCTGGGATGCTGAATGAATCTGTTCATATTCATTACCTCTGACTTTGACATTAATTGCTTTGGCAACAGGTGGTCCACCGGACAGCCGCAAAAATGAGATTTGATCAACACCGGTTGTGGACATCACGTCTTGAGTCATGGATTCAATCATCTCGTCAACGCCCCGTAGCCCGGCTGTTTTGGGATGCAGAGAAACCAGAATTTGGCCGTATTGGTCGCCAAAAAAAGGCTCGGTTTGGGTTAGCATTTGCCCGGCGTAGCTAACCACGGATCGGGTTTCGCCAAGTTTTATGTGAACGGATACTTTTTCCTCGACCTCAAGAACCTTGTCCATCGTTTTTTCAAGCTCGGTACCCGAAGGCATCTTGATATTGACATAAAAAAGTCGTATTGGGTCACTGGCGAAAAAGTCGAATTTTATCTTTCCAGTGGCAACTAGACTAATAGTGCCCCCAAACACCATTAATAGGACCAAAATGGCTATTATTGGGTGCCTTAAAACCCGGATCATGAGTTTTCCATAGCGGAGTCGTATCCAGCGTTGAAGGCTTTCCCTCATGTTGTGAATTCGAGACTGCTTCGAGAAATCAACCTTAAAGGCAGCAACGTGTGCAGGAAGTAGCCAGAATGCTTCGACTAGGCTGATAAGTAATGCGGTGGTAACGACCAGAGGAATAACCAGCATGAATTTTCCGAGAATACCCGGTAACAACATTAAGGGTAAGAACGCGGCAATGGTGGTTAAAACTGCTGTAGTGACTGGTGTGATAACCTCGGACAGCCCTTCAATAGTTGCCTGTAGTACCGCTGACCCTCGCTGTAGTCGGTAATAAATGGACTCAACCACGACGACGGCATCATCGACTAGCATTCCTAAAGAGATCACTACGCCCAGTAAGACCGAAACATTAATGGTTTGCCCTATACTGCCAAGGAACCAAAACGTACCCGCTAGTATAAAAGGGATAGCGATACCCGTTAGCAACGCCATTCTAGTGCCAAGGAAGATCCAAGTGACTATAATGACAAAGAAAAGCCCCAGCATGGCATTGGTCTGCATAACACTTAACGCATCTTTTGTGATCTGCGTCTGATCATCAACCAAGGCCACTTTGACCCCCAGAGAGTGATAAATAGACTGTTTTTTCTCAATGAAGTCTGCTAAACGTTCTACCAATTCTAGAATGTTCTGTTTTTCCTGTTTCGTGATAGCGAATAGCACAGCCGGTTCGTTTTCGAACCGAACCAGTTCCCGTTTGGGTTCACTGGACTCATAAATATTCGCCACTTCTTTTAGCGTGATATCTCTGTCGATAGTAAGAACAGGAACATTGCCAAGTCGTTCCAGATCATATTGATTTCCGGTTATCTTAATCGACCAATTCGTTTGGGAAACATCCACGGTTCCTGCTGATGTGTTACGAAAGTAAAGTTGGACGGTGTCCGCAATGGCTGTTGGTGATAGACCAAATTTTTCAAGTTGAGAAGGGCGAAATTCAATATGTATTTCTGGGTCAGACAGTCCATTTTCTAACACGCGATCCACGCCTTTTATTCGTTCGAGATCCTGTTTAAGCATTGCTGCTTGTCGGCGGAGGTTTTGGTCATCGGAAATGGCACTAATTACTACGGTTGCCGTGGGGAAAGCATTGGAAGTCGTGATCTCCGATATAAAAGGATCAGCGGCGTCTGCAGGCAGCTGATCCTTTGCGCCTTCTATTTCCCGTCTAAGATCAGCCAGTCGTTTTTCGAATGTGCGGGTGGATATTTCATCGAATCGAACCAGCAAAGAGGAAACACTATCTCGAGAGCTACTGGAAACAAACTTGATATCTCCTACGTTTCTAATAGCATCCTCAAGCACATTTGAAACTTGGTTTTCCACGTCCGGCGTTGACGCACCCGGGTAAATCGTTGTGATGTCAATCCAGTTGAAATTAATGGTTGGATCCTGTTCTCTGGGCATGAGAAGATAGGTTGAAGTGCCCATTATCATGACTAGCACGAACAACAGATTTGCTAGGACATGATTTTGTAAAATACGTTGAAACATCTTCTTTATACGACTCCTTTAAAGGCGCTATCTAAATGGTGAGTTATTCCAGTACGATCCTGTCACCATTATTCAAACTGAAACGGCCATCTGTGATAATGAGTGCTTCTTTGTCGAGATCAACAACGGCAGGCTGTCCAAGGGTGATGTTTTCCAGCTGAATAAACGTGGCTGTCTGATTTTCGGCGTCATTTGTTTCGACAACAAAAATGCCTTGCTGTTTCTCCCTCTCGATGACCAAAGACGATGGCAGGATGTTGCCCAGTAGTACCCACTGGAGTCGCCCTCTAGCGCCTGGTAATGGTTTTTTGTGTGGAAAAGTTAGACGAACTTGTCGTGTTTGTGAAATGGCATCTAGAAGAGGAAGAGCGGTACGTATTTCCACCGGAAAGATGTTCTGTTCAAACAGAAAGTAAAGCGATGGTTGAGCCAGCAGTTGGGCCAGTTGACTATTTGTCAGGGTCGCATCGAGTTCAATGTTGTCAGGGTCAACCATCGAAAACAGTAATGTCCCCGGGGTAACAAAATCACCTTTCTCGCTGTGTATCTGAGTGATAACTCCTCCAAATGGCGCGATGATTTGGCATTTTTCTATCTGACGCTCCGCGATTTGAATGGCGATAGATTGCGCTGATAGCCGAGCTCCAATAGAACTCATCTCGGCTTGTTTCTGGTTTATCTGTTCTTCAGACGCATTGCGATTCAAGCGCAGCTTTTCCAGTCTGCTGAGCTGCTTTTCAACCAAAACTCGGTTGGCATCGAGTGCCCTAAATTCTGCCCTTGCCGCTTTCAGACTTAACTTATTATCAACACAATTTAATGTACCAACGTGTTGCTGGTCTTCCAACCGCTGGCCAACCAGAAGAGGCAGGCTGCTTACCTCTGCAATAATTTGCGATGAAACGTCGGTTTGTTTTAGCCCCAGAGCTTGAGCAGGAACGGAACGTTCAACCGTGATAGAAAGGTTGGATAAGGTGTCTGCTTTTACCATGGTTTGCGCGAAAGTTGGGGATGCTATCCAAGTAATAGCTATCGTCGCGATGGTGAATATGTATTTCAATGCAGGCATTCGAACTCCGTTGTTTCTTTGTTGTTCAACAAAACGTTTGATTCCCAATGTCGTCTTACTGAATGTTATGTACTAAGCTTTGATTGTCAATTTTTGGTTGCAAGAGACCCCCGCGCCATTGTTAATCTTGATTTTTATTCACTCGCAACGTTATCCTGAGATCTCAATAAGTGTGCTAATTTGGCTAGGGGAAACTTCTTAGTCCGCCCCTTAAAAACATATAGTTGCTCCGACTAACAAAATCCTTTTCTATCGATCATCTTGATGATGATCGATAGCTAGTAAAAGCCGATTTGTGTTGTCCCATAAAAGCTTTAGATTAAGGATCAATTGTTAATATAGTTCCAAATTGTCAGTCGTCCAATCAGCTTGTCAGTATGTGGGCTCAATTGCTAATCTGGATTCCTGAATTTGGTGGCAAAAACTAGTGCTGTGACAAAATTCGCAGCATTCTACGCAACGGCTCAGCGGCTCCCCACAATAACTGATCGCCAACGGTGAAGGCTGACATATATTCTCCACCCATGTGCAATTTGCGCACCCGACCAATGGGAATATCTAGTGTTCCCGTTACATGGGCTGGTGTTAATTGGTTTAACGAAGCTTCTCGTTGGTTAGGAATAACTGAAACCCAGTCATTTGCGCTGTCCAATATGGATTCGATCTCACCCAACGGGACGTCTTTTGTAAGCTTAATGGTAAAAGCCTGGCTGTGGCAGCGCATTGCGCCTACACGAATGCAGGTGCTTTCGATGGGGATAGGTCTGTCATCTCGTGCTAGTATCTTGTTAGTTTCTGCTGAACCCTTCCATTCTTCGCGGCTGGTCCCAGAATCTAGATCTTTATCAATCCAGGGTAGAAGATTTCCGACCAGCGGATAACCAATCTGTGAGGTAGAAAGCTGATCTGATCTCATGGTATCGATTACCACCTTATCTAGATCCAAGATAGATGCGTTCTTATCTTCAAGCAACGGTTTCGATCTGGCGTAGACCTGACCCATTTGAGTAATTAGCTCCTCCATTTGGCGTGCGCCACCCCCAGATATTGCTTGGTAAGTCATGACAGAGATCCATTCAACGAGATTCGCGTTTAGCAAACCATCCAATGCCATCATCATGAGGCTAACGGTGCAATTCCCTCCAATGAAATCCTTTTTTCCATCAGCAAGTGCTTGTTCGATTACCGGTTGATTGACAGGGTCAAGGATGATCGTTGCTTCAGGAGCCATGCGGAGCGTTGAGGCAGCATCGATCCAATAACCGTTCCACCCCTGATTCCGCAGCTCGGTGTGGATGTTGGACGTGTAATCTCCCCCTTGGCAGGTAACGATTGCATCCATGTTTTTTAGAGTGGTGATGTCATTCGCGTCAACAAGTGCTTTTTTCCCGTTACCCACGTCTGGCCCGTCTTGTCCGGTTTGTGAGGTGGTGAAAAAAACAGGATCGGTAATTAAAGAAAAGTCATTTTCTTCCATCATTCTTTGAAGCAGCACAGAGCCCACCATGCCACGCCATCCGACAAATCCGACGCGATTGAGTTTCATTGTTTCTCTTTATAAATTTTTAGTGTTATTTGGAGGGGTGATTATACGAGTTTCCAGCGAAAATATGTTCGGTTTTATCGTGAATAGACTTGTGGAATGTAGGGGGGGTGGATAGAATACGCTGCCCCCATTTAGGGGGATACGGTGTTTTGAGGTTATGCTTCCATGGCGCTACTTCAACACAGGTAATAACCTAAAATTAAAGAACTCTTATTATGTCACTTACGGCACAAGACAAAGATGCAATTGTCGAAGAACACAAACGTTTCGAAAACGACACAGGATCACCTGAAATTCAAATTGCACTGATGACAGCACGTATTTTGGATTTGTCTGGACACTTCAAAACTCATATCCATGACCATCATTCCCGTCGGGGGCTTTTGCGTTTGGTTAATCACCGACGAAAACTGTTGAGCTACCTGAAGAAATCTGATGTTGAGCGTTATCGCACCCTAATTGGCAAGCTTGGCTTGCGTAAATAATTGCGTATTTAACGCAAGGAGTAAATAAGTGAGTAAAGTAGTCAAGACCTTTCAATATGGTCAGCACGAAGTCCGTTTAGAAACAGGAGCCGTGGCTAGACAAGCCCATGGTTCCGTCATTGCCAGCATGGGTGATACAGTTATCCTAGTTACTGTTGTTGGCAAAAAAGAGGGTTCGCCACGGGATTTTTTCCCATTGACCGTTGAGTATGAAGAGCGAAATTACGCAGCTGGAAAAATCCCTGGTGGGTTCTTCAAACGAGAAGGTCGACCTTCTGAGAACGCTATTTTAACCTGTCGACTAATTGATCGACCTATACGCCCGCTTTTCCCAAAAGGGTTTATGAACGAGGTCCAAGTTATCGCAACTGTGATGTCAATCGATCCAGAGATCAATCCTGACATTTTGGCGCTAATTGGTACATCTGCAGCGATTGAAATATCGGGGCTACCATTTAATGGCCCTATTGGTGCGGCACGCGTCGGCTTTGTGGATGGTGAATACGTGCTTAATCCTAGCGCTTCTGTCCTGAGTGAAACATCGTCTCTGAACTTGGTCGTAGCTGGCACAGAAGATGCTGTATTGATGGTTGAATCTGAAGCTGAGATGTTGAGCGAAGCGCAAATGCTAGGGGCTGTTATGTATGGCCATGAACAAAGCTTATCTGTCATCAAGGCAGTAAAAGAATTGGGGCAGGAAATAGGCAAGGAAAAATGGGACTGGAAGCCTGTTGAACGAGACCAATCCATTGTAGATCGTGTGACTGCGGAAGTTGGAAGTCGTATACAGGACGCATATCAGGTTTCTGAGAAATCTGCTAGACAGGAAGCCTTGTCTCAAGCTAAAGACCAAACCATATTGGCTGTTTGTGGCGAAGAAGATGAAGCGGGTATAGCGGGTGTGGTTGCGGATGAAATTAAACGATTAGAAAAGCAGGCTGTTCGAGGTCAAATCTTGGCTGGCAAGCCACGAATTGATGGCCGTGATACCTCCACTGTTCGTCCGATTAACATTGAAACCAGTGTTTTGCCAAGAACTCATGGATCAGCAAACTTTACTCGTGGCGAAACCCAAGCAATTGTTGTAGCTACTTTGGGCACAGAGCGGGATTCTCAGGTTATTGACGCGATTAGTGGTGAATACCGTGACACCTTCATGCTCCACTATAACTTCCCTCCTTATTGTGTCGGAGAAACCGGACGAGTTGGTACTCCAAAGCGAAGGGAGATTGGCCACGGTAAATTAGCGAAACGTGCAATGCAGGCTGTCATTCCGAGCCAAGAAGAATTTCCATACACCATCCGTATCGTTTCTGAAATTACGGAATCTAATGGGTCAAGCTCTATGGCGAGTGTTTGTGGCACTAGTTTAGCGTTGATGGATGCTGGGGTTAATATCAAAGCTCCTGTCGCAGGTGTGGCAATGGGCCTGATTAAAGAAGGCGACCAGTTCGCCGTCTTGACAGATATCCTTGGTGATGAAGACCACCTCGGTGACATGGATTTCAAGGTAGCTGGTACGGCCGACGGAATCACGGCTTTGCAAATGGACATCAAGATTGATGGGATTACCCGTGAGATTATGGAGAAGGCGCTAGAGCAAGCAAAAGATGGACGTTTACATATCTTGTCTGAAATGGACAAGAGCCTTTCTTTACCGCGCCAGGAAATGTCCGACTATGCACCAAGAATCGTGACGATCAAAATTAACCCTGAGAAGATTCGTGATGTTATTGGTAAGGGGGGGGCAACCATTCGTGCGCTATCCGAAGAGACCGGAGTCAACATCGATATTGAAGATGACGGTACGGTGAAAATTGCATCGACTGACAATGCTGCTGCCCAGGATGCTATTCGCCGAATCGAGCAGATTACCGCTGACGTCGAAGTCGACGCTATCTATGAAGGTAAGGTGGTTCGACTAATGGATTTTGGTGCTTTTGTTAATATTTTGCCTGGTCGTGATGGTTTGGTTCATATTTCTCAAATATCAAACGAAAGGGTGAATCAGGTCAGTGATGTTTTGAAAGAAGGCGATACCGTTACCGTTAAAGTTCTGGAAGTAGATAAACAAGGTCGAGTTCGACTGAGTATGAAGGCTGTCGAAACCCAAGATTGATTGCATGCTTGTTGTCGCATTCTAGTCACAAGAATGCGACAACACGGTTTCACACAAGGATTTCGTAGAGTCAATCACCCATAGACCCGATTAGTTAGCATTGTTATTCTGTAGAAGTTCAGACTTGAGCTGACAGTTACCCGTTTATCAGTAGCTGTCTGTCAGATAGAGTTTAGTTTACAAACTTTTCTTTCCAGATCGCTTTACCGTCGATGAGTGTTTCCATCGGCGTTCTCCCAAGGCACATTTTACCCTGATGAGTTCGTTGAGTATTGTACTTGATAAGCCACTCGTCAAGATCAATCTGTAATTCGTCAACTGAATCATAGATTTTCTTGCGTAGGGTTATCTGATAAAACTCGTTAAGAATGGTCTTGTGGAATCGTTCACATATCCCATTTGTCTGCGGTGATTTCACCTTGGTTTTCGTGTGCTCAATGTTATTCAGTGCCATGTAAAGCTGATAATCATGCTGATCGGCTCGACCACAATACTCGGTTCCCCTGTCAGTAAGAATGCGCAGCATGGGAAGGCTGTGCTCTTCGTAGAACGGGAGCACCTGATCATTGAGCATATCCGCTGCGGTGATCGGTGTTTTGGTCGTGTAGAGCTTCGCATGAGCCACTTTGGAATACGTGTCCACGAAGGGCTGTTGATACACTCTGCCGATCCCCTTGAAGGTACCGACGTAATAGGTGTCCTGTGACCCCAGATAGCCGGGATGGGCGGTATCTATCTCACCACAGGCCACATCGTCCTCTTTCTTACGTTCCATGGCCGCGACCTGGGATTCAGTCAAAATCAATCCCTGCTCAGCCACTTTATTAGACAACGCTTTTAACCGGTCTTTAAAGCACGCTAAACCATGTCGCAGCCAGATACTGCGAACTCCGCTGGGTGAAACGAAGGTACCTCGTTTACGCAGTTCATTACTGGTTCGGCTTTGGCCATGGGCAGGTTCTTCCAGTGCGTAATCAAGCACGATGGACTCGACAGCAGGATCGACTCGGTTCTTGATGTTCGGGCTGCGACGGTTGCGATCAAGAAGCGCTTCGACTCCTCCTTCATCCGCCGCCGCTTTGTATCGGTAGAATGTATCGCGCGACAATCCCATCACCTTGCAGGCTTTAGAAACGTTTCCGAGCTCTTCAGCCAGATTCAGTAAACCGACTTTATGCTTGATGACTTTTTCGTTAGTATGGATCATTGAGAGTTACCTCGTTGTGTTTTGATATTGTTTGGTAACTACATCAAAACGGGTAACTCTCATTAAATCAACCCTCGCTTCGCTCGGATTGATTTAATACGGTGTCAGATTTGGTCTAAACTTCTACAGTTATTCTAATTTAGCGGTTTTCCTCTACTTCCATAGGAGTCTATTTAGAGCAGTCAGAAAACCGATATGTGTGCTGTGTTTTTATTGAATTTGCCTTAGAATTCATCTAATCGATACTCGTTAAGATCTTCACCGATAAATTTCTATGGTAGTGTACCCTGAGGTCTGTAATTTATTTCTTTAGCGATGTTCGTTTGGCTTAGGCGAAGTGAGCGTAGCGAACGAAGCCAAAGCCGGTTTTTCTGGATTAGGTGTTGAATGTTGAGCCATCAAGTCGTTCCATGTTTGTGACTTAAGCAAATGTGGAGGCAACCCAATGACCCAACCGGATTACCCTAACCTATATGAAGTAGTGATGGAACAATTGATTCAACATGGCCCCCAGGCATTTCGTGATGTCATTACCGCGATGATGAATCAGGCCATGCAGATTGAGCGGTCTCAGTTTCTGGGTGCCGCCCCTCACGAACGCAGCAACGACCGTCAGGGCCATGCCAATGGATTCAAACCCAAACAGGTGGACACGACTCTTGGGACACTGAATTTGTCGATACCCAAGACCCGTAACCACGGTGAGTCCGGGTTTTATCCACAGTGTCTGGAACAGGGACGACGCAGTGAGCGCGCGTTGATGCTGTGTGTGGCTCAGATGTACGTTAGTGGTGTCAGTACGCGCCGTGTGGAGAAGGTGCTGGATCTGTTTGGTATTGAGAAGATCTCCTCCACTCAGGTGTCCCGTGCAACGGCTTTGCTGGACGATGCCTTGTCAGTATGGCGGGATCGTGGTCTTGGCGAGATTCGGTATCTCGTACTGGATGCGCGTTACGAACGGGTCAGGATGGATCATGAGGTGGTGGATGCGGCGGTGCTCAGTGCGGTGGGAATACTACCGGATGGTCGACGAAGCGTACTGGGTGTGCAGATTGCCACCAGTGAAGCCGAGATCAACTGGCGGGAGTTTTTACAGTCGTTGGTGAAACGAGGCATGCATGGCATCATCTACATTGCCAGTGATGACCACGCGGGCCTCAAAGCAGCGAGACGTGCTGTGTTTCCGGGTGTACCGTGGCAGCGTTGTCAGTTCCACCTAGCACAAAATGCGGTCAATCATGCGCCGACAGCAAAGGTTCGTAGTCGGATTGGTGGTGAACTGCGTTCGGTGTGGAATGCGACGGACGAGGCATCTGCCCGCGCTCAGTTGGAGCAACTGGCGGCCCGTTACGAGTCAGATTACTCAAAGCTGTCGCAATGGCTGCTCGATAACGTTCCTGAAGGACTGACGGTGTTCAATTTACCGGAGTCGCATCATCGAAAGATGAGAACGACGAATGGAATTGAGCGTCCGATCCAGCAGGAGATTAAACGGCGAACCCGGATTGTACGGGTCTTCCCGAATGAGGCATCTTTACTCAGGCTTGTCAGTGCCATCCTCGTCGAGATTGACGATGAATGGAGCAATGCCGACAAGCGATATATCGTGTGGAACGACGATAATGACTCAACCTAAATCAAAGTTACAGACGTAGGGTTGCACAATCATTTCTATTTCCTTTGCAGGATTTGCTATATCAACCAGCTCTTATGTTAAAGTTAATTGGTTGTTGGAAATACTCGAGGATTTTCCATTTTCTATCAATTAGCTAGCACGAATCCAGTTAAGATTCATCAATGACCGATCGAGACCGCATCACCTCAACACCCAATCTGAGTTCTGAGAACACAGTGAGCGCTGGCGAATTGCTCTCGTCCGCAAGAATATCGTGGGACCTCACTGTTGAAGACGTTGCACTCAATTTGAACCTGGGTACAGATACGATTAACGCTCTGGAGCAAAATGAATATGACCGCCTTCCAGGACATACATTTGTGAGAGGCTATATCCGTTCTTATGCCAAATTGCTGAAGCTGGATGAAGTCGCCGTACTTGATGCGGTTGAATTGGAAGAGACGATACCGGACACGTCTATTCCAAGGATGAATCCACGACCCTATAGCCGTGCAACTGTGAAAAAGAAAAAGTCGGGTGGGGCGTTTTTTAAAATACTGCTCGGGTTAATTTTTCTGGGAGTTGGCGGTCTGTATGCAGCTAGTAAACTAGAAAAGATTGATATCCAAGAGCTGGCAATCATGATGAAACTACCTATGCTACTGGACAGCGATCCAGTAGAAGATGGCGATAGTGAGATTTCCTTCCCCGTGGATGCAGATAAAAACAAACCTAAAGAAGCCCTGATACGCATCGAAGAATAGCTGCTACCGGAGTCAGATTTTAGAGTTTCCTGTTTTCTTTGCTGGCGTTGGCTTTTCTGTTTTTATCTGTAAACTGAGTTCTCCAGGCTGTTATCAATCAAGAAGGCCTGTTGCCATTTTTCCTTCAACAGACATTCTAACTCGCCCAAAAAGTATCCCGCATAATTGCGAGAATTAGGTCGAGTTCTGCATAAACTCGGCAATCCGCCTAGTTTCTGGATTGCTCTCAAGACCAATAGTGATCAGCATAGTCAATGGAATAGACAGAAACATTCCCGTTGGACCAAGTACCCAGCCCCAAAAAATAAGAGAAACGAATACCACAAAGGAAGATAGGTTGAGCCCCTCTCCCATCCACCTTGTTTCGATGATATTTCCCACGACAATATTAATGGTAACGTATCCTGCCGTTGCCCAAAGCGCAGTCACGATACCTGAATCAATTAGACCTAAGACTACCGGTGGCAGGCCAGCCAGCACTGATCCGACGTAGGGGATAAAATTGAGTGCAAATGCCAATACAGCCCACAGAAAAATGTAATCAATGTTCAATACCCAGAGCAGTAGTGCAACACAGGCGCCAGTAAGTACGCCAGTAGCCGTTTTTAGTGCAAGATAATGAATCACCTTTTTGGTGAAAGTCTGAAGATGTGGCATCGAACTGTCTGGACTTTTAAGTGCAGACCTAAGTTTTATTGGCAGAGTTGCCACCTCCGCAAGAATAAACAGTACAGTCAGAAACACAATCATTCCATCGGCCAGGAGTTTGCTAAGTGCGTTAAGAAGATAGTTAAACAAGGCTAAGAATGAGTTCGGATTGATTTTCTGAAACAAGATGTCCAGATTCAAAGGTATGCCGAGCTGGATAAGTGTAGCGCTCAGTTGCTGATAAATTTGGGTGAGGTTGCTCTTGTATCGCAGATGCGATTGACTAAATTGATCAATTGAGCCGGTAATTAGGCTGAACACCGCAACGCCGCAAAGACCAACAAAACCAAGAATAATGATTAAAGCAATGATAGTAGGAACCCCCCGTCTTTGCATCATGAATAAAGGGGGAGTACAAACAATTGAAATAAAAACTGCCATTAGCAAGGGTGATAACAGGTCGCTGGCACTTTTCACTCCCCCGATAATGACTACTACGGCGGCGACAGCAATCAAAGACCTTGTTAGTGAAGAAATGTGATTAGTCGCGTTCATTGTTCCTATTAATCGAAGATGGTTTCGTCACCGGAAGTGTAATCTGAATCTTCAAGCCGGGATGATTACTGTTTAACGTAATATTGCCATTATGCATGGAAACAACAGCGCTAACCATGCTTAGACCTAAGCCATTACCAGTGGTGGTTCTGCTTTGATCCAGTCGATAGAAGCGACGAAATACATTTTCATACTCTGATTCTGGGATACCGGGACCATTATCAGCGATGGTGATCGTGACGTTATCAAAACGACGCGTTAGGGAGAGGGATATGGTGCCCTTTTCTGGTGTGTATTTAATCGCATTTTCGATCAAATTGGCGAGTGCTTGAAAGAGTAAATCCCGATCACCCCAAGAAAGAATGCTGGGTTCGAGGTTCGTTTCTAGGCGTTGATATTTATCTTCTACTAATGGTTCATAGAACTCGATGATGTCATCTAATAACGTGTGGTAATCAATTTGGGTGAATCCCGCGGTTAATTGTCCAGCCTCAATTCTTGCGATGCGCAATAGCGCGTTAAATGTCACCAGCAAAGAGTCCGCTTCACGAATAGATTGCTCCAGATTTTGGGCAGATTTTGATGACGGAGGCTCCTGCAAACGAGCCTCTTCGAGGTGTTGCCTCAAGCGGGCAAGGGGCGTACGTAAATCATGGGCGATATTGTCTGATACTCGGCGGATGTCCTCCATTAACGCCTGAATACGATCCAGCATGTGATTCAGGTTATCGGCGACTTGATCGAAATCATCATTTCGATTGGTTAATGGGACACGTTTTGACAAGTCACCTGACATGATGATCTGTACTGTTTGATTTATTCGTTCGATTTTTCGAACGGTTCTTCGGCTTAATACCAGCCCGCCTAAAAAGGCCAACAGCACCATCATGGCTAGCCCCCAGGTCAATGCCTGAATAATTCTCCTTTTGGCTTCAGTTAGCTGATTAATGTCCCGACCCACAAGGAGCCCATAACTGCCGGGCAGTCGAAATATCTTTGCTCGAGCTAAATGGGTTTCATTGGTTTGCTTATTTATCTCTAATCTGAATTCAAGCCAATCATCGGTGATTTGAGCATTCTTGGGCCAGCGATCAAGATTGCCTACCAAGGGTTCTAAAGTATATGTAGTAAGAAGGTAAATTGAATTTCCCGTTGCCTGTTGTCGATTAACCCTCTCGGCGATCAAGGCTGTCAATCCGTTAAGACCTTCTTGATTATATCTTTCAGCTAATCCCTGAATTTCCGCTTGAATGGTGTTATCCATTTGCTCTGTCATATAGGACGCGGTAAATAGATAAAAGAAATAGAAAATGATCAGCGTAGAGGTGCTGAACATAATGGCATAGAGCAGCGCCAGTCGAAAAGTGTAGCTATGGAATAATCTACGCTTTTGATTCACGTAAAATGTATCCTGCACCACGGATGGTGTTTAGCAGTTGATATGAAAAATTCTTGTCGATTTTGCTGCGAAGTCGACTAATGTGAACATCGATAACGTTGGTTTGGGGGTCAAAATTGTAGTCCCAAACGTTTTCCAGTAGCATTGTGCGTGTTACCACTTGATTACTATGGCGCATCAAATATTCCAGCAATCGAAATTCACGAGGTTGCAAGTCGATAACTTGTCCTTCTCGTTTCACCTCTCGTCCCAACAGATCCATTGTCAGGTTCCCGACCTGTAGAACAGTGGCCTTGGTTTCTGTGGTCGTTCTTCTTACTAGGGCTTCTAGTCGGGCCAGTAGTTCGGAAAACGAGAACGGTTTTGTTAGGTAATCATCACCGCCCATCCTTAGGCCTTCAACTCTATCGTCGACTTCCCCGAGGGCGCTGAGAATCAAAGTTGGGGTGTGATTATTATGTTCTCGAAGCGTTGAAACCAGAGAAAGTCCATCTAAAACTGGAAGCATGCGATCAACAATTAGAACTTGATAATGTTCGTTGATTGCCATGGCAAGGCCATCATCTCCCTGAGTCGCGGTATCCACAGTGTGCCCTGCTTCAATAAGTCCTTTTTGTATATAGGCAGCGGTAGCAGTATCATCTTCGATTATTAATATGCGCATTAAGTGTGCTCATGACAATTCGCGTTTAGGAGTCAATTGTGATTAAACAAGCAATTGTCTTGTCTCCTTGAGTGATGTATTTTAAACCCAAAGTAAGTAATAGAACAGAACGGTAGTGTACCCTGAGGTCTGTAATTTATTTCTTTAGCGATGTTCGTTTGGCTTAGGCGAAGTGAGCGTAGCGAACGAAGCCAAAGCCGGTTTTTCAGGCTTTAGTATTGAATGTTGAGCCATCAAGTCGTTCCATGTTTGTGACTTACGCAAATGTGGAGACAACCCAATGACCCAACCTGATTACCCTAACCTATATGAAGTAGTGATGGAACAATTGATTCAACATGGCCCCCAGGCTTTTCGTGATGTCATTACCGCGATGATGAATCAGGCCATGCAGATCGAACGATCCCAGTTTCTGGGTGCGGTGCCCCATGAACGCAGTGATAATCGCCGTGGCCATGCCAATGGATTCAAACCCAAACAGGTGGACACGACCCTTGGGACGCTAAATCTGTCGATACCCAAGACGCGTAATCACGGTGAGTCCGGGTTTTACCCGCACAGTCTGGAACAGGGACGACGCAGTGAGCGCGCGTTGATGCTGTGTGTGGCTCAGATGTACGTTAGTGGTGTCAGTACGCGCCGTGTGGAGAAGGTACTGGATCTGTTCGGTATTGAGAAAATATCTTCGACTCAGGTGTCCCGTGCAACGGCTTTGCTGGACGATGCCTTGTCAGTATGGCGGGATCGTGGTCTTGGCGAGATACGTTATCTGGTACTGGATGCGCGTTACGAACGGGTCAGGATGGATCATGAGGTGGTGGATGCCGCGGTGCTCAGTGCGGTGGGAATACTACCGGATGGTCGACGAAGCGTACTGGGTGTGCAGATTGCCACCAGTGAAGCCGAGATCAACTGGCGGGAGTTTTTACAGTCGTTGGTGAAACGAGGCATGCATGGCATCACTTACATTGCCAGTGATGACCACGCGGGCCTCAAAGCAGCGAGACGTGCTGTGTTTCCGGGGGTACCGTGGCAGCGTTGTCAGTTCCACCTGGCACAAAATGCGGTCAATCATGCGCCGACAGCAAAGGTTCGTAGTCGGATTGGTGGTGAACTGCGTTCGGTGTGGAATGCGACGGACGAGGCATCTGCCCGCGCTCAGTTGGAGCAACTGGCGGCCCGTTACGAGTCAGATTACTCAAAGCTGTCGCAATGGCTGCTCGATAACGTTCCTGAAGGACTGACGGTGTTCAATTTACCGGAGTCGCATCATCGAAAGATGAGAACGACGAATGGAATTGAGCGTCCGATCCAGCAGGAGATTAAACGGCGAACCCGGATTGTCCGGGTCTTCCCGAATGAGGCATCTTTACTCAGGCTTGTCAGTGCCATCCTCGTCGAGATTGACGATGAATGGAGCAATGCCGACAAGCGATATATCGTGTGGAACGACGATAATGACTCAACCTAAATCAAAGTTACAGACGTAGGGTTGCACAATCGATCTCAGCATCTCTTGCTAGAGTGGCTGGGTTACAGGAAACATACACCAAGATATTCGGCTGCAACTTTGGAATTAGTTGTTTAATCACCTCAAAGGCGCCAGACCTTGGTGGATCGATTAACATCTTGTTAAATGAGCTAGTTGATGAGGCGATATGGTCCAAAACGTTTCCGAGATCCTCTCTGTGCAAATCTGCTTTAACAAACGAAGCATTGGGTAGATTGTTTAGTTGTAGAAGTTCAGACCAAATCTGACACCGTATTAAATCAATCCGAGCGAAGCGAGGGTTGATTTAATACGGTGTCAGATTTGGTCTGAACTTCTACACTTAAGACGACTGCTTGTTCAATTGCTCTTTTAGCTTATCTCCCAACGTCGCACTGCCCATACTAGATTGGCTAGAGTACTCCTGTACAACTTCACCTTCAATCTCCATTTCGCGAACCTTCATTGACAATGAAATTCGACGATCCTTGCGCTCGATGCTGGTGATTTTGGATTCAACTTCATCCCCCTCACTTAGCTCTGTTCTCGCATCCTCAACTCGATCACGAGAAATCTCAGAAACTCTTAAGTAACCCTCAACATTCGGCGCCAGCTCGATAGTCGCACCCTTAGCAGTCACTTCTTTAACAATACCCTTAACTGTACTACCTTTGCTATTTTCAGTCACATATCCAGCAAACGGATCTTCGCTAGCCTGCTTAAGACCAAGGGAAATTCGCTCTCTCTCCGCGTCAACAGCAAGCACAACAACGGTCAGTTCATCCCCTTTCTTATATTCTGTGACTACTTCTTCACCTGGACGATCCCAAGATAAATCAGACAAATGCACCAGTCCATCAACAGCGCCGTCTACACCAATGAACACACCGAAATCGGTAATAGAACGAATCTTTCCAGTCATGATGTCGCCTTTCTTATGGGTAGCAGCAAACTCTTCCCATGGATTCGCGGTACACTGCTTCATGCCTAAGGAAATTCGACGTCTTTCTGGATCAATATCCAACACCATCACTTCGACTTCATCACCAAGGTGGCAAACCTTACCTGGATGAATATTTTTGTTCGTCCAGTCCATTTCTGACAAGTGAACAAGACCTTCAACACCTTCTTCTAGCTCAACAAACGCGCCGTAATCGGTAATGTTTGTGACTTTACCAAAGATACGAGTACTGACAGGATAACGTCGGGCCAAATCTAACCACGGATCTTCACCCAGTTGTTTCAGACCAAGTGAGACACGACATTGCTCTTTATCAAATTTAAGAACTCTCGCTTCAATTTCATCTCCAACATTTAGCACTTCAGATGGATGCTTAACCCGTTTCCAAGCAAGATCGGTAATGTGTAACAATCCATCGAGGCCACCCAAGTTAACGAAAGCACCGTAGTCGGTCAGGTTCTTCACCACACCTTTTACGATTTGGCCTTCTTCCAAGGTTTCCAGTAACTTCTCTCTCTCCTCACTTAGCTCATTTTCAACAATTGCACGTCTTGATACGACGATGTTATTGCGTTGTTGATCAAGTTTGATAATTTTGAAATCCAATTCTCGGCCTTCAATATAGGCGGAGTCTTTGACTGGTCTTACATCAACAAGCGAGCCTGGTAGAAATGCGCGCAGACCGTTAACGTCAACGGTAAAACCACCCTTCACCTTACCAGTAATAATACCCGTTACGATTTCGCTCTCTTCCTGAGCCTTAGCTAACTCAATCCAAGCACGGGCACGCATGGCTCGTTCTCTGGACATCTTGGTATTACCAGTTCCATCTTCAACCGCTTCTAATGCTACTTCAACCTGATCTCCAACTTTAACTGTCAGTTCACCGGCAGCGTTCTTAAACTCATAAGCAGGAATTTCAGCGTCGGATTTCAATCCCGCATTAACAATCACATAGTCGTCATTCGCTTCTACTACGTCCCCAATGATTACCTCACCAGCACGCATAACGACTTTCGCTAAACTCTCTTCTAATAACTCTGCAAAATTTTCTGTCATATTGTAAGGCCCACTCCGTCTGCAAATTCCTCCAAAGTTACTGCCGCCAAGTCCAACGGACAAAGACATACACTTTGGATCACTTTCGGTTGGGCAGCCTCTATATCTAAAAAAGTTAAAATTTAAATGTTACTATTGTTAGCAACATCCACCTAAATTTACCGCAAAATCTAACCTACCTCTACAGCAATCTTGTTACTAATCACGGAGACTCAATCAGATTCATTACCTGAGAAACCACCTCTTCAATGCCCAGACCTGTACTGTCCAGACAAACCGCATCATCAGCCGGCCGCAATGGGGATATTTTTCGACTCATATCACGCTCATCTCTTTCGGCAATCTCATACAAAAGGCGCCGGATATTAACATTAAAACCCTTATCTCTCAACTGCTTAAAGCGTCTTTGAGCTCGAGTTGATACACTGGCTGTAAGGAAAATCTTATGCCTCGCTTGGGGAAATATGACGGTTCCCATGTCTCTCCCATCGGCGACTAAACCTGGGGGCCTAGCGCATTTCCTTTGCCATTTCAAAAGCGCTTCACGAACTTTGTTAATGGTTGCTATTTTTGATGCTAGATCACCCGCTTCTTCCGTTCTTATTTCATCGCTGATTAGCTCGGACCCGAGGAAGATTTCTCCTGATTCGAAACGGAGCTCTAGATTCTTTGCCACTTCAGCCAGCAATTCATCATCATGAAGATCTAAATCGCCTCTCATCGCCAAGACACCCAGCACACGATAAAGTGCGCCACTATCGAGATAATGCCAACCAAGTCTTTCTGCAACTAGCTGGGAAACTGTCCCTTTTCCCGATCCGCTGGGGCCATCAATGGTTAAAACTGTTTCATTCACCGACATCGATCGATAGCCCTATGCTATTTGCTAGTTCGCGAAAATCAGGAAAAGATGTCGCAACATTAGCACAGTTGTTGACTTCCACTGTGTCGCTAGCCACCGCACCAGCAATACTGAACGCCATTGCAATACGGTGATCACCATAACTATCGACTTTGCCGCCTTTTAGTTTACCTCCTTCAATCACCATTCCATCTGGAAGCTCTTCGACTACAACGCCAAGATTACGTAATCCATTAACCACGCTGCTGATTCTGTCGCTTTCTTTAACTCTAAGCTCCTCCGCTTCGGTGATTCTGGTTATCCCCAGGGCACAAGCAGCTGCAATCGAAATTGCAGGCACTTCATCGATAGCCAAGGCTATTTCATCACCGGAAATGTCGCAACCTTTCAGCGAAGAACTCCTAACAACTAGATCAGCCACTGGCTCTCCGCCGACAACGGTTTCATTCATCCGCTCAATATTGGCGCCCATTTTCTCCAGAATCGATAGCACGCCATTACGACTGGGGTTTACCCCCACTTTCGTAAGCAATAACTCACTATCTGGCACAATTAACCCAGCAAGAATGAAAAAAGTCGCCGATGATAAATCTGCCGGCACATCAATCTCACAGCCATTGAGCCGTCCCCCTCCTTGTAATGAGATAACACCGTTCTGCTTTTTGACATCATACCCGAACCCTCTCAACATTCTTTCTGTATGATCCCGTGTTGGCGCAGGTTCGGACACAGACGTTTCTCCAGATGCATACAATCCCGCGAACAAGAGACTCGACTTAACCTGGGCGCTGGCAATAGGCATATCATAGTGAGCTCCTTTTAATTGCTCAACTGGACTGATATGAAGAGGGGGCTTACCATCAGCAGATTCTATTTTCGCCCCCATCACCGACAATGGAGCAATAATTCGACCCATAGGGCGAGTTGTGAGGGATTCATCACCAATCAAGGTAGACGCCCATTTCTGGCCACATAGCAAACCAGTTAAGAGTCTAAATGCCGTGCCGGAATTCCCCATATCCATGGCTGCTACTGGCGGCGAAAGGCCATGCAAACCAACTCCCTGGATGTCATAAGTTCTGTCTCCTGTTCGCTCAATGGAAACTCCCATCGCCCTAAATGCGGCGATGGTTGCCAACACATCTTCACCTTCAAGGATATCTCGAACCACAGTTTTGCCCTCAGCTAAAGAGCCAAAAATAATGGAACGATGAGACACTGATTTATCACCAGCTACCACTAACTGTCCCTTCAAAGAACATGCAGGAGAGATTTGAAATTTCATAAGTTAAGCAATAAGTTACGATTGGGCACCGATAGAATGGTTCAGCTCAGGGAGCCAATCAAAATATAGACACCAAAGTATTGGTGAAACAAAAGAATTAGGATGACAAGAAACTGCTCAAGCTAAAGGATCTTCTCAAGAAATCATAATCGATCAATTTGAGAGATGCGTGCACATTCGTGAGGACGACATTTAGCATTATCCATGTCTTCTACGATCTAACAGACGAGAGCGCGCCTCTTTTGCCGAGAAAAACAGCTTTTCTACCGCTTGCTCATCACCATCTTCGATCAATTTGGCGATAGTCGCCAGCTCAGTCTGAAATTCTGAGAGGTGTTCCAAAAGCTGGTGTCGATTCATAAAAGAAATATCCCTCCACATCTCCGGATCGCTTGAAGCCGTGCGGGTAAAATCGTAAAAGCCCCCAGCTGTCATTTCGTAGCACAACTCTCTTTCCGTGGAATTGGACAGGAAATTCATCATCGTGTAAGACAACAAATGAGGTAAGTGGCTAGTAATCGACAACACTCGGTCATGGGAGGAGATGCCCATTTTTGTAACTTCAGCTCCGACAATCTGCCACATTTTTTCAATCACTCGATATGCCGACTTATCTGAGGACAGCAAAGGAGTCAATACGACGTTATGATTTTCAAACAGATTACCGACAGCAGCCTCAACACCTGACTTTTCCTTTCCCGCTATGGGGTGGCCGGGAATAAATCGATTGATCTTATCACCTAGAATTCGTTCCGCTTCAGTGACTATCTCTCCTTTAACGCTACCCACATCGGTAACGATTTTTTGCTGGTCCAACGCTGGTTCGATTTTTTCCAACATTCGAACAACCGTATTAACAGGAGTCGCCAATACAATAACATCTGCATCTGCTGTTGCTAACAGAGGATCGCTTTGAATTTCATCAATCACTCCTAACTCTAGCGCCTTATTGAGGTTCGTCAAAGAACGGCCAACCCCGATCACATGCCCAACCACATTGGCTTTCTTAAGCCCAATCGACAAAGACCCACCAATGAGGCCGACACCAAAGACCGCCAATTTTGGAATAAAAAATTCGTCACTCATGATTTGCTGCCTAATATAACCCTTGTTTTGAACAGTCAAAATTTGCGGTGGCAACTTGCCCTCAACCAGAAACGGGATAAGAACCAAGATTTTTGAACAACCCCGCTTGATCTCTCAGCAGCGATAAAGCGGGCCTAATCGACTCATCATCATGATGTCCTAACAGGTCGATAAAAAAAACATACTCCCAAAGCCCAGTTTTCGATGGCCGAGATTCAATTTTTGTCATATCAACATTAGCGTCAAACAAAGGTTTCAACATTCTAAAAAGCGCACCAGGTTGATGCTTACAAGACAACAACAAACTCGTTTTGTCATTGCCACTTTGGGGTGTGTCTTGATTGGAAAGCACCAAAAAGCGAGTTGTGTTATTCGCCTCGTCTTCGATACTCTTGGATAAAACTCGAAGGCCATAAATATCCGCAGCACTAATACTCGCAATTGCTGCGGCACCAGAATCCATTGATGCCTTTTTTGCAGCTTCCGCATTGCTACTCACTGGAACAACTTTAACACCCGGAAGATTCTCCCCTAGCCATCGCTTGCATTGAGCCAAAGATTGGCTGTGGGCATAAACTCGCTCGATATCTTCGAGACCATCGCCAAACCCAAGCAAATTGTGATGAACTTTAAAATTTATTTCACCAGAAATCAGCAGAGATGTTGTAATAAGTCGATCTAAAGTGGCGCTGACTCCACCCTCCGTTGAATTTTCAACAGGGACTACTGCAAAATTTGTTTGTCCTGATTCTGAAGAACGAAAGATCTCATTAATGTCAGGCGCGTAAACTATGCCAACGGCACTGCCAAAATGCTGCCGGGCAGCTAACTCAGTATAGGTTCCTTTGGGGCCTAGCACTGAAACAGATAACCCCGCCTCCATTCCCCGAGTAACCGACATAATCTCTCGGTAAAGACTTTCTACGCCAAAATCATCCAACGGCCCACCATTTAGGGACTTTAGCCGGCGAATTACTTGAGCTTCTCGTTCTGGTCGATAAAAGGCTGGTTTTTCGAGTGTTGCCTTAATCTCTCCAATGGACTTAGCAGCAGTTATTCTCTTATTCATCAGATTTAGAATATCTTCATCAATCCGATCTATTTGCTTGCGATAGACCGCCAGCTCTTCTTCAATATTCTCTTTCAAATCAATCTCAACCTCTCGAACAGACAAACAACCACTCTAGGTTCCAAAATAAGGCCCATTCTTTGCAAGCTAGAGCCAACTACCATTTACCGAAAAAACTGCTCATCTTAATGTTATTGCTAAAACGTGATTTTCGTCTTTTACATTTTAATGTATACAGTTCACAGACCAGCATGGGCTAAAGAGATCGTTAATGAATGGTGGCCTCTTCGGACTCATTCTTAGACTCCTCATCCGCCCCACCAGCGTCTTCTACCTTACTGACAGTCACTAAGCGCTCTTCTCCTTTAAGAGAAATCAGTCTAACGCCTTGAGTATTGCGACCTTGGTTAGAAATTTCTAACACTCGGGTACGAATGAGAATTCCGCCATCCGTTATAAGCATCACCTCATCCGTTTCCAGCACACGCAATGCATTCACCACATCGCCATTGCGATCCGAGGTTTTAATCGCAATCACTCCCTTACCACCTCGGTTTTTCCTTGGAAAGTCAGACACCGGCGTCCGCTTACCATAACCATGGACCGTACTGGTCAATATAGCTGAAGTCGCATCAGACTCTTCGCCGTTGTTCTCGTCTGGCACAACCAGCAACGCGATAACAGATTGGTTCTCTTCAAGTCGGATACCTCTAACACCTTTAGCAGTACGTCCCATTACTCGAACATCTTTTTCAGAAAACCGTGCTGCCTTACCCGCATTACTAATTAGCAATATATCTTCGGTGCCATTTGTCAGAGCGACGCCGATCAAGTGATCATCTCCTTCTAGGTTAACTGCAATAATTCCCGAGCTACGGGGTCGTGAAAAATCGGTTAAATGGCACTTTTTGATGGTCCCGCGAGCCGTTGCCATAATCACCGACATCCCTTCGTCATAACCTTTTACCGGGAGTACCGCCGTCACTTTCTCAGCCACTCCCAACGGAAGCAAGTTAACTAACGGCTTACCTCTGGCCTGCCGGCCAGCCTGAGGAAGCTGAAACACCCTCAACCAATATACTTTGCCAACATCTGAAAAGCACAAAATCGTATCATGAGAATTCGCCACGAACATTCTGCCAACGAAATCCTCTTCCTTATTTCTAGTCGCAACCTTTCCTTTACCGCCACGCTTCTGCGCAGTGTAATCCGACACGGGTTGAGACTTAGCGTAACCAGCATGAGAAATAGTCACAACAACATCTTCTTCTGGTATCAAATCTTCCATGGAAAGGTCGATCTCTCCCTCCAAAATTTCAGTTCTTCGCTCATCACCGAAACGTTCCCGAATATCCTCCAATTCTTCAGTTATGACTTCCATTAAGCGCTCTGGGTTTAACAAAATCTTAAGAAGTGCAAGAATTTCATCAATAATCTCCATGTATTCCTTGATGATTTTTTCTTGTTCCAAGCCCGTCAGTCGATGCAAACGGAGTTCAAGTATTGCTTGAGCCTGAGCAGGAGAAAGCTGGTATCCGGCGTCCGTCATGCCATATTGCGCGTCCAAATCATCTGGCCTAGAAACATTGGACTCACTTCTCTCCAACATGGCTGCCACTGCTCCCGACTCCCAAGTTTGTGAGAGCAATCCTTCTTTTGCTTCAGCCGGAGTCTGTGCTGCTTTAATCAATTTAATGATTGGATCAATATTGGCCAAAGCGACGGCTAGACCTTCGAGCAAATGGGCTCGATCTCGCGCTTTCTTTAACTCAAAAATAGTTCTTCTGGTAACCACTTCGCGTCGGTGCTTAATGAATTCATTCAGCGCCTCTTTAAGAGTGAATAGTTTGGGTTGATTATTAGTCAACGCGACCATATTGATCCCAAAAACCGACTGCATTTGGGTTTGCTTAAACAGATTATTAAGCACAACTTCGGACTGCTCCCCCCGCTTGATTTCGATAACCATCCGCATCCCTGATTTATCAGATTCATCCCGAATAGCAGAAATACCCTCTAATTTCTTGTTCTTAACCAGATCCGCGATTTTTTCCATTAAGCGCGCCTTATTCACTTGATAGGGCAACTCATGAACGATAATCGATTCACGACCACTTGCGGCTTGCTCAACCTCAGCTCGGGCTCTAACGTAGATTCTTCCTTTACCCGTTTCATAAGCTTGACGAATTCCACCACGCCCATTGATGATACCCGCGGTTGGAAAATCAGGCCCAGGAATGTGGGTCATCAGCTCAGCAATAGTGATATCGCTGTTTTTGATCAATGCGAGACATGCGTTAATCGTTTCTGTGAGGTTATGGGGGGGGATGTTTGTGGCCATGCCCACTGCAATCCCAGTGGAACCGTTAACCAGGAGATTTGGTACTCTAGTTGGCAAAACCAGTGGCTGGGTTTCGCTTTCATCATAGTTTGGTCCAAAATCAACAGTTCCCTTTTCAAGATCTGAGAGAATTTCATGGGAAATCTTTGCAAGTCGAATTTCCGTATACCGCATGGCCGCGGGAGAATCTCCGTCAACCGATCCAAAGTTGCCCTGTCCATCAACCAACATGTATCGCATGGAAAAGGGTTGCGCCATACGAACGATGGTATCGTATACTGCTGTGTCGCCATGAGGGTGATATTTACCAATGACATCCCCCACCACACGAGCTGACTTCTTGTAAGCTTTGTTCCAGTCATTCCCGAGCACAGACATAGCATAGAGCACACGCCGATGGACCGGCTTCAATCCATCCCGGACATCGGGCAAAGCTCTACCAACAATCACGCTCATAGCGTAATCAAGATAGGATTGCCTCATTTCCTGATCAAGGTTAGCCGGCAGTGTTTCTTTCGCAAATGGTGTTTCAGTCATCGACTAATATTCAGCCTGTTAATTTAACAATCAGCAGAGGTTACTTAGGGCCTTTCACTATCTTTCTTTCGATTCCAAAATTTAAGAGGCCCAAATACAGCTAGAAGCGGGCAATCTCATCGTTACCCGTAAAAATAGAGGAAGATTTCGCAAATAGCCTTGCCTCTGTTAGACACTACCGGCTTGCTTTTTGCGCCGTCATCTTACCGATTTCGACTCCCAACTTGATTCGTCCAAGCCTACGTAAAGACATTTAAACTAAACATCACCCAGTTCTTCATAATAGAGCGACGTAGTGCCTAGGCTCTTCACTTCATTGGGTTCTCTTAATCCTAGTTTGTTCAAATTTAGCGCGGAATTTTAGCATAGGACGAGATGATTTCGCATATTGTTTCACTAGTCCATTCGTGATGTTTGTTAAAGATGAGCATCCCTCACGGTAGGAGGAGAATTATTGAGTTTCAGCAAAAATAGAACCTAAGCGCTTACATCTTCCCAGAGCTCTGTGAATTGAGCCTGAGCATCGATCCATCCTTTATCTGACGCATCCATTTTTACTTCTAGCAACATATTTCCTTCATCGTCCACTGTCTCGTTCATAACCTCGCAACGTTGGTATAGTTTTGCCCTCAATGCCCCGGCCTGTGGCTTTAGCAGCATTGTGTGAATTTCATGGTGGCTACTCAGAAACCCTGACACAGCCTCCTGCAGAAGTCGCACTCCATCACCACTTTCAGCAGACAGCCAAACCCGATCCACCAATCCGTTCTCACTCCGACGTACTCGAGACTCCTCCGCAATAAGATCAATTTTATTGTTTACATAGATAACTGGTACATCACTTGCACCGATCTCGTCTAATACCATCTCAACCTGGGCTCTCAGCTCTAGATGATCAGGATCGGAAACATCATTAACCAACAGTAAACAAGAAGCGCTCACCACCTCTTCCAATGTTGAATGAAAAGCAGCCACAAGAGTATGAGGCAGATCACGAATAAACCCAACTGTATCTGAGAGAACAATTTCGCCAAAGCCTGGCAAATCGACTCTTCGCATCGTGGGGTCGAGAGTGGCGAACAATTTGTCTTCGACTAGAACATTAGCACCGGACATCATATTAAATAGAGACGATTTTCCAGCATTCGTATAACCCACCAATGAAACCGTGGGAACGGGAGTACGGTGCCTAGCCCTTCTCCTTAATTGTCTTTGTGACTCAACTTTATCTAAGCGCTGGGTAAGTGTTTTAATACGATCTCCGATCAGTCGCCGGTCAGTCTCAAGTTGGGTTTCCCCCGGGCCTCGAAGACCAATACCGCCTTTTTGTCTTTCGAGATGCGACCACCCCCGAACCAAGCGTGTCGATAGATGTTTAAGCTGGGCTAATTCAACTTGAAGCTTTCCTTCACTGGAAGTTGCTCTTAAGGCAAAAATATCGAGAATCAAGCCGGATCTACCTAACACTCGACAATTGAGGACTCGTTCCAGATTTCTTTCCTGCACCGGAGTA
>WLWD01000758.1_pt1 | contig 38230 bp, 40 predicted proteins | sample 6712731 | NCBI WGS metagenome assembly WLWD01 (sample SAMN12718690, study PRJNA576275) | sponge metagenome | isolation source: marine sponge | host: Mycale hentscheli | place: New Zealand: South Island, Marlborough, Capsize Point | collected 2014-11-01 | reverse complement strand
CCCCCCCCCCCCCCCCCCCCCCCCTCAAGATGACTGGAAAAGACGCCATGAACATTCCAGCTTAACTTGTTAATTTACACCTGTTGTCATGCATTCTATCATATCCCACTTCATTTGTACACTTCTTTTTGAACTCACAATCATCAATTTGGTTTCATGTCATTAATTTGATTTCTACTATACTGAGACTTTGATATACGCTATGGCGGTTGCTATAACTTTATCAAGTGTAAAGAAGAGCACTGAAGTGCAGCCCCAGCGAAATTCTAGTACTAATAATATACCCTACACTGCGACCAGTGAAGGGACCATATAGGTTTAGAATAGTTCAACTCCTAGATTCCTCCACTTTATTGGAAACACTAACTCAACTCATTTAAAATTCAGTTGTAACATACGTGCAGGTGAGAGATTTATTAAGTTATAATACTGATCTCTTGGAATGAGATGTATGAATGATAGACAGTGCGGGTGACAGTGGGACTTCGTCTAGGGACCTCAATATGTGGACCACACCAATGCCAGCACTGCTCAGTAATAGTTAAAGTGAAGGAAGACATCAACGTCAACCGCACTGAATGACATCGTGAAGCGGGCTCTGTCATCAGCCAAGATCCCGTCTCGACTGGAGCCGCCTGGTCAGGTCAGATGGCAGGAGACCAGATGGTGTGACCCTGGCACCTTGGAAATCAGGTCGTTTGCTGGTATGGGACGCGACTTGCCCAGACACCTTCGCACCATCCTATAGAACTGATGCTACCCCAGCACCAGGGAGAGTGGCTGCCGCAGCAGAGGAGAGAAAATAAAATAAATATAGTAGCCTTCCACTTAGCCATTTCTTTTCTCCACTTGCAATCGAGACCATGGGAGTGCTGGGCCCCAAGTCGATGGCCTTGGTAAGGGATCTGGGTAGACGGATCAGGCTGGAGACAAAGGAACCTCGTTCAACTGACTATCTCCTGCAGCGTCTCTCGATTGCGATTCAGCGAGGGAACTCCGTAGCTATCAGTATACGGAGGCATCACAACCTGACTTCATTTTATTTCTTTATTATTATTTTATTTTATTTTTATTTTATTTAAAAGTTTTATTATAATAAGTTACAATTATTAATTATCATCAGCATCATTATAATTATGAGATATCATAATAATAATAGTAATTTTTGCTTGTTATAGCTATTGCTGTTTTGTCTCAGGACAACCTGTTGAAATATACTGTTGTATACTGCCTTATAATGGCTAAGAGTTTCATAACCGGGCATGTGATTCAAGAAGAAAAAAATGACCTGACTCTGAAAAACACCTAACACACATGAATGTATCCATTATTAATAACATAATAGTATACAAAGACCAACCTACTTTCTTTAGGAGTCATGCTCGGGCAAACATGAGTAACAGTTATCAATAATAAATAATAATAATAATAATAATAATAATAATAACCATTTTTAAATTATTAAAAAATCCAAGGATAGATAGGCACAAACCAATGCGGCTGTGGCATTCCCAGCTGAACTGCCACTGAGAGTTTCTGAAGGAAGAGCTAGTACCACATAAGTTGCCAGAGACACATCTGCCTAATGCTCCCTCCCCCACCCCCCTGGACTTCTTGTCTTATGCAAAAGCAGCCACACAACATGCATATCTGGTGACATGACTCCTGTAAGAGTGTCTGGACAGGTGGCATCATTCTATACAAAAGGTTTTCCAGCACTCCATGGCACTAAAGTCATACAATCCGGTCATTTACCATCGGATCTGGAAAGCCAGGAGGTTTCAATCTGGAGGGGACTTTAGCTGCTGACAGAGCGAGGTGGATGATATCATTGTCTGCCTACACTGAACTTGCAGCTCAACCCATGAGTCTCAAGAGGAAACATTTGCATGAATATTTATACAGATAATCAACTGAATGTTGACAGGTTTATCAGAACACTTTAAAGATGCTTAATCTTGAGAGAGGGCATCTCACAGTTTCCCCCACCCCCCCCCCCCTAAAATAACTGACGAGCTTAATACTGTCCCACTTACGAAAATCAGTGAACTTTCCGATTGTTTTTTTAAGTAACTGTAACTATAGCAACAGTCCACGCCTTCTGAAATTGGCCATGCTACCGTGTGCGCTCTAGATGGAGTTAGCTAGTGTCCGGTGAATATGAAAGAGACTGCGATAGCAACGCTAGAAGAAGGTTAGAGGTTGTTGTTTTTTTTTGGGGGGGGGGGGAGTTTGAAACTGCGTACATACTAGCTCTTGTGAGACTAGTGACTGTACGAGCATTAGTGTTACTTTGGCTCTTGCTAATAATAGTAAAATTTGGTACCCTGAGCTTTCTTTATTATTTGATTAGGTGATGTAGCTAAGAGATTAGTAGTGTTTAGTTTTCTAGTTGCACTTACGTTTAATTATGTGTATCGTGTGTGTGGTCTCATTTTATAGGACCACACACACACAACATGAAATGTTTCTTAAAAATAGTAATTTAGGACACTAAGTGGAACCTATCTAATCTATCCCACTCAAGAGATATTGAAGTGTAGTAGAGCTTAAGGATGCTAAAGTAAACTTTAATATTTTGTTTTGCATTATTTCTAACGGAACCAGGTTTAAATGATCAGGTAGAATTTAGACTGTAATAGAAGCTTTGAAAAAATTAAGATCACAGAAATATCTGATGATTTACTCCATGTAGCGACTGAATTATTGACTAGCCAGTTAAACATTAGTAATAAGAATAACTATTTTTATTTAGTTTTGCCAGATACCAAGATGGTCTTATTCTACCGTGTATCTGCTATAAGTATTAAGAAAAGAAGAAAAATGAAGGAAAAAAAAAACACTTGCAAGCTGCTGTAAGTATGGAAGCCTGTATTGTAGTGTAGACTTCCGATTTTTTTTTAATTTTGTGATTGTGTATTACATAACTTTGAAATATTCTTTAGGAATAGTGTTTACAATTTTTGATATAGATCACTTTTATTCTTCACAAGTTGTAGCCACTCACCTTCCTTTAGATGCATGTCTTCATTTGTGCAATGGACCACGTTTTATAGCTGGCCTGGTAGTGTACTAAATTATAGTGTGAATTGAAACCACATTTCTTGTTTCTCATCAACTATATTGGAAATTGCGATAATGTAGTTGACCTATAGGAAAAATATTGAAATGGTATATAACAAGTATGAGGTAGTAGGGGTGTGGTTAAAGCAGTGGGCTTGACCTGCATAATAAATTTTGAAGTGGCTGTATCACCCAGGAAGGTGCAGATGAGAAACAAGTTTGTTTGGCCTAAAAATAAACCAAGACTTCATTCCATAGGTCTGTTGTCAAGTTCACGTTTTATTATTATTTTTTTGGGTACACTGATGTTTTTACACCTTCATTGTGCATTGTGTGTATGCATTGTGTTACAGAGTTCAGTCTAAGCTGTATATGATGTATGTGGTTGTATGTGGTTAGATGTGGTAGCTTGTACCTGGAAAACCTGAGCAGCTGTAATTTATTTTGTGAAGTTGACACTGTAACTTCATTTTCTCCACTACACAATTCAATTCTTGAAGTGAGATGTGTCAGGAGGTGTACCTAGGTATGTATGTGATTTATTTGAGGCTATTTTTACGCACAAGTATGATCAATGATCATGACCCACAAAGGTTTAAATTTCAGTCTGCTTTCATAATGCATTTAATTACAATGAATTGTGGTCTAAGGACATTGAGCTGTGTGTGTAATGTATATAATAGGGTATGTGTGTTGTGTTGTGTTGGTCTGCAAATGATGGTGATTAACCCTCAGCGCTCATGCATGAGAGGGTTATAGTAGTCATCCTGTCTGTCGGTCGGTCTGTCTGTCGGTCGGTCTGTCACGCTCTGATTTTGGAGATTACTGACAATTAACTGTTGATTTAGGTATGAACTTACAATGACGATTTAAATTTAAGACCTTTTATTATGCTTTTTTTAAATTTCGGGCTGATTCTTGAGAAAATGCGAAGCTTAAACTCTGCATAGGTACCAGCTTTTGTGGCTAGCATCACATCATAATCACGTGAGCAAATAATTTCTTGCAGACATTGATGTAGTTTGCTTTATAGGGAAAGTTAACGGAGTTGAAAGAAGTGAAGTATCGCATTATAAATGTGTGAGTGTTTCTGGCCAGTTTAGCTTCTTTTCTTATGAAGACAGATGAATGAGCATATTGGAAATGTTACCATGCTTAGCAGCGATAGAACTGGCAAACAGTACCAATGTCCACAATTTCTTCAGCACTGCTGTGGCCGTCTCTTTCTGCGTTTTTGCAAACTCAGTTATTGCGCGCGTCATTTAGAACAAATCCGGAATTTAAAAGGCGCGCCACGCAGAAATCGAGCAGTCGGTAATTCGGTGGTTACATGCACTCGATATATATAGTACAGTGGTGTTGTACAAAATAGTCGGTATTAACTACATTCCAGTATATAGCACAGCTTTACGTTATAGCCACGTTTACAGGCAACAAAGGCAGCTGTACCTCATAATTGTCTTGCCATGATGCTCCGGCATTAATTTTGTGACCTGTGCTAACGTTTGGTGAGAAACCAGTAATACCGTGTGACTACAATTGAAATATTGTCTCTACGATATAGGGCTTTTGTCAAAGAGCAATGATAATATCGGTATAGTTCCCAGCTGTACTACCATGTGCTATTGGGCAGATGGACCAGATTTTGGGAAATAGAGTTTATCATTATTTCTGAGGAGGTAGCATAGGGTATGTGTGTGCACACACTCATGCTAGAGACTACTTGTGAGCCCTATAAGTAAGACGTAAGCCTCAATTGGGAAGGTATGTGGTCCCTTTGTTTTAGTTTCGTGTAGTTATGTTTGAGGTGATTGGAAGATTTTATGATCATGACCAGTACATAACTAATTACGTCACATCTGTGTGACCTTTGAGTTGCTATTATGTAGGGTGAGAGGAATAACAGGAGACACATTGTGTTTATATGGCCTTAAAATGAAAAAACAAAAAACAAAACAGGTTGCTGGTTTTATTATATACGTAAGTCATTATAGATATGGTACAGGTGAAGGCTTGACTTGGTTATTACATATGGCACCATATGTATCAGTTGCATGGTATTAGACTGTTCAGGATTGACTGTTGTCACATGGTAAAGGCACATGTATCAGTTCAGTGGTGTTGTGAGTGTTCTATTGAAAATCTTGTGTTAGACTTCCTAAGCCTTGTGCAGAGAGATTTGAGGCAGTGGTTTATGCTTTTATCACTTCCATTCATCTGTAATGTCCACCAGTGTTAATTTACTAATTTCTTGTCTGCTCACAAGCCTCAAGCATATGTGCTGATAACCATTAGGCTTACCTGAGGTTCTGGTTGGCTTTGTGTTCCTGCATATTTAGCTACTCCTTATGAAGATAACATTTACATCTACCAGTTTCATTGCTGGAGCAGTATTGATACTTGACTAGGAATGGCCAAATGAATTATTATTCGTGTGGCCTGAGAAATGATTTTGTAGACTAGCTAGTGCATAGTAGTGCTGAGGGTTCATGAGTAGGTGCTTCAGTTATATATAGCTAGGTGTTTTTTTTTTGTTGTTTTTTTTGTTTTGTTTTTTATTTTTGCTAAGCTCACCAATAGTTATTGAATATTTACTATTTGTGATGTAGGAGTTTAATTCGGTATGGATAATAAGCAACGAATTTCACGTCTCATTCTGTTGTCATGAGCTCCTCCTACTGGGTAAGAAGCTACTGTACTTACTGGCTTTATGGATGTGTATTTGTTGGCCAGATCTCTACATGAGTCATCAGTATATTTACCAAATTCTAATGACCAGTTTAGTTAAGCTGCAAGATTTAACTTAATCTTGCTGGCAATGTCATTCATCTACTAATTGTCATATCATAGTCCTGGTGATTGTCCTTTACCTGCTAATTTTATTATTATGGATTCAAGTGACCTGTTAAACTTAGAGGTCTGTTTTATAATTCAATGCTATTCTCCGTACGCGAAATCTGTGGCCTCGTATACCACATTCTGAACTCCTTTCGGAGGTCCGGGTATAAATGGAAGAATCCCCGGCATGCCCTTTGACCTCTAGCTCCTATTCAAATTAAAATATAGTAGCTGCACAAAGAGAACCCTCCATTATACGTAGCTCACTATCCTTTCAAGTCGATCCACACCATGTTTACAACAAGTGCCCTAACTAAAAAACAGCTATATGTAATCATTTTTGCGAGTAATACTCAAGTCCATCTATAAATGCCTTGTGCAGGGTTTCATAGAGGGGGGGGGGGGAACCTGGGATATCCCCCCCAAAAGAAAATCCTCCCCCCCCCAAAGATTTTTCTCATTCAATTATTTAATAGATTTGAATTCATAATAGCAATACCATAAGAACAAAGACACGTTAAATAAAGTCACTCTTAAAGTATGATTCTATGATTGCTTTGTTTGAATACATCTAATATTTCACTAAAGTTTATTTCGTTCAGTTCAGGACCTTCAATGGCAATTCTCATTAACCGTGCCAAGTTCTGTTCTGTCAGCCGGCTTCGTAATCTAGTTTTTATGAGTTTCATTTCACTAAAAGATCTCTCAGCTGTGGCTGTACCAACTGGAATCGAAAGCATAATGTCAATCAGTTTAAACGTCTCTGAAAAAATTCCAGTGTAAGCAGCTGAACGTTTCAGTTCTAATACTTCTTGGAACTCTGGTGCTTTCTCCAGTGATTTTGACTTCATAATTTCATCTCTTTCTTGAAACAATGCTCTCTTGAATATAGCCCACTCTGATATTAAATCGTCCTTGTTTAGCAGAGGTGTTGAGGAATAAGTTATTCCATCAAACTCAAATTCAGCTGGCTTACCGTGGAAGTCTCCTAAGCAACTTATCTTGTCCACTCCGTAAGAACTTAAGTCTTCCTTTGCTGGAAGCAGAGAAGGGTTGAACACTGACATTGCTGTCAAGATTTTCACAGCATTACTGTTAAACTTTCTGTCAATGTTCTCCAATAGCACATCAAAAGGGAAGTGCGACGTGGGTACGATATATGGAGACATCAGTGATATTTTTATGGCTCCTAGATGGACCATAACCATTGCCAATTGTTATGCTGTAGTCATTTTCTAGGGAAGATAGAGTAGATTTAACCTCTGACAACCAATCACTAGTTTCTTCCTTTAAGCTTTTCAAGGAGTCAACAGTTGCTTCCAAAAGAATGGGAAGTTTGCTAAAATCTGCCACCTTCATCTGCATTGAGACACTCATTTTGGCTAGAATGTGGAGAACTCGAGAGAGAACCACAATACTAGCTATTCCTACCTGACTAGCTAAGAGTAAGCTGAAACCATAGGATTCGGCATCTCCTGAAACTTCATGAAGGTGTTGTAATGTAGTAATGAGGGCAGGAAGTTCTTTTTTAATTGCTCTCACACACCTCTCATGGGAAAGCCACCTTGTGTCACTTGGCTTAGTAATTTTTAATTCAGGTAAGTTTAGGGCACACTGAATTTGTTTGCTCTATGTTAATTGACCTGATTTTCATTGCAATTCTGCTTATTTTGACAATATCTTTGAAGAATAATTCTGGATTGGATGTGGGAGGTGGGGGGAAGGGGGAGAGAAGTTTTTCCTATGTCCCCTCATTAGATTAAACGCTGTTAAATATATTACATTTACTAGTTTCATTGAAGTACTTAAAAAATCAGGACTGTTTCATACAATCCCAATTTTCCCCACCCTAGACGCAAATCCTGTATGAAACCCTGCTTGTGTATGTACCAAAGTATTTTTTGATTGAAGATGAACTCCAGGATAAGTATCTTGGAGAACTCTGACAGCACACTGTATATCTTTTGCAGTTGAATTTAGCTGCGTCAATGGCAAACAGTACTTTTCATCTCTATTTAGAGCCCGCCATTTTTTGGTCCCCTTGTTTTATTATTTTTATTTTGTCTTCTGTTAAGATGCTCATGACTTTGTTTCCAAGCTTTTGTGTGCGCTAAGTTGCTGTAATGCTACTAAAGGGGAGTCGGTGACAAAAACTGTCAGCGGCCATTTTCCACTTATCGCGAAATATGTCCCCGGCTACCCCCTTTTATACGACATTCATGTTTAAGAAACTAGTTAATAGTTGAAATTTAGCTGGAGCTAGTATATTGTGGATCGTTTATTTACCTTATTTAGGCCAGATCTTTTGTTATTCCTGCAGTTATTTTCATTTTGTTCTGAGTTTTTCTAGGCGTCTGAGTTTGATGGCCATTTTACCAACTATTATGAAGGTAATAAATTTGATTTAAATAACAAAACAACTTATTATAAAGCTTCTAGGGATGTCTCATCAGCAGAGTCAGGCTCTGCTACTCCACTGTTTGAAGACGAAGATGACCACTATGATCCTCTGGATTCTTTGGACTGCTCTGTACCAGACATCGAGCCTTCATCATTTCATCCTGACCATTCATCTGTTTTCTTGTCACCACCTTATTCCGACACCACTTTTCTTTCCCCTTCCGATACTGTGTCCGTTGCCTGCCGACGGAGCAGCATCATCTGTGTAAGGAAAGGAAGAGGTCAAGAAAGCCATCACCAGCAAGGACGAAACGATTTACCTCAACGGAGCAGTTAGACCAGCCCGGGGCTGTGGTTGTGCCACCAAGTGCTCTGCTCAGTTTGACAGAGAATTCTATTTGTCTAAGCGGGATGAGGCCAGTGCGCTGACGAGGGAGCAGCTGGACCTGGTAGTCCTTGGCCAAATTCAAGCGTTTCTGTCTGTGGATGAAGTAATCGGTCCCAGCCACAAACACACACCTACACAGCGTAGAACAACTAGAGTCAACACCTTCTATCATCTGGGGAAGAAGATCTGCAGGGGGTCTTTTCTTACTCTGCATGGAATAGGTAAAATAATAATACTAAATAACTAAATAAAACGAAAATGAATAAATTAATTTAATAAAAATTTAAAAATGAGAGAAAATACCAACAACAGCACCAATAAACTTTTAAATATAAATAAGATGGAATTATAGTATACAACTTCATTTTTAACAATAATTAACCTTTGTATGTCACCTCATTCAGACACTGACACCACACATTCAGTCACCAACTCCTTCACCATCACCAGTTTCGTCACGCCCTTCTAAAAGAATTAGAAGTACAGACATCAATTATTAATTTTTTTTTTTTTTTTTAGTCATCTCTTTTAAATTATGTATCATCTATACAAATAATAAACATCTTTACTTTGTTCTTATGTCCAGTGTTATCAAAATCTATCTATTTACATTGAATACGCAATATAATTATCCCAACTCAGCTAAAACCACTAAAAAAATACTCTTGTGGACAATAGTAAAAACAGACATTACCAAGATAAATAAAACTTATTACGTGCGAACACTAATAAAAATGACTCTAGTACGTGCTGACACGAATAAGAATGACTCTAGTACATGTGGGCACTAATAAGAATGACTCTAGTACATGCGGGCATTAAAAAGAATAACTTTAGTACATGCGGGCACTAAAAGGAATGATTCTAGTACGTGTACACACTAATAAAAACCCACAAGCCTACCTCAGAACCACTCAGATAGCCTCGAAAGACAAATTTTTGCGACAGGAATTGAAACTGGAAGTGACATCATGTGACATGCCCACCAGTGAAGAAATAATTTGGCCTCAAGGACTTGGCCCATACCTCCAAAGATCACCTGATTAGTAAATTATTTCATCGGGTATCGTATTTTCCTTACAACAACAGCTACTACAATCAAACTGACACTTGCAAACACTAACTTAATTGAACATACTACAACTGACAGACACTAGAATGTGCTTGCTGACACTAATACGAATAAATCTAGTACGTGATAACACTAATAAGAATGACTCTAGTACGGTGTAATCACTATGTGCATGCATGGTGTTAGTATTATGTGCGTGCACAGTGTTTGGTGTTAGCACTATGTGCGTGCACAGTGTTAATACTATGTGTGTGCACAGTAATAGCACTATGTGCGTGCAGTGTTAGTACTATGTGCGTGCACAGTAATAGCACTATGTGCGTGCAGTGTTAGTACTATGTGCGTGCACAGTAATAGTACTAGTGTGTGCACAGTGTTTGGTGTTAGCACTATGTGCGTGCACAGTAATAGTACTAGTGCGTGCACAGTAATAGTACTAGTGTGTGCACAGTGTTTAGTGTAAGCACTATGTGCGTGCACAGTAATAGTACTAGTGCGTGCACAGTGTTTGGTGTTAGCACTATGTGCGTGCAGTGTTAGCACTGTGCGTGCACAGGAATAGTACTATGTGCATGCACAGTGCTAGCACTATGTGTGTGCACAGTATTAGTACTATGTGTGTGCATAGTATTACGTGTGTGCAGAGTGTTAGCACTGTGCGTGCACAGTAATAGTACTACGTGCATGCACAGTGTTAGTACTATGTGTGTGCACAGTAATAGTACTATGTGCATGCACAGTGTTAGTACTATGTGTGTGCACAGACGTGCATGCACAGTGCTAGTACTATGTGCGTGCACAGTCAAGCTCTCCAAAGACACCCAAGCAGATTCTCCTGCAGCTGTGAGCCATGATATATCTATTCTAAACTAGTGACTCCAGGCTTCATTAATACACCACCGCTTCTTCATCGTCTAGGACCCTCCTGTACATTCCAGAAGTATTCTACTATTCCGCGCCGCCGGGCTCACTCGCACAGTAACTTTCCTTCAGTGTTTGCTATCACCATCCAGAATTTTGTCCACAATAAATTGCGCGCTCAGAGTGGGGGCGGGGTTGAAGAATCAAATGAATACGAATCAATAATTAGCTTCGGTATCTAAAAATTGAAATTCAGACGTATTGGATGGCCAGAATGAACTCATATTTGTACACAGGTACACACCACATTAAAAAAACACCATTACACTGAGTTTTTTGTTTTGTTTTTTATAGGATACAAAAAAAAATATAAAAATATTTATAAAAATGGAAAATAAATACTAATATAAAAAATATGGCATTGTAATGTTGTGGGGAAGCCTATACTATACCGCTGGGGGAAAATTTTTGAGTCGTAACTGCAACGGTCGCCCCTGAATTTTGCTGAATAGCTGTAAGGTTTGTACCGTTGTTTCTCAGTTCCTGGTTGGTCTTTTTTCTTGAAACTTGGTTTATAAGAGCGGTCTGTTGGTGTCTGTTTCAGCGGCAACAACAAAGTAAGCGTACATTGAACATAAAACGAGAAATAAATACATAGCATAACTCCTCCATCTGCGGTTTAGTGCTGCAGTTTCAAGTGGTACTGCACCCTGAATTGAGGGCAAAAGCCTCCTCCTCTTCTCTCCCCTTGCCTCCTGAAATAAATCGTGTCAACTGCCTGCTTGGAAACAGATAGAGGTGTTAGGCACATATGTAGTACATTGAATGTGCATCTTTGAAGTTACAGAGGCTTAACTAGGTTGTTAAAAGGGACATGAGTTGTTAAAGGGGACATTACTTGTTATAGTTAAATAGTTGACGAGGAGGTAAGGTGGTTTTTCTAAATGAAGGGAGCTAGATGTTCAGCTCCCCAATAACTATGCAGGGTTTCATACAGGAGATTTTCTGGAGGTGGGGGGGGAGGGTTTAGAAGTGGGGCCCACACGTTTGATTGACCACACCCGATTTTGCTGAAATCACACCCATGTAATTAAAAATCGTCTCAGGTCTAGAATTAGTGACACCACTCTTGGAAAACTAATGCGTATTGCAATTGAAGGACCTCAATTAACTGAAGTGAACTTTCACCAAATATTAGATATATACAAACAACAAACTCACAGAATACCATTATAAATTATAACCACAGAATATCATTAAGTAGTAAATATTATTAATTTATTTTATGAAATTCTGGGGGGGGGGGGAATCCCAGGGCGCCCCTACCTCTGTATGAAACCCTGCTATGTCATTGTAATTATGGATGTATACAGATAGTGATTGGGGGGAAGGGGAGAGATGGCATTGGGATCCCCCCCACCCCCCAATAGCTTGAGTTCAACCCTTTCTATTAAAGCAGAATTATGCTAGATTTTATTCATCCTGACATGATGAATTTGACTATAATATACGTATAATGTGACAAAGTAAGTAAAAAATTTAGTCACACATGCAAAAATTGTTACGTCAAAAGTCCCGCCCCCCTCAGAAATTTTTTGTATACATACCTAGTAAATACTCAATTCTTGTTTTACTTTTTTTTTTAATTTTTATTTTATTTTTTTTAGGTTAAGTTTCCAGATTTTTCATTGTGAATACTGGGGACATTGAAGTTTCTAATAAAGACAAGATAAATGGATCTGATGTTCTCTCAAGGTAAATAAAAATTGTGCCATTAAAAATAAGTATTAGTGATGTTCACTTAATCTTTGGTGTATTTAAAACTAGGACAATATCCTTACATGATTGTGTCTTTAGTTGGTCTGTGCCCTAGAGATAAATTCTGATTTATTTCCATGTTGGGAAAACATACTATTGTACATTTTCTCCCCTTAATGCTACTATATTGTGGACCTTTTCCGTATTGAACTGACATTGTGGACATTTTTCCGTATTGAACTAATTTATTGTGGACACTTTTCCATACTAAACTATGGACACTTTCCGTATTGACTAACATAATTGTGGACCCTTTTCCATATTGAACTTATGTATTGTGGACCTTTTTCCGTACTGAACTAATGTATTGTGGACCCTTTCCTGTATTGAACTAATATATTGTGGACCTTTTTCCATATTGAACTTATATATTGTGGACCTTTTTCCATATTGAACTAATGTGTTGTGGACACTTTTCGGTATTGAACTTATGTATTGTGGACACTTTTTCATACTGAACTATGGACACTTTCCGTATTGACTAAAGTATTGTGGACCACAATCCATATTGAACTGATATATTGTGGACCATTTCCAACTAACATATTGTGGACCCTTTTCCATATTGAACTTATGTATTGTGGACCTTTTTCCGTACTGAACTAATGTATTGTGGACCCTTTCCTGTATTGAACTTATATATTGTGGACCCTTTTCCATATTGAACTTATATATTGTGGATCATTTTCCGTACTGAACTAATGTATTGTGGACCCTTTTCTGTATTGAAGTAATGTATTGTGGACCCTATTCCATATTGAACTTATATATTGTGGACCTTATTGTGGACCTTTTTCCATGTTGAATGGATAGATTGTAGACCGCAATCCATATTGAACTTTTATATTGTGGACCTTTTTCCGTACTGAGCGAATGTATTGTGGACCCTTTTCTATATTGAACTAATATATTGTGGACCCTTTTCCGTATTGAACTTATATATTGTGGACCTTTTTCCATACTGAACTAATGTATTGTGGACCCTTCTGTATTGAACTAATATATTGTGGACCTTTTTCCATATTGAACTTATATATTGTGGACCCTTTTCCATATTGAACTTATATATTGTGGACCATTTTCCGTACTGAACTAATGTATTGTGGACCCTTTTCTGTATTGAAGTAATGTATTGTGGACCCTCTTCCATATTGAACTTATATATTGTGGACTATTGTGGACCTTTTTCCATGTTGAATGGATAGATTGTAGACCGCAATCCATATTGAACTTTTATATTGTGGACCTCTTTCCGTACTGAACGGATGTATTGTGGACCCTTTTCCATATTGAACTAATATATCGTGGACCCTTTTCCGTATTGAACTTATATATTGTGGACCTTTTTCCGTACTGAACTAATGTATTGTAGACCCTTTTCCATATTGAACTTATATATTGTGGACCTTTTTCCGTACTGAACTAATGTATTGTGGACCCTTTTCTGTATTGAATTAATGTATTGTGGACCCTTTATTCATATTGAATGGGTATATTGTGGACCGCAATCCATATTGAACTTATATATTGTGGACTCTTTACCGTACTGAACTAATGTATTGTGGACCCTTTTCCATATTGAACTAATATATTGTGGACACTTTTCTGTACTGAACTAATATATTTTGGACCCTTTTCCGTATTGAACTAATGTATTGTGGACCGTTTATTTGAATGGGTATATTGTGGACCACAATCCATATTGAACTAATATATTGTGGACCTTTTACCATATTGAACTAATGCATTGTGGACACTTTTCCATTTTGAAGTAATATATTGTGGACCCTTTTCCATATTGAACTTATATTTTGTGGACTTTTTTCCATATTGAACTAATGTATTGTGGACACTTTTTTGTATTGAACTAATGTATTGTGGATCATTTTCCGTATTGAACAGATATATTGTGGACCTCTATATTGAAGTAATATATTGTGGACCCTTTTCCGTATTGAACTAATGTATTGTGGACACTTCTGTATTGAACTAGTGTATTGTGGACCCTTTATCCATATTGAAGTAATATATTGTGAACCGTTTCCATATTGAACTAATGTATAGTGGACCCTTTATCCATAATAAAGTATATTGTGGACACTTCTGTATTGAACGGATATATTGTGGACCGCAATCCATTTTAAACTAATATATTATGGAGCCTTTTCCTTATTGAACTTATAATTTTGTGGACCCTTTTCCATATTGAACTTATGTATTGTGGACATTTTTCCATATTAAACTTATGTATTGTGGACCCATTTCCATATCAAACTAATATTTATTGTGGACACCTTTTCCATGTTAAACTATATATTGTGGACACTTTTCCATATTGAAGTAATATATTGTGGACCCTTTTCCATATCGAACTTATATATTGTGGACTTTTTTCCATATTGAACTAATGTGTTGTGGACACTTTTTTGTATTGAACTAATGTATTGTGGACAGTTTTCCGTATTGAACTAATGTATTGTGGACCCTTTATTCATATTGAATGGGTATATTGTCGACCGCAATCCATATTTTTTATGTATTGAACTAATTATATTGTGGATACTTTTCCGTATTGAACTGACATGTGGACACTTCTCTGTATTGAACTAATATATTGTGAACCCTTTTCCGTATTGAAGTAATATATTGTGGAGCCTTTTCCTTATTGAACTAATATGTTGTGGACCCTTTTTCATATTGAACTTATATATTGTGGACTCTTTTCCATGTTGAACTTATGTATTGTGGACCTTATTCCGTACTGAAGTAATGTATTGTGGACCCTTTTCTGTATTAAAGTAATGTATTGTGGGCCCTTTTCCATATTGAACTAATATATTGTGGACCCTTTTCCATATTATTGAACTTATGTATTGTGGACCTCTATCCATATTGAACTTATGTATTGTGGACCTTTTTCCGTACTGAACTAATGTATTGTGGACCCTTTCCTGCATTGAAGTAATGTGTTGTGGACCTTTTTCCATATTGAACTTATATATTGTGGACCCTTTTCCATATTGAACTTATGTATTGTGGACCTCTATCCATATTGAACTAATATATTGTGGAGCCTTTTCCTTATTGAACTAATATGTTGTCGACCCTTTTCCATATTGAACTTATATATTGTGGACCCTTTTCCATATTGAACTTATGTATTGTGGATTTCTATCCATATTGAACTTATGTATTGTGGACCTTTTTCCGTATTGAACTTATATATTGTGGACCTTTTCTGTTCTGAACTAATGTATTGTGGACACTTTTCTGTGTTGAACTAACATATTGTGGACTCTTTTCTGTATTGAACTAATATATTGTGGACACTTTACCGTACTGAACTAATGTATTGTGGACCCTTTTCCATATTGAACTTATATATTGTGGACCTTTTTCCATATTGAACTAATGCATTGTGGACACTTCCATATTGAAGTAATATATTGTGGACCCTTTTCCATATTGAACTAATATTTATTGTGGACACCTTTTCCATAAACTAATATATTGTGGACCTTTTTCCATATTAAACTAATATATTGTGGACACTTTACCGTACTGAACTAATATATTGTGGACCCTTTTCCATATTGAACGGATATATTGAGGACCGCAATCAATATTGAACTAATATATTGTGGAGCCTTTTCCTTATTGAACTAATGTGTTGTGGACCCTTTTCCATATTTAACTTATGTATTGAACTAATTGTATTGTGGATACTTTTCCGTATTGAACATACATTGTGGACACTTCTCTGTATTGAACTAATATATTGTGGACCCTTTTCCGTATTGAAGTAATATATTGTGGACCCTTTTCCATAGTGAACGGATGTATTGTGGACCTCTATCCAAATTAAAGTAATATATTATGTACCCTTTTTCTTATTGAACTAATATATTGTGGACCATTATTCAGAGCGGTAAACAATTCAATATTAGGATGCTACGGTAATGATCGCTTAGCCAGAGGATTCTGTTTAGTGAAGTTTGGGTTGGGGTCGAACAAAGAGCTAACGCAAAAAATAGGAGAAAGTCAAAGTATACAAAATGACATACGTACGTCCAAACATATATATAAATAAACAAACATCCCCGATTTTCAATTGAGTTCCCTCTGTAAGTGTCTCGCTCGCTCGCCGACTAAATATTTGTGTAGTATAATTATTTGTCTTAATTTTAAGTTAGGTTTTATCTGTGTAGTCTAATGCAATTTCATTTTGTGTGTGTTTATGTGTTCAGAATTTTGAAGGGGACGTTGTGGATGTTGTGAATACTATCTGAAAGATTTATATCGGGAATAGGATGCAAGCGTCAAGTATGAAGTTCTGTTTTCACCGGAGAACTCTCCATGCAGTGATAACAATGATCAAGCAATATTCACACAGAATCTTTATTTTATTGGACGAAGTGATTTCTTTTTTCAAATGTTTCAAAATTTTTATGGTGCAAGATCACTTTTTTTTGTGGTCATTATACTTTTGTTTTACGTATGATAAATATTTGAAATAATAGGCAATATGAAAGATATACGCAGGCTATCTACTATTGTTATAACCAGTGTAGTATACTTTTGATATACTTAAGTTATACATATGCGTAGTATACTTTTGATATACTTAAGTTATACATATGGTTTACATATGGTTTACACCAGTAGTATACTTTTGTTATATCAATGTTATACACACCTGTGTAAACCGGTACCTATACACAGGAGAAACACTGGTGTATACTAGATGAGTGACCCTGGTGTTTCTCATATGTATAACAAAGTTATCCTTATGTTATACACCGGTGTATACTGAAGTATTTGCATGGTGCTATGCGTCAATATAATGGCTGGACCAAAAATATTTATCCAAATTACAGTGCCTCTCTTAAACCCACAGTGTGATTTTGCGAGAGATAGTGGACCTATTCTAACAGCAGATATTGAATACTGCATTTTAAATGTTAAAAGTGAGGCCAAAAAATGACCGGACTATTTATCTAAGCATTATAAATTACAGAATGTTTCCAAATTCACTTTAGAAAAAGAACCAACTTTAGATCATGCAGCTACCTTACAGCAAACTCTCTGTCGAGTTTACTATGCAAGCTATATATCTCTATGGGACATTTATATTCAAACTACATTATGTATTACAATTTAAGGCACTTAGATCACTCACACTTGAGCGATTTAGTAAAAAATGAGGATTAAGCTCTCAAAAATGGACCAATTTGGTCCTGGTACAACCATCTACATTGGGAAAACCTGCCACAGCATTTATCCAGTGTCAGCCATTTTTACAATATCTTGCAATTCGCCCCCCCCCCCCCCCCCCCCCATCTGAGGGTCCACTATTTGTCTCTTGGGATAGCAGGCCAGTGACACATTCCTTCTGAATAGGAGCCTCTACTACCGCAGTAGCTTGTGGCCTCAGTGACAAGCTAATTAAGACATTGGTAAGGTTGTCTAGTGTAGCCACTTTCATCAAGGTGCCTCAGGAGGAGCTAGCATCAGTCGCACTGCAACTATGTTGGTTACCAAGCACTCATCAGGCCATAGCTAACAAGAAATACCTCTCAATTTGAAGTCAATCTGGTTGTCAAACAGAACTCATCATAGCAAAGATAATGAGTTAATTTGCACACTTCATTCTCAAAATAATGATTATAAAAATAAAAAATAGATGGGGAGGAATTTCTATCAGAAATTACAGTGTTAGGGTATGGGGTCACTCCCCAAGTATAGGCGGACCAAACAATGTAGTATGATATCCCTCATGCATAAGAATTAGCCTCAGCCAGCTGGCTGATGGGCAAGACAATATGTAGAAGCTCTGCCAGAAGTAGCTAATCCTCATCAATGCCTCTGGTCGGGCTGAGCACTAGTTGCTGTCTAAAGCAAATGGTCTGGTTTTACACCAATATGAGAGTTGTAAGCAATGAGATTTTCAGAGAATAGAGTCAGAAGCACCTGGCTCTCTACAATGCCAGACTATCTACAATGCCAAGACCGGAAGCGTCTGGTTTTCTGCAATGCCAAGGCCAGTAAATATGAGCTTTCTACAACAATGCGAGGGCCAAAAGCACCTGACTCCCTAAAAAGCTAAGGGGACTTTGATCTCTACAATGCCAAAGCCACTGTCTACAATGCAAAGGCCAGTAATAACTGGCTGTCAACAATGCCAAGGCCAGAGACTGAAGCCTTATGCTGGCTGCTGGAGAAGAAGGGAACCAGGCCCATCCACAAATCTCTTGCACTGTACCTCCTAAGTTGTAGTTGCTAATTGGGCCTAGAACGTACTAAGGGTTAATTGTTTTGTCAGCACGTGAAATCGAGCAGGGCGTTGTGAATTTGGTGCACAGGGGTCTCACTTTATTTGCTGGTGGCTCCATTTCTGGGAGGATTCATCTGCTGGGTCTCACTTCATTAGCTGGTTCTCGCTTCATGGTTTGCTGGGTGGTTCCTATGTAAGTTCTCTTGTATCAAAGTTCTCATTATATAATATAAATCAATAAGCATAACCCAAATAATATATGTTCACAACAGGAAATATGAAAGACCACAGGAAATGAATAAGTAATAGGAAGTAAATGAATAAGATACAGGAAGTTATCAATTAATGCTAACTGTCATATCTCCCCTTCTAAGAACCTAATGATAATAATCGGGGGGGGGGGGGGGGGGGGGGTTGAATATTAGTTCCAGTTTGTGAGCGAGTTTGTATCCTGCGGGAAGTTGTTGATGATTGTGGTATTTCTTCTTCTACTGTGGATTCTCTGTTATCTCGATTTATGCCCCAGGATACAGGTGAATTGTGAAGACTTGTTTCAGTCTCTTGAGCTGGAGTGTCTTGTTCTGGCTGTACCCTAAGGTGGTGTCGATTTCTTTCAATTCTGCCTGATGGTGTATCCACCACATATGATCTCGGACAATTTGCCTGAGTAACCACAGTTCCACTCACTAATCTTCGTTCAGCAGGAAATCCATACGGGTGTTTCCTCCAGAATCTTAGGACCAGGTTGGACTTGGTGACGCTGGTTGAAATGGTTTCGCATATTTTGTTTCCTTGTCTGGTCTTTCTTACGAAACTCCTCCAATACGGCCAAGTTGGTATGAGAAAATTATCTGTTTGGGGAACTAGAGTTCGTATTCGACGTCCCATACAAAGTTCAGCATGGCTCAGGTTGCACCATGGTAAGGGAGTATTCCGATGATTCAAAAGTGCCCTGTATGGATCAGAAGCAGCAGATTGCTTAAATAGTTGTGTGACAGTTTGTACAGTGCGTTCCGCTTGACTATTACTTTGTTGGTACCTGGGCTACTAGTAGTGTGAGTAATACCGTAATCCTTTGTGAACTCCGAGAATCTTTGAGAATTGTATTGTGAGCCATTGTCCGTACGCAATGCTTCTGGAATTCCACGTCTAGAAAACATTGCTTTAAGGCTTGTGATAACTGTATTGGATATGGTAGTGCTCAGCCTGATCACCTCTGGATATCTCGAAAAATAGTCCACCACGATAAGGTAGTGTTCACTGTTGATCTCAAAAAGATCTGAACCCACTACTTGCCAGAGATACTTCGGCAATGGTGTTGTCATAAGTGATTATCTTCTTACTGGAGCCACCTTTGCACACTCTGAACACTGTTTGACAAATTTTCCTTTGCTCTTGAAACTCCTGGCCACCATACTGAAGCTCTGACTCGCATTCGGCATCTCTCTATCCCTTGATGTCCCTCGTGGATTTTCATCATTGTCTCCTTTTGGAGAGATTGAGGGATAACTATTCGATCATTGTTCATCAACAAACCGTTATTCATGGTTAGTGAACCTCTCTCTTTCCAATATAGACTTAACACACCTTGACTCGTTGTCTTTGTGGCCATCCATTTCCGCAAAGCTCTATCACTTGCCTGCATGTTTCATCATTTCTCTATGCTTGACAATATTTATCAAGTCGACTGCCCGATGCTGGTAATATTGCTGTGGTCACTTCAACATATTTTTCAATTTCCGCTACTTCATTTATTTCCCTATGGTTTGATTCCTGAGTGGAGCACGAGATAATGCATCTGCTGTGTGCAGTTCTTTCCCCGCTACATGATGAATGCTATAGTCGTATCTATTTAGCCTAAGTCGGAACTGAACGATGCGAGGAAAAAGTTGATTCAATCTTTTGGTACTCAGTAGTGGTATGAGGGGTCTGTGGTCTGATTCAATCTGAAATTGTGTTCCCAAAATGTAGTCATGAAATTTTTCGCACACCCACGTAGTTGGCAGCGCTTTTTTTTTTTCGATTTGTGCATAATTTCTCTCTGTTGATGATATAGCACGTGAAGCATATGCAATCGGTCTCCAATCTTTACCAGACTTCTGTAGTAACACAGCACCTAATCCAAATGAAGAAGCATCTGCTGAAATTTTAAGATCAGCAAGTGGGTTATAGAGAGCTAGAAGAGCAGGTTTGGTCAATTCAGTTTTGACCGCAAGAAAAGCTTCTTGATGTTTAGGATTCCAGCACCATGCATTTTTCGGACTCAACAGTTCCTGCAATGGTTGACTAAAGTCAGCAAGACTACTTTAAAATTTACCCATTGGGTTGGCCATACCCAAAAACCTTCGCAATTCTGTTATATTAGTTGGGGGTTTCATCTCAGCTATTGCAGTTGTTTTTGCTGGATCTGGATGGATACCTTGGCTATCAATGACATGACCAAGAAAATTGACACTTGTAGCTTTAAACCGACATTTATCCCAGTTCAGTGTAACATTTGACTACAGTAAACAATCCAGCACAGCTCTAAGTCTTGAATCGTGCTCTTCCTCAGTGCTACCAAAGATTAGTATATCATCTGTTTTGCTTACCACCCCAGGAAGACTGGTTAATATTGTCTCAATTCTTTTCTGAAAAACTTCAGGGCGTTAGAAATTCCAAATGGGAGTTTTTTAAAACAATATCTGCCAATTGGTGTGACAAAAGTAGTCAGTGGTTGCGATTGTTCGGCTAGCGGTATCTGCCAGAACCCGCTAGCGGTCGCTATTGGCATCAAGTTTTGAGAAAAACGCTCCCTTTGTTATCTGTGCCAAAATGTCATCAACAGTAGGTATCGGGTGTGCTTCTCTGAAGACTCTTTTATTAAGTGGTTTTAAGTCAACACATATACATACTGTCCCATTGGATTTAGGTACCACTACTATGCCGGAGCACCATTCTGTAGGCTCCTCTATTTTTGTGATTACACCCAAACTCTCCATATGTTCTAGCTCCTCTATGACTTTCTGTCTCAATGGGATCGGAACAGCTCTAGGTGTATACAAAGCATAAGGGCAAACATCTTCACTAAGTTGGATTGTATATGATCCTCAAAATTCCCCAAACCTTCAAACAGTTTGCTATATTTTTTTTCTGATTTCTGATCGATCAGATACTTGGCTTTCAATTTCCTCTGTTCTACACAGTAGTTGTAAACCCGTAATTGCAGGTAGGCCCAGAAGATTATTTTTTAATCCCCTAACTACAAATACTGTCATTTGTGAGAGTTGTTGTGAACTGACCAATTACTTGCAAACTTTGGTGGGTTGGGCTATGAAGTATCTTGCAGGGCTTTTGCAATTGACTATCATTCAATTTCTTGTATGTTTCTACATTTACAGCTGTGACTTCTGCCCCAGTGTCTATTTTGAATGGGACTGTCTGTTTTCCCACTTGTATGTTACAATGCCAAGACTTATGCTGATCAGAAGAGACTGTGTTTAAGTATGGAGATCAACCTCATTTAATTGGTCTATTTCATTCATGAATACATTCTTAGATCTGCAACATGCCCCAAAATTGCGTTTGCAGCATTGTTGCATCTGTAACATACTACACTCATTGCTGGACATCTCTCACCTTGGAAATGTCTCTCCCGACCACATCTCTGCCACATGAGGTGTGTGACCTTGTAGTTGAAGTTGTACTGCAACCACTAACGGCACCTGCTTTTGCTGACCTCTGAAGTATGGACATACTGTCTACCTGGCGCTGCTGACGTTGTTGATGCTGTTGTAAAAGGTGACTTGGTGACCAGTTCCACCAATATTGGGTTTGTTTTGGACCCTTCTTTAAGCTCTGTTTGTTGTTCAGCTATTGCTTCCCTTTGCCGTATAGCTATTTTAGCTTTCTCCAATGTAAAGAGTGGAATCCCCTTGTAGTTTCTGCGAAAGTGCCTCATCTCTGATTCCCAGTACTAGTCGGTCTCGTAATAGTTTGTCCTTAAGTGCACCATATTCACAATTTTCGACAAGACTGTATAGTGCAGTGATAAACTTCATACTGGTGTTTTTTTGTACCACAGTGTCATATTTTTTCTGTTCCTCTTCTGTAGGGTTTGTAGATAGAGAAGGACTTTGTCCCCTTGATCTCACATGCAATATAGCAGTGTATTCACTTGTCTCAGTTCACTGTCAGTAGCTAAATTGGAGGCGGCTTGTCGTTACTGTTCAAATCTTTTCTTCCATTTCATCTGGCTTTGTAAAATTAAATTGTTCTGGTATTGTCAACCTTAAATCCCACTTCTGACACCAAGTGCAAGTTCTCTTGTATCACAGTTCTCATATAATACAAATCAATAAGCATAACCCAAATACACAAATGTCCATACTTATATATGTTCACAACAGGAAATATGAAAGACCACAGGAAATGAATATGAAACAGGAAGTAAATGAATAAGATACAGGAAGTAATCAATTAATGCTAACTGTCCAGTTGGGTCGAGCTCAGCCTAGTTTCGCTACAACCCTAGTCTATACTGGTAAGCGGGTAAAGGGTATAGACTAAGCGGGTAAAGGGTGACAAAGAGTATAGACTAAAGTTGTAGCGAAACTAGGCTGAGCTCGACCCCAGCAGATTAATCCTGGCTCCGTTTCTCGCTCCAATAGTTGTAGTTGTTGACAGCTTAGTAGCAGACTAGGCTGGGTTAATACCAGGCACAGTACCAGCGATGGTTGGTTAGGTAAAGAAGAGTGTCAGGTGGGATCATGCTGTGGTGGAAGCTATGAGGAACTGTCACCAATTGTGGTAGAAGGGGTCAGGAAACAACCAGGGAAGTAGTCTGCCACCAGAGTGTTGATGCTAGCTGTAACCACAAGCTTTCAAAGCTTCCCAATAATCCCTCACACAGATGTTTCAAGTCTGGTTTAGAATTAATAGAATAAAAATTAAACAGAATGCATGTGACACAACACTGAACAGCACATGGCACAGCCAAGCAAATATATACAGCCTGACTGCACATGCTCAAAGGATGACATGGCATAAAACTAAAAATAGAATGTCTAAAGATAGTACAGTAAATAGTGTTAATTAGCTAGTGCATGGGAATACAAGTCACTGTTTTGAAGTTTGGTGATTCTACCACACCTCCCCTTCCTTTAGAGATGCTTCTTCTCGCTTCTTGAGAGAGACATCTTCATCTGGTGAAGAATTCCATGATTGCCTTGAGAGGGCATCAGCAATGGGATTTGCTTCTCCACTGATGTGTAGTAAATAAAAAATGATATTCTGATAACTTGATTTTCCATCTCAAGAGCCGTGATGATGGAGGTTGACCATCCAAAATACTGACAAGTGGTTTGTGATCGGTAAATGCTTTGAAGTATTTGCCAGAAAGATAGTAGTGAAAATGTTGTAAGGTTGCAAGTAAGGCCAATGCTTCCAAATCCAAGATTGCATAATTCTTTTCTCTTGGCAATAATTGCCTGGAGTAAAATCCACAGGGAATCCATGACAAATTTCGATAGACACACACAAAAGCAGCAAATGCTCACTGTGTTTCAGATCTTTTGATTTTCTGGGTTTTCATGTTGGGCAAGGCAATCTCACCATCCCTGCAGCTAGAGTTTCATATTCACCTCATTTAAAGTTCCAGAATCAAAATCTGCTCTCAAATCATTTCTTGGTTTCATTGCATTTTACTCAAAATTCATACCATCACTTGCGAACTATACCACCATTCTCAATTCTCACATGCCAAAGGAAGAGCCATTTGTTGTTCACCCCACCAATGATTATGTCAGTGCATTCAACTTTATTATCACTGCTATCAAGAATCACTCTTCATTAATCATCCCTGTCAAGTGTGTTTGCTGATGCCTCTCTCAATGGAGTGGGAGGAGCTTTAGATTCAGGGGACATGGGGACTTGGTGAAACCCCTTTAACAAATCAAGCTTTGAAAGAAATGATGCGTTTCCAAGCTGAGACAGGATTTCTTCAATGGATGGCATTGAAAATGGTTCTTTAACGGTGATGGAGTTTAATTTTCAGGAATCTATAACTATTCTAATGCCACCATCTTTTTTAGACACTGGCATTGGTGAGCTGCTGTACTTAGCGGTTGATGGCTAAATTATGCCTAATGAGAGGAGATTCTCAATTTCCTCCCTAAAAGCTGTTTGATGGGCAAGTGGGATTGAGTAGGGTGGTGACCAAACTGGAATAGTGGTGTCAAGGAAATAGAATGAGTGGCTAACATTGTTGCACCAGGAATATCAGAAAAGACAGAAGGAAAACTATTGAGAACATATCAAGTTGCTGTTGCTGAGATGAGGAAAGTGGCATTGGTTGTGGGGTGATATTCGAAAGATTGAAATCGTCAACATCTTCATTAGGTATGATGATAGATCTGTTACTGAAGTTGATTTCTTCAATTGGCTGAGATGCACAACTTTTGGTTTTGATTTTGAACCTTGTGGCTTGATGCTACAGTTGACAGGGGGTATGAGGTCACAAATGACAAAAGGTCCATCCCAAGATGCTTCCAAGCATCTGTTGATGCCAGGAGCCCTTTTAAAAACAATGTCACCTTGCTTGAGTGATGATGCTAATTGAGATTTTTTAGTGAGTCTGTTGATTGAGTGTTTTGATGACAAAGCTTTCTTGACATGATGAAGTTGACATGATAACATGTTATCTAAATCAGCAATGAATTGAGGTAAATTGATGCTGGTTGGTGATGGAGTAGACCAAATTGATTTCAAGGATGATAGAATGTAAGGAGTTGGTTTTATGAATAAAAATTCTTGTGGAGTGAAACCATGCCTTGAATGAGGAGTGTTTCTGGTGAAGTACAAAAATCTAAAACTATAGGCCAGTCATGTTTGGCTGTTATGCATTTCGAAATCATGGCTTTCAAGGTGCTGTGAAAACATTCTAAGCGGCCATTTGACTGCGGGTGGTATGGAGATGTTTTTAATTCTAGCAATACCAAAATGCTTGTACACATGATTGAGAGTTGAGGACAGGAAATTTGCACCCTGGTCTGAAAAAATTTGTATTGGAGCACCAAGAATAGAGATAATGGAAAGTATTGCTTTTGCAGTATCTTCTGCTGTGTAGTTTCTGATGGCGACAGCAAAAGGATAACCAGTGGCTAGTTCCATAGCTGTAAGAATGAATCTGAATTTCTGCTTTGAAGTTGGTAAAGGTCCTACTATGTCAATTGCCAATTTCTCACCTCTGTGGGAAAAAACACACCAGATTTAGAATGCCTCAAACACTTGTCACAACTTTGGACATGCTTTTTGATGTCATCTGCAAGACCTGGCCACGTAAAATGTTTGTTAAGCAGTGACCTGGTGGTATTTACACCACCGTGACCCAAACCCTCATGAGTTGCTACTAAGACTTTGTGTTGTAGTTGCTGAGGAACCACCAAAGCATGTGAAATGGTGTTTAATGTTGAGGCCATGCACATCAGAATGCCATTCATGATGAAAAAATGCTTTTCTCCTTTTCTAGCATGTTATGAATGTAATGATTGATCAGAAAGTTGAAGCTTCTTAAATTGATCTTTAGTCATGCCATCAAAGGATAATGTCGGGAGTGACACAAGAATGAGCAATGTTTGATCAGAATTACCAGTGAGAGTGAATTCAGAAACGGTGATGATTTCAGGTGAAACAGATGCTACTGGCTCAGTTTCATGTGAATCAGTAGTGTCAGAAATGAAAGAATTAGGAGTATCAGGAATGAAATCAGAAATGCTGTCAAATGACAAAGGATTGCCACCTTCAGAAGCATGCAATGCCTCTGCAACACGCGTTGCCAAATTATCTTGAGACTGCATAGCTCTGGTGACAGTAAGTACTGACTGTGGCTCAGTTTTGACTGATTGCAACAGTGCCAAAATATTTTCCTTTCCAAAATCTGTACCAAGTAAAACAGTATTCATGGGCAGTTTGGGTTCTACAGCAAGTCTGCAAACACCAGACATGGTAGACAGTTCCACTGTCATTTCATAAACAGGGACTGAATGTGGAATTTGTGAGGTGATAGGGTTTCAGTGACAAAATCAACAGATACAAGGGAGCACTTAGCACCAGAATCAATTATGATGGGTGTGGTAATGCCATTTACAACTCCATGAATGACTATGTCTTCGTCAATGAAACAATTGAGAGGTGTTGATGATACTTCAGTGAATGATGCAGAATTGGAACCAGAGAATTGAACTCTTCTAGTTGGCCTGCTGGTTCTGGGGACAGGTGTTGGTCTGGTTGTTGTGACTCAGAATGAGAATTAGGAGTTGAATAGGAAGTGGGAACAGGTTGAAATTGGGATGTAACAGAAATGAATGATGGACATCTGTTAGCATAGTGTCGTGTTTGATGACACTTATAACAGGTAACACTGGAAATATCTCTTCTTGGGACAGGGTTTGGTGGTGGAGAATGACGGTTGGAATGAGTATGGTGATGTTGGAATGAGGATTGGTGGGAATGGAAATGAGGTTTGGAATGATGGTTGTGGCTGGAATAAGAATTTGTGAAGTTGTTGGAACGTGGATTGGAAAATTTGGAATGAACAGGACTAACATGTTGATCATGACTGCCAAATTTGGGTTTATGTGATTGTTCAGAATAAGCAAGCAAAGTACTGCAATCTTGAATGAATGATTGGTCAGTTTATTCTCTATTCAGAACAGTATCTCTGGCATCACCCGGCATTCCTGCCAAAACACCAGGTGTGGAAAATACTTGAGCAAGAGCATCAATGTCTCCTTCAGGGAATTTGGACAAAAAAAGGTAAGCTTCCCAGTAAAACAAACGTATACCTCCAGTTATTGAACCACTGAAGCAATGACTTGGAGCCATTCTGTTTGTATTTCAATGGAAGTGAATTCAAGCAATCAGTGTAGGAATAGCCTGCCATGTTAAGCAAAATTGACCTCTTGGTGGAAAATGAAGTGTCTTTAGTGACATTATTGTAATATGCTTCACTGAATTCTCCAGACAACAAACTAGGTAAATAATGTAACCACACTCAGAATCAGGGATTGAATAATGCCTCATGTTGTACTCAAAGCGGTGAAGGAAAACAAACACACCCTCACATTGTTTCATGTCACCAATTGCCTTCAAAATGCTTTTATCAATAATTCTTCTTCCTGCTTGAGGAGTGTACGGTGGCTGAGGCTGTTGTTGGATTTGTTGCCCAGAAAACATTTGTGAGAGGAACAGCAGTGATGGATCAATGCCTTTTCCGAAAGTTCCTTGAGATTGTCACTAGACATTGCTGGTTTTGCCACAGGTGGGGTATCTGGTAATGGTTGAACAACGTCTTCCTGGTTAGGACAAGCCAATAAACCTGCACTTTCAAGAAAGGAAGCACCATTATTGTAAGATGACAAAGGAGCAAGAAATGATGGTGATTTGAGGGAAACATGTTCAGAAATAATGTTATCATCTTCTTCATAATGAAGTGGGAGTTTTGCCGCTGGGCGCAAACGTGATTGGCCTTTGGCTTTGGGATTACCATTCATGGTGAAATGAAATGAAACTGAAACAAATGAAGTGAAACTGAAAGAAAAATGTGGCGGAAACCCTCTACACCTAAACTAAACAGGAAATGGCTGTCAATGAAGCAGTAACCGAGTTACGGATTGGGCTTGACTCAACAAAAGTAGCAAAATGCTGACAAAGAAAAACAATGAAAGAAAAGAGGAAAAATGACCCAATTGAAAAGGACACAAGCCTTGCAATGATAACAAATGACTTTGAAAAAATAATAACAACAACAACTGACGAACAGTCAAACAGAGTAACTTGCAAAACTGAAGCTACGGTTGCTGTCGATGGAGTGAGTTGTTTCCAAGCCCAGTGCTGAAAAGAACTGGACCACCGCTGGACACCAGGTGTGGTGGAAGCTATGAGGAGTTGTCACCAATTGTGGTAGAAGGGGTCAGGAAACAACCAGGGAAGTAGTTTGCCACCAGAGTGTTGAATGCTAGCTGTATCCACAAGCTTTTCAAAGCTTCCCAGTAATCCCTCACACAGATGTTTCAAGTCTGGTTTAGAATTAATAGAATAAAAATTCAACAGAATGCACGTGACATAACACTGAACAGCATATGGGAAGTCTGGCGGTGCGGTGGTGACTCCAGCAGCGGTCTGGGCAGCAGCAGCTCTGGCAGTGGCACAGTGGGGGGTATATTTTGTTGAAATAGTACTTGGGTGGTTTATTTTTTGCTCTATCTATTGTTGTTGTATTGCCTGACTGGCTGTGGTGGAGCTACAGATTTTGATAATGTTAGTTTTTTTTGGCAGCAGCTTAGGTAACAATGGTTGCCATTATTGACTGATACTTTCACTAGCTGTAGTAGGTGGTATACTGCACTAAGAAAGGGCAAGCCACCCAACAGCAACTTGGGATGGCATGTGGCTTGATAGCATGTGTGCAGGGGCGTATGGGGCTCCATAGTTAGTGTGCCACATTTTGCTATACTTAAAGGGCGTGTGTGACCTAAGGAGCGTGTGGTTTTATATAGTGAATGAAGTATGGTGTTATGAGCATGTGGCTCACTTAGTAGTGGTGACCTATAGGGCGTGTGGCTCTTGAAATGTGTTACGAGCGTGTGGCTCACTTAATAGTGGTGACTTAAAGGGCGTGTGGTTCTACATAGTAGATGGAGTATTGTGTTATGGGCATGTGGCTCACTTAATAGCAGTGAATAGGGGGCGTGGGCTCCCTATAATACTTGAAGTAATGGGCCATATGCATACGTAGCTCACTTAACAGCAATGACCTACATGGCATGCAGCTCCACTAGAGAGATTTGTTGTACTCCTATATGAGCGTACAAATAACTATTACTAACTTCATTGGGGGATGTAGTGAGCTGTTGAAATACGTCAGTATGTTCAGCATTAGTGATCCATATGTCCCAGGCTGTTTTCTTGCCACGTCCACCAAAGAATGACACTGTATCACAGCCAGTCATAGCATGAAACATAGGCAGTACTCTTGTCCTATCTGGTCCCATAGTGGCTGCATATTGATGAATTGCTAAGTATCGGAAATTGTTTCCGGTGACAAAGGCTATCCACAATTCTTCAACAGCCGAAAGTAGGACGCAATGGCAAGCACCACGACATCTGTGTCAACAGTTCTGATCATAATACGATTGTGGCCCTTGCTGGCAGCATGAGCACAATGAACAAAAATCTTTGTGTCTGCTTCCTCGTGACAACATGGTGAGAGCTGAGACAGGTTTTCTTGGCCTGATGAACACAGAACATCTTGCCCATCAGTAACAAAAACCTCTCTTTCATCTGCTTCAATCTTGGCAATATGCACTATGAAAATGGAACAACTCTGTTTTGTTTTCATCAACTCGCAAAAAATCTTGCCTATTCTTGGGCAAAGGAGCTGAAGCTGTCACTCTTCGTCTTCTGCCTACACCTCGTCTTTCTCTTAGAGATGATTTCAGACTGGAGTGATGGTAAATATCCCATACCACATCCACTCTACTCACTTTTTTAAGCCTGCGTGCAATATGAGGCACAAAAACAGTATCACTATATATTCTTGGAAGGTTTTGGCATTTCCTGGCTTGAGCATTTGCACAATGGGAGCACCGTCAATTATTAGTGCTGACACCTCAGGATTGTCTGGTCTTGTTTCATACAGTTTTTCAAAACACTGTAAAAGATCAGCCTTAGAGGTGTCTTAGTCTACCACCATCGGAAATAGTAGGAGGACATACCTGATTCTCATAGGTGAAGAATTCATCCAGGTTACTACCACGGTTTTGACATCCGATATAGAGCCGAGAAAATAACTGGCAGTCATTCTTAGCAGACTTATGGCTCGCATGATATGCAGACCAGGAAATATATTGCCCATCAACCAATTCTTCATCTACTGCACTTCTGACCTCTTCTAGACATGCATACTGTTGGACATACATATCAAGTACTTGTTTATCATTCTGAGGGACCATTGTAATACCAACTGGCAATGGCGAGTCTTTTGTTGGTGAGACAACTGGAGGCACATACGTGTAGAAGTCCGGTAGAGGATTTATGAACTCGGAAGAACCTGATGAAATGGTGATGTTTTCCGTGCCTGTTCCTTGTCCAGCAAAATCAGGATGTTGAAAAAGTGAAATTGCAGTGCCATGAAAAGAATCAATTGCTGTATTTGAAGAAGGGGTTGTGGTCTATATTATCGACTGCACTTGTTGTGAACACACCCTTACGAAAGCTAGTTGGAACAACAACTTGACTTTCTTTGTAATTATTCACTTACACAATTTGAAAGATCTATTGACAGCTGAAGTACTCAATCATATGAGTTTCGAAGGTCCACTGAAGGGGAAGAGAAACCTTCAAAGGCAAAGCCATTCTGACCAGTTGCCGATCGGGATGCTTGGGTGGCCAGCTTTTCCCAGTACGCAGGGGTGGTGAGTCGCTCCTATCCGGAGAAGGCTGTGGCTCTATGGGGGTACCTGACCACTGTGATGTCCTGCCAGAATAGGGCTACATCTGGCTGGTGGAGGAGCTACGATGTGTCGCTGAGGCACAGCTACTCGTCAATGAAGCAGGCCGATTTCCTGTTGAATCAGTGCTTATTTACGCAAGCCATGGTGGAGAGCTTGGAGTCGCTCCAGCGCCCGACACCTCCAGTGCCCTTGCCTTTGGCTCCTCAGAGGCAGAAGAGAAGGAGGGTACAGGCCTGCTTCTCTTGGAACGACAGCAGGCCTTGTGCGTCAGTGCCGTGCCATTTCTCTCACTGCTGTGCCCGGTGTTGTGGGGATCATGCCAGGAGGTTTTGCCCTACTGCGTTAGAAGCGCCGCCTGGGGAGGAGAGTCATCGTAACCTCAATTGATCTTGGTCCAGGGACATTCTATTGCTGTATTGTGTTGAACTTTGTTGTGCTATGAGTTCGCGTGTAGTTTTTCTCCTTATGATTAAAAAAAAAAAAAAAAAGAGAGAGAAAAGAGTTTCGGTAAGTAAGGGGTGGTAAGGGGTGGGGAGGGAGGGGGGGGGAAGGGGCAATAGTTCCAGGAGGTAGAGGTTACATAGGAGCGTAAGACTAGTAATTTGGGGGGGCTAGGGGGGATAACTGCGCTCATGGGGTATAGGTTGGATTGGGATGTTTGTTTTTTTTTTTTTGTTTTTTTTTTTTTGTTGCTCATAAGGGTGGATTATGGGTGTGCATTGATGGTGTTCTCTGCTCGTTGCAGGGGCCTTCGGTGGTGATTATGAGTACACGGCAGACTTGCAGGTCATCAGTGAAAAGTTGCCGTTGAGTCCGATGCAGCAGCCTGGCATTCCAGGTTGGAGTCAGGTAGTGACACCAATGCTGGTCAGCGAGTGGGACAGGCACATACAGATCAGTACTATCGCGCGTACTTAGTGGAGGGCCTTCGTCACGGCTTCAGAACAGGCTACAGTTATGGATCAGCCAAGTGTGTGAGTGCTGTGTCAAACATGTCTTCCGCAAGTGGGAGGCCTAGCATGATAGACGAGTTCATTGACACTGAAGTGGCTGCCGGTAGGATACTCGGACTGGTTGATCCTTCTCATGCTAAACTTATCCATTTGAACCGTTTTGGGCTGGTCCCGAAAGGTCATGCATCGGGAAAGTGGAGGTTAATCGTGGACCTTTCATTTCCTGCTGGAAATAGTGTTAATGAGGGAATTGACCTAGGGTTATGCAGTTTGCAGTATACATCAGTGGATTTTGCCTGTCACAAGGTCTTGGAGTTGGGGCAGGGGGTGAATCTAGCAAAATTTGATTTTTCAGGGTCATTTAGGACAGTGCCGGTTCATCCTGATGACCGGCACCTTTTGGGTATGCAGTGGTGGGGCCACACCTACGTAGATAAGGTGCTCCCCTTTGGCCTCCGATCAGCACCAAAGCTACAACGCCATTGCTGATGGTCTGTTGTGGATCTTGGCTAACACGGACCAGGTGATGTGCATCCACTACCTGGATGATTTCTTGCTATTTGGAGCACCAGACTCATGTCAGTGTGGGGAGTCCTTGAAAAGAGCACTGACCAGGTGCAAGGAGCTGGGTGTGCCAATAGTCCCGGCAAAGACTGAGGGCCCTGCCACCAAATTGATTTTCCTGGATAGAGTTGGATACGGCCTCATTCACGATGAGCCTCCCCTGAGAAAAGCTCGAACGCCTGTGTTGATTCGGGATTGGGAGTCAAAGAAGTCTTGCACCAAGAGGGAGTTGCTGTCATTGATTGGATATTTGCAGCACGCGTGTCGTGTCATTAAACCAGGCCGGTCTGGATTGACCTTTCAGCCGGGGTGAGAGCCTTGTATCATAGGGTGCGGCTGAATGCAGGCTTCTGATCAGTAGCCGTGTGGGGGCACCTCTGGAAAGGTGCAACGGTGTCTTGTAGATGCGACAACATGGCAGTAGTTGCAATTGTGAACTCTGGTAGAAGTAAAATGGACAGGGCAATGCACCTGATGAGGTGTTTATCGTTTTTCTTGGCACGATGGGATGTATCATTAGTATGTCAGCACATACCTGGTATCGACAATGGCGCAGCTGATGCATTATCGAGGGACTCTCTCCTTTTGTTCCAGCAGCTGGTGCTGGAGTCAGCGGTAGAGGCCACCCATGCATCCCAGAGCGACTCCTCCAGTGTCTGGTCAGAGACACCCCGGATTGGACCAAAGTTGACTGGGTGACTCTGTTCAGAGATTCTACATGATGGGCTTGGCCGAATCCACACATAAACTTTATGCCTGTGGGATGAGAAGATTCATGGGAATATGCTCAACAGCTGGTCGAACTCCAGTACCAGCGGATGAAGACACACTGTGCCATTTTGCAGCCACGTTGGCATTAGAAGGACTCCGCCATAGGACTATTAAGTCCTATATGGCAGGAGTTCGTCATTTCCACATCTCAGAGGGTCATGAGGATCTATTTTCAGCTGACCTGCTTCGCAAGATAAAAGGTGTGTGAAATTCTCGTGCACATGAGGCAGATGTGGTGATGCTTTGGGCGGCATGCTGTCTGGCACACTTTGGCTTTATGTGGATCGGGGAACTGACAGTGCCAACAGATGATGGCTACGACGCCTCATGTCACTTGTCATGGGGAGATGTGATGGTTGACGATCCTGCCCACCCGTCAAGAATAGAAGTTCGTATAAAAGCCTCAAAGACAGACCCTTTCCGACAAGGGATTTCCATTTTTATTGGCAGGGTGGCATCTGATCTCTGTCCAGTGGCTGCCATGTTGGCCTACATGGTGGTGCAAGGTAAAAATGCTGGACCTCTGTTCAGATTCATTGACGGCAAGCCTCTGACCAGGCAGCGCCTAGTTGCGGCAGTCAAGGATGCACTGGAAGAAGCAGGCGTTGAGCCAGGTCAATACTCTGGGCATAGTTTCCGAATTGGTGCAGCCACTACGGCGGCAGCTAGAGGCCTGGAAGACTCTACAGTTAGGACCTTGGGAAGGTGGAAAAGTCTCGCATACCTGGAGTACATAAAGATCCCAAGAGCACAACTTGCGTCGTATACAGCAAGAATTTGTTGAACTTTCAAGTGTACTGGCGCGGGTGGCTGTTGCTTTTGTGTAATACATACTTGTTGAGGTTATTGTGGTTGTTGTTTGGGTAGTTGGTGATTTGTGTAATACATACTTGTTGAAATCATCCTGGTTGTCGTTTAGGTAGCTGTTGTTTTGTGCAATGCATACTTGTTGCAGTTGTTGCGGTTGTCGTTTATTATTTTGCAATTATATATTGGAGTCTCTCTCCCCCTTCTCTGTCTTGGTCTTGGCCTATGGGGCTTGCCCCACCCCGTTAATTACATCCCAGTCAGCCCAAGCTGATCGGGGATGGGTGGGGTTTTCGGCTCCACCTGAGCCAAAAAAGACTCAGCTACTAGAGGAGAGCAGCTGGGGAGGGATGACAAGGTAAGTAGGTGTACGTAATTGTGGTAAACATTAATTGACATTAATATGTGGGAATAATGGGTTATGACCAAAACCACTAACCAAATGGTTCACTGCCTCCAGGGCATGGCAGTGGCGGCGGAACTGGCCCGGCAGACCCGGCAAGTGCCGGACCAATATTTTTCATAAGTGCCTGACTAATTTTTTTCATAACTGCTTTTTCATAACTGCCTGATCATTTCAGTCTCTCCAGCAAGGCAACTTACTTACTACTGGCTCTAGTTAGAGCGTTTTATACTTCATGCGCTTGCGCATGCGCATTGATATTTATAGAATAGAACTTGGTACAAAACTACATAGCGATACTTACCAGTTGAAATCGAACCGAACTGGTATGGCTTCTTCATCATCCTGTGGCGACTCCAGCGGTAGCGTACCGGAGCAGTATCGTCCTGAAAAGTCAGCTAAATTCCCAAAGCGGAAATTTGGAAAAATGAAAGGTAAACATTAAAATAGGACTGCGTACTCATTAGCATTTTCAAGTTATAGCATGCACAAAGTTTTGTAGTTAGCAAGTTTATTCTTACTCTGTTATTGAACTGTACCATTTCTATAACATTCAATTAGAGTATTCATGACATTTTCTATATTATTTAGAAGTTTTAGGGCAGAGTGGTGTGATACATGGAATTGGCTACACTATGATATGGAATCAGATTCAGTATTTTGTTATATATGTATGAAGGCCTCTAGAGAAGGGAAATTTTTAACTAGCAGTAAGCGTGAACCTGCTTTTATAAGCAAAGGATTTTCCTACTGGAAAGAAGCTACAGTAGCATTTGGTAAGCACCAAGTCAGTCAATGTCATCGGGAAGCTAATGAAGCGCTAGTTGTTCTTCCAAAACAGATTCGAGGAAATATTGGAGAAGTACTCAGCACTGAACACAAAAAAGAGCAAGGAGTCAACCGTAAGATGTTTCTTATTATTCTTCAAAATATCAGTTTCTTGGCTCGGCAAGGTCTGGCTTTTAGAAGCCACGACGGAGAAATGAGCAATTTCCATCAGCTCTTACTACTTCGTAGTGAAGATAATCCAGAACTATGTGATTGGATTGCTAAGAAAAAAAAAATATACTAGTCATGACATACAGAATGAATGTCTGCATATTATGGCTATGCATATTGCTCTGGGTTGAGTGAAGCAATTCGTAAAGCAGCTTGCTTTACAGTAATGGCTGACGAGTGTACTGATTTTTCAAACAAGGAGCTGTTCACAATTTGTATCAGATGGGTAGGTGATGATTTAGTAGATCATGAAGATTTCATTGGTCTTTATCAGGTAGACAGCATTAATGCTGAATGTCTTACACATGCAATCAAGGACACACTTTTACGAATGAACATCAGTTTATCTAGTTGTCGTGGCCAATGCTACGATGGTGCTTCAACTATGAGTGGTAGCAAGACCGGTGTAGTAGCAAGACTGGTGTAGTAGCAAGACTATGCTCAAAAGAAAAATGTGCTGTATATTTACATTGTTATGGGCATGCCTTAAATTTAGCCATTGGCACAACAATAAAGCAGTCTACAGTGTGCAGTGATGCCATGGATATCGCTTTTGAGGTCACTAAGCTGATAAAATTTTCTCCTAAACGGAATGCTATCTTTGATAAAATCAAGGAAGAAAATGCTGCTGAGGATGATAGTGGAGTTGCAGGTCATTTTGTCGTACCAGATGGGAGAATCAATTGGAAGTATATTGGAGAATTACAACGTTCTGAATGAGTTATATGATGAGTGTTTACAAGATAAGCTGATGCCTGATGTTAAAAGTCGAATAATTGGAGTTAAAAGTCGAATAATTGGAGTGAAAACTCAGATGTCCAATTTTAGTTTATTGTTTGGTTTGCATCTAAGTGAGAGAATTCTGAAAATTACTGATAATTTGAGCAAAACACTGCAATTAAAATATCTTTGTGCAGCTGAAGCTCAAGCCATTGTGAGTCACACCGTAAAGACTTTGATGAGCATGAGACATGATGAAGAATTTTTGCTATTTTGGAAGCACATGGATATTTTACGTGTACGCATGAATACAAATGAGCCAGTCTTACCCACGAAGCGAAAGACTCCAAGGCGCTTTGAAGTGGGTGATTTTAAATATATACAAAGTATTAACCAAGAAACTTGACCTTGTTAAAGTTGCAAATGAATTTATTAGTGGGAGTGAGCATAGGAAGAATGTTTTTGGATCATTTTAACTTTAGCTAATCATTAATTTTCTTTCATTATTTCAAATTCAAATTTTTAATAACATTGTTCCTTTAATACAAAATGAGTTATGAAAATATAAGGTATGAATTTGCCTGACCAATGAAAAAATGCTTCCGCCACCACTGAGCGCCTAGTTGCGGCAGTCAAGGATGCATTGGAAAAAGCAGGCGTTGAGCCAGGTCAATACTCTGGGCATAGTTTCCGAATTGGTGCAGCCACTACGGCGGCAGCTGGCCTGGAAGACTCTACAGTTAGGACCTTGGGAAGGTGGAAAAGTCTCGCATACCTGGAGTACATAAAGATCCCAAGAGCACAACTTGCGTCGTATACAGCAAGAATTTGTTGAACTTTCAAGTGTACTGGCGCGGGTGGCTGTTGCTTTTGTGTAATACATACTTGTTGAGGTTATTGTGGTTGTTGTTTGGGTAGTTGGTGATTTGTGTAATACATACTTGTTGAAATCATCCTGGTTGTCGTTTAGGTAGCTGTTGTTTTGTGCAATGCATACTTGTTGCAGTTGTTGCGGTTGTCGTTTATTATTTTGCAATTATATATTGGAGTCTCTCTCCCCCTTCTCTGTCTTGGTCTTGGCCTATGGGGCTTGCCCCACCCCGTTAATTACACCCCAGTCAGCCCAAGCTGATCGGGGATGGGTGGGGTTTTCGGCTCCACCTGAGCCAAAAAAGACTCAGCTACTAGAGGAGAGCAGCTGGGGAGGGATGACAAGGTAAGTAGGTGTACGTAATTGTGGTAAACATTAATTGACATTAATATGTGGGAATAATGGGTTATGACCAAAACAACTAACCAAATGGTTCACTGCCTCCAGGGCATGAGAGAGCTGGCAGTGAGCCAAGGGAGTTTTCAAGGTAAGAGTTGCAGGATTAATCAATACCCTCCAGATCTGAGGGGGAAGTTGCGGTTCTGGTAGTGGTTGTCAGTAATTTAGGGCTCCTCAGCCACTTTATCAGCTCTTTTTCGTGGTCCCAATCCACGTACTAAAATAATGGGCCAGTGGAACTTACTGCAGATTTGGTGCCAGACACACTAGGATTCATGACAGGGCTGCAGGACTAGTAATACTTGTAAAATGGTAGATATAGAAGAAAGCTTTGCCCTTTGATATTGACAGAAGAAACAGGCAATTTTGTGACAGTAATAATGTCTGTTATAAGATAGGAGAATAAGCTAGGATGTTGTACCTTATAGCGTGCCAATAAGTACCATAAGGCAGTTATGGCACACCTTTATAGCCACCTTCTCTCTCACAGTAGTAGTCTCACAAGCCAGACCCCCGTACAGAGAAGCGCGTGGAAGAG
>WLWD01001645.1_pt1 | contig 38237 bp, 27 predicted proteins | sample 6712731 | NCBI WGS metagenome assembly WLWD01 (sample SAMN12718690, study PRJNA576275) | sponge metagenome | isolation source: marine sponge | host: Mycale hentscheli | place: New Zealand: South Island, Marlborough, Capsize Point | collected 2014-11-01 | reverse complement strand
TTTTGTACACTTGTGTGCTAGATAAGAGAGTTGACTAAGATTTTAGTCGTCTGATTAATGAGATCTGGGATTACACCAATCTCTTTTTGGAAAAAAATGTTGATATGTATTACTATAAATTTCCTATTCCTGCTCTCTCTATTCCTGAACTATCTCAGCTTTTCTTATCCTCCACCTCCTTTATTCAGCTCTTCTTGAATCATGGAAGCCCTTCTCCTCCCTTTGTCTACCGCTCCTGTTCTGAATCTTTCTATCCTTCTATCAAATTGTGAACTTAGGCTATACGAAACTTTTGCCTTCTTTTTCGTACTTTCGCCTGCCTTTTTGAAATTCACACACATTCACTCAACAATTCAATCCACCTGTTTTTTGTTTCATTTAATCATTTTCTTCTTGCATTCTCTTTCATACTTTTGCCATCTTTTTATTATACCACCTTACCTCGCCAATTCCGCCAACTATTTAATTACAATTAATCTCCTTCTGCCTTCTCTTTTATACTTTCACCTTCTTTTTTGAAACCTATGCCACTCTCCCTCAACTATTCCACCCACTTTTCAGATACAATTAATCATTTTCTATTAAATATAATGACACTTTACCCATTCAGTGTAATGACGACACTTTACCAAACTGTTTAATCTCATGATTTATTCATGAATACACTCACCGTCGTTGGTCATAGTTACTGACACACAAGCATATTATTATAGAATTTCACTATCTCAGTACAGTGGAACCTCGATTATCTGGACCTCAATTTCCGAATGCTCGGATTATCCGAAAAGCAAATTCGTCGCGCATACGCAAAAATTCAATGGCTAGCAGCTACATTTTGAGTAGGAGAGGCTATGGCTGAACGTAATAAAGTGGCGGTGAAACGATAAAGGACTGTCCTAACAATTGAAATGAAGGTAGAAATATTGGAGCATAAGCAAAAAAAATGTTGTTCCAGCTTAGCCAAAGAATATGGCATCGGAATTTCTACCTTTTGCGAGCTGAAGAAAAATGAAGAGAAGAAACGGTCATTTCTTTTATCCATGGATAGCCAAACTGTTGCGAGGAATGGAAAATCAATGAAAAATGCTAATAATGTACAATTGGATAAGGTTGGTAAGTATACTTTGCTCACTCATTTAGCTCCAGTGCTGAATAACTAAGTGATTTTTTTTTATGTGTACTGTGCCTATGGTTTGTTCAAAAAAGAGTTGAAGGAATGCCTATTTCAGGTACAATTCTTTGTGAAAAAGCAAGCTATTCCTATACCAAGCTACATCATGGGGAGCAACAGACTTTTAAAGCCAGTTGAGGATGGTTATGGAGATTTGCATCCGCCAGGGAATGAGGCAACTCTCAGTACAGGGAGAAAAGTTATCAGCTGATTCTACGACTCCAGATCCCTTTAAGCAGACATTGACTGGTTATATTGAAGCAGAAAGGTTAACCCTGGATCAAGTATATAATTGCGATGAAACTGGGCTATATTTTTGTCTCCTTCCAAGAAAAACTTTAGCATCAGCTTCGGAAAAGTCAGCTCCTGGCATGAAGGCTTCTAAAGATAGAGTGACAGTGATGGCTTGCTCAAATGCTACAGGAACTCACAAACTTCGTCTAGTTATTATTGGTAAATTTTAACTTACAAAATATACATAAAAAACTTTCATATTATGTTGTATTTTTGTGTTTTCTTTAATATGGAAATCTGCTAAGCCTAGGAGTTTTAAACATGTTAACATGGATGCTTTGCCTGTGCTGTATTACTTTCAAAAAAGTGTATGGATGAACACTGCAATTTTTTGTTGGTTCAAAAAACATTTTGTTCCAGCTGTTATAAGATATCAGGAACAAAAAGGTATCCATTTTAAAAAGGTACTGCTTCTGCTTGATAATGCATTCTCACATCCAGATGCAGAAGAGCTTACTTGTGATAATATGTGCAAATTTTTTGCCTGCCAACACAACATCCCTCATCCAGCCCATGGATCATGGTGTTTTGGAATCTCTAAAAAGAAGATATAAAAAGTTGCTTTTGCGAAATATTTTAGAAGATGAACATGGAATCTCAATGTTTGCAGCTTTGAAAGGGATAAACATGAAACATGTTGTATACATGAGTGAAGGGCATGGGACGATGTCCCTTCCTATACTCTATTGAAGTCTTGGAATAAATTGTTAAAAAGGACTGAAGAGATTGCCCAGGAGACCAATGACTTGGAGTCTTCAACAACAGAGTTGCAACCTGTACTTACAAAATTTGGCTGTGACACATCTGAGGAGGAAGTGAGAAGGTGGCTGTCTGGTTCAGATGATGTTTCTAGTGAATTGCTATCAGAAGAAGACATTTTGCAGCAGCTACTATATCATAAGTGACTAATGTTAACCTTTAGAATAACTTTTTTTTTAGTATTAACACAGGCTACACAAGAACCACTGTCAGAGGCAGCAGAGACCGCAGATGAAGAAGAAGATGCATCAACATTTAAATCCCCTGTCATGGTGCAGCAGCAGAGATGTTGGAGAAATGTGTTCTTTGGTATGAACATCAAAAAGAAGCTGAACCAACAACACTTCTCCATCTGATTGGCATCTAGAAAGCGAAATTCAAATTTGAAACAAACAACATTGGCAGCTTTTATTCGTAAAGAATGACTTGATATTAACATTCCAAACTATTAATTTTTGTTATAAGCACTTTTTACTTCATACTTAATAACAATGTTGTGTAATTAGGTGCAATAACTCATGAATATTAATAAACCTCAATTATCCGTTATCCGAAAGGGTCTCGGTCCCAAGCCTTTCGGATAATCGAGGTTCCACTGTATTACTATAAAAATGTATGTAACACTTACACAACTAGCTTATGTAACACAATTGGAGAGAAACAAACTCCATGTTAAAATTACTATTGGAATTTCCTGTGTTGTCATTTTTTTTTACATTAAAGTATTCAACCTTATATAAATGCATTCATCCCTTGTGAATATATTGCACTCTTTATGAATACCAAGTACCATACACTGTCCAGCAATCCATGCATTCACCCATTTCCTTGATTCAACACAGCAGACTTCATTCAGCACATTTCTAAGGAGTATGAAGCCTGAAAAGAATCGACTTGAGGAGAGAAATATTATTTTGTTTACGAGGATTGTTTGAGCAAAATCATGTGACTAATTCCGAGCATGTCTGGAGTGGCTAATTGTTTTCTTTCATTCCCATTGACTTTTTAATGAGTTTTGAAATAACACTTTTCCTCCATTTGTGGAGGAATAGTTTTACCTGCTTTGACGAGAAATTTTTAATGGTGCAAACCCCAGATGAGTAGCTACTACTGCTAGGAAGTTATTCAGTTTTTAGTATAGCCAACTTAACACCAGTTTAGAACATGCATATACCATATGAAAAACCTAACAATGAAATAGGAGGGACACTACATAGAGTATCCCTGCCCAAATAGGGGATGAACACTATGAGGAATTTAAAATCCCTATCCCAATACAAAAACTACTCCAGTTAAGCCCTGACATGTATATTGCAGTTTGGCAACTGGCTTTGTTGAGTTTAGAATGCTCCAAAAAACTTAACCATTGTATTCAATGAGTACCTGGTTATTAGTAGCTATTCCTATTAGGATAAGAAAGTTATAACTCAAGTAGTACATCAAGCTAATTTTATTTTCATTATTATCTAATTTAAAACTAGGCTAACTCTGTTTCTTTATTAGTTCTGAAGTGCTCCACCAGTAAATCACGTATTGCGAATTGGCTAAAACTTGTATACCCAGTTTTACATACTAACCAACTGTAACCATTACATAACTAACTACTACCATCTTTTTTTCTTTCTAAGTCACTAAATAAGCTCGAGCCAAAAATATAATTCATGTTTTATGTAAAAGTTGTTAATTATAGTACACTATTTAGAAGGTTGTTTTATGTAATACAAATGTTTTCTGTGTATACATTTATTTTTTACAGAATCTCAGTCTACCTTGCCTGGGTTTATTCAAGATGAGAACATTTCTGTGTCTTACAATGGATACAAATGTTCTGTGGACTGGAAAGAGAATGGAATACAACTACAATTTGAAGAACACAAATTTGAAGACTGCAGTAATATTCCTGTTCAAATATCTACTGGATCATTAGGTTACACCCGAATGCCTAATGAGGTTGAGTCAGTTAGCAAAGTTTATCACGTCCACAGCTCCAAGATACCCGAGACTTCTGTAACGATTAGAATTAAACACGATGAACCAAATGATGTTCAGAATTTATATTTTTTTACTTGCTCTGAAGACATGCCTCCTTTTGACTTCACTTATCTTCCTGGAGGAATTTTTACATCTACATATGGAGAGATAGTGGTTTCAAAATTTTCATTTTTTAAAATCGGTAAATTTTTTTCTAGACATTGTGTGCGAAGTGTCCTGAATAGGAGGGAAAGATTTTATGTGCTATCTCTATATCGTGGTACTGTACCTTATATTAAGTTGTCAGAGCAGTGTTGGAACCTTTATGTATCACTTGTAAAGAATTGCACCACTTTCAGAGAAGGTATAGACTTTAATCAAGGAAGAGTATAAAGAAGATGTTCAACTAGTGTCTAGTTGTGTTACTCGCTTTAATCCCACAGACACTAAAATGACCGTATGTGGGGAAATTGGCCCATCCGATGTTCATTTAGATGAACCTGATTGCACATTTCTACTTAAAACTCAAATAAAAAATTATGTTAATGCTTCTCCTCCTCTTCTAAAATATCGGCTCCGCATCAAACCTGGTTCTTCAGTGACAGTAAAGTTTAACCTAACAGGACTTAAAGATATTGACCATTTAACTATGAGTCCATACGATCTACCAGGTAAGAAGTACATAATATTAGGAATATATTTTATCCTCAAATTATTGTTTAACAGATTCTATTCCAGCCATAATGCATAGCCGTAGTATTCAAAGTGATTCAAGTAAGTAGCTATCATCTAACTAGTCGTGTGTGCTTCAGCAAAAATGCTTTGTTCGCTCACCAATGTAGCTTTATTAGAATAAATGGTGTAATGCAATTTAATTTTGATGATAATAAGTCCTTACAAATGTAATGACATGATATACGAGAATAAGTCATAATTATGCCTCAGTTTTTAGGTAATCAATTATACATTTCAGACACCCTCAGCATGAAGGAATTTAAGGTAGTCTTTGAAGAAGCATTTTTCGCCAGAGAACAATGGAAGAACATTGGCCTACAGTTGGATGTGGATTATCAAACTTTGAATGTCATAAAGCATGAGCATAGCCATTTCGTTGATGACTGTTTTCAAGACATGTTGAAGAAATGGCTGACTGGAAATGGAGAAAGAACATGGAGTAAATTAGCTTGTGCTTTAGAAAACCAAACAGTTGGTTTTACCGATTTAGCTGACAATATCAAAGAAAAATACTGCAACTGATTTATAGCTCCATGAATAATAAATTGTTCATTATTATATCTTTATTCATTTTATAATTTTTTACATCTTATTCATTTATTATTTCCTGCTTACATCTGTATATATTTGTTGTTGACTTTTTTTGTAATTAGCTACTTAACACATAGTGTTACCATTTTTTAGAACTCTGTAATAAGCCCGACATTTGCTGATGCAAGACATTCTAGTTCCACTGGTTAAACTGTTATCTATCATTGGACTCATTATATCATACCTTGGTTTTACTGTCACACTTAGTTCACACCACATTAAGTCTTTGATCATGATCATTATAAATATCTGTACACTTTCATATTGTATGTAGTTAGTTGTGTTACTTTACAGTTTTCAAATAAACCAATCCAGTTATTAGTATAGCTACGGGGCTAGGATCATGCCAATGCTGACACTCTGAGTAGATTACCTTCTTCACCTCCACCAGCTCAGACTCCTACCCCACCCGAAATAGTATACCTATTAGAAGTCATGGGTGATTATCCCATCACGTCAGAACAGTGGACTGCTAAGGATCGTACACTCGCAAAACTTCAAGAAGCATTATTCAGAGGGAGTCAAAAAGAAGAGCAATCATTGAAGCCTTATCATTTTTGTTGGATAGAATAATTCACAGAACAAGGCTGAGCTCTACATGTAAAACTGTGTGGCTATTCCTAAAGAGGGAAGAAAAGCCGTTATGGAAATTCTACATGAAGGAAAGATATTCTGGAGGAACAAGAATGAATAGAGTGACTAGATATTTTGTTTGGTGGCCAGGAATTGACAATGACTTAGATGAAATTTTTTTTATAAAAAACTAACATGCCATTAGTGCCAGTTAACTAGACGTTCTCCACCGAAACCACCACTACACCCTTGCAATTTTCCAACTTCCTCAAGGGAACATTTACATGTGGATTTTGCTGGTCCATTCTGTGGTCAAATGATTCTCGTTGTGGTAGACACCTGCTCAAAGTGGCTGAAAGTAGTCCCTCTAGCAGCAGCTAATTCAACCAACACAATCGACGATTTAAGGAATATGTTTGCCACTCGTGGTTTACCCAAGATGATAGTTTCCAATAATGGTTCTCACTTCACAAGCGACGAATTTCAAGCATTCATGAAGACTAATGCCATCAAGCACGTTTGCTCATCACCATACCATCCCTATACAAATGGTCTAGCGGAAAGAGCACATGAAACGACTCGCAGGTTCCGTGAATCAGCGCTTGGCATCATTTCTGTTTCGGTATCAACTTACACCACTTACAACAACTGGAGTAGCCATGGCAGAGCTACTACTCGAAAGACATCCACGATCACTGCTAGACTTTCTCAAACCTAGCCCTAGTGCACAACTTATAATGACTAGCTATTTTATCTTTTGGACTAGTATACATTCTTTTTCACTGGTCATAATAAAGTTGATTGGTGTTGTTGATTCAAATATAATGTACTTTGACAAAGTAGGCCTATGACTCGTTCAACATGAATTAAACTCTTGACAGTTGACGAGAAAAATCTACTTCACTTTTTGTCAGCTGTGGTTTTTCACCAGTAAATGGTGGAAGCTTAACACAGTAGAGACCAGCACTTTCATGAATATTAAAACCTCTATCTGCTAAAACAAGTCCACCTGAAAATCTTCATATCTTCTTTATCTACTCCATTATTTTTATCTTCTTTATCTGCTTCATTATTCCTGTGTGTGGTTCACAGTAACTTCACCATTTCCATTATCACAGAGCTGTACCTGGCTTTTGGCAGCTTCTAATCTTGCTGTGTCTTCTCTTCTTCTTTTATTCACTTCAGCACTCCTTTTAAACCGATGCCATCGATAGCTTTCCGTTTTAAAGGGCTTGTAATGTGTGCAAACACTTACGATACGATAGGAGACAAGGGATAGTTACATTAACATCCTGATACGAAATGATCGCTACATAGCCAAGTGTACTCATTAGGTATCGGGTCTTTCCAGCCTACAACCGCTATCCATCTAATACCAGAGCCTTTTTTAAAGCAGTTGTTCGTACAACCAACAGCACAAAAGCTCTTCACTATTGCCACTCAAAATGGCCGCGTGTAGGGCGTGTACATTTATTACGTCACTTCCTACATAACCTCTATACTTCATGCGCTTGCGCATGCGCATTGATATTTATAGAATAGAACTGGGTACAAAACTACATAGCGATACTTACCAGTTGAAATCGAACCGAACTGATATGGCTTCTTCATCATCCTGTGGCGACTCCAGCGGTAGCGTACCGGAGCAGTATCGTCCTGAAAAGTCAGTTAAATTCCCAAAGCGGAAATTTGGAAAAAATGAAAGGTAAACATTAAAGTAGGACTGATACTCATTAGCATTTTCAAGTTATAGCATGCACAAAGTTTTGTAGTTAGCAAGTTTATTCTTACTCTGTTATTGAACTGTACCATTTCTATAACATTCAATTAGAGTATTCATGACATTTTCTATATTATTTGTGGTATTATAGAAGTTTTAGGGCAGAGTGGTGTGATAAATGGAATTGGCTACACTTGATATGGAATCAGATTCAGTATTTTGTTATATATGTATGAAGGCCTCTAGAGAAGGGAAATTTAAAAACTAGCAGTAAGCGTGAACCTGCTTTTATAAGCAAAGGATTTTCCTACTGTAAAGAAGCTACAGTAGCATTTGGTAAGCACCAATTCAGTCAATGTCATCGGGAAGCTAATGAAGCACTAGTTGTTCTTCCAAAACAGATTCGAGGAAATATTGGAGAAGTACTCAGCACTGAACACAAAAAAGAGCAAGGAGTCAACCGTAAGATGTTTCTTATTCTTCTTCAAAATATCAGTTTCTTGGCTTGGCAAGGTCTGGCTTTTAGAAGCCACGACGGAGAAATGAGCAATTTCCATCAGCTCTTACTACTTCGTAGTGAAGATAATCCAGAACTATGTGATTGGATTGCTAAGAAAAAAAATAAATATACTAGTCATGACATACAGAATGAAAGTCTGCATATTATGGCTATGCATATTGCTCGAGGGTTGAGTGAAGCAATTCGTAAAGCAGCTTGCTTTACAGTAATGGCTGACGAGTGTACTGATTTGTCAAACAAGGAGCAGTTCACAATTTGTATCAGATGGGTAGGTGATGATTTAGTAGATCATGAATATTTCATTGGTCTTTATCAGGTAGACAGCATTAATGCTGAATGTCTTACACATGCAATCAAGGACACACTTATGAATATCAGTTTATCTAGTTGTCGTAGCCAATGACGATGGTGCTTCAACTATGAGTGGTAGCAAGACCGGTGTAGTAGCAAGACTATGCTCAGAAGAAAAACGTGCTGTATATTAACATTGTTATGGGCATGCCTTAAATTTAGCCATTGGCACAACAATAAAGCAGTCTACAGTGTGCAGTGATGCCATGGATATCGCTTTTGAGGTCACTAAGCTGATAAAATTTTCTCCTAAACGGAATGCTATCTTTGATAAAATCAAGGAAGAAAATGCTGCTGAGGATGATAGTGGAGTTGGATTCAGGTCATTTTGTCGTACCAGATGGACTGTCAGAGGAGAATCAATTGGAAGTATATTGGAGAATTACAACGTTCTGAATGAGTTATGGGATGAGTGTTTACAAGATAAGCTGATGCCTGATGTTAAAAGTCGAATAATTGGAGTTAAAACTCAGATGTCCAATTTTAGTTTATAGTTTGGTTTGCATCTAAGTGAGAGAATTCTGAAAATTACTGATAATTTGAGCAAAACACTGCAATTAAAATATCTTTGTGCAGCTGAAGCTCAAGTCATTGTGAGTCACACCGTAAAGACTTTGATGAGCATGAGACATGATGAAGAATTTTTGCTATTTTGGAAGCACATGGATATTTTACGTGTACGCATGAATACAAATGAGCCAGTCTTACCCAGGAAGCGAAAGACTCCAAGGCGCTTTGAAGTGGGTGAAGGAAATTCTAGCCATTCTTCTACAGTTGAAGATCATTATCGCAAGTTATATTTTGAAGCTTTGGACTTGAAGTGGTACTGAGAAAATAACCCTTAAAGAAGCACTTCATTTTCTTCAAAGCCTTTCAGATGCACAACGTAGTTTCTATAAGCAAGTGTGCTGGGTTGCTCGATTAATAATTGTTTTGCCTGCAACCAATGCTGCAAGTGAGAGGTCTTTTTCTACCATGAAAAGAATTAAAACATATTTACATAGTACCATGAAACAGGATCGCTTGAATCATCTTATGATTTTAAATATATACAAAGAATTAACCAAGAAACTTGACCTTGTTAAAGTTGCAAATGAATTTATTAGTGGGAGTGAGCACAGGAAGAATTTTTTTGGATCATTTTAACTTTAGCTAATCATTAATTTTCTTTCATTATTTCAAATTCAATTTTTTAATAACATTGTTCCTTTAATACAAAATGAGTTATGAAAATATTATAAGGTATGAATTTGCCTGACCAATGAAATAATGCTTTCGCCACCACTGCAATTTGACCCTTAGAAAAGAAATGGATTTACCACAGTTTAGTTGACACTCAACTCACGTGCAATGGGGAATTCCAAGCAATGATAATTCCTTGACTTAAAAATAACAAAAATTAGAAAAATGTTTAATTTCCACAGCACAACCTAAGCTCAAAGACTGCGAAGTTGTACACCATACTGAAAACTGCTGGAACTTTTATTCACAAGAAAAAAGGCACAACGCAGAAAATAAGCTGAGAATGATCTGCTGTGTAAAGTTTCTCGATTTTTTTATTTTAAGTTTTTCTTCCTTTGGCCTTGTTTACCCTCCCTCCACAAATTCTGCAGTGCTTCCACAGCTGTTTACTGTGATACTTCATTGAACTTTGTATGGAAATTTGTATGATATTTATTATGCAAGAATAACTGAAGAAAATTCATTTTAATTATTTCCAGTAACTCAAGTTCTTATAGACTTCATTGCAAAGTTCCCAATTAGTTCCACTGACCAGATATTCACCACAAAAAGGAAGCCATTAAAATCTTATTAGCACCTGGTGGTTAGCTCACCCCTAGTAAAGGGTCGTGCTTTGGGCTATTCTTGCTGGCTAGCCATGCGCAGTTGGCCAACAAGAGCTTAGGGAAAAGGTCAATCTGTCCCCACACTGTAAACCAAAAGGTGTGTAGTTCACACCAAATTAAGCGTAAATCACTTGTAACAATAGTCACACCAAAATATGGTGTGATGCACACACCTCATCGTTTGGGTGTGAAGTACACACCAAATTTAGCGTGAATTCTCACCACAATCACTATGAACTCATACTTACATATTTGCTGAATTATTTTAAGTTAGATTGATTCTAGTAATACATATCAACATTTTTTTTCCAAAAAGAGATTGTTGTAATCCCAGATCTCATTAATCAGACGACTAAAATCTACTCAACTCTCTTATCTAGCACACAAGTGTACAAAACATTTATAAGGTAGATTACAATGATAATAGCATTGGTTTTTGCCTGCACATGAATATAATTAATGTTCGGTAAAGGGTCCATGCTATTCACACTCTATAAACCCTGATTAGTCAGTTTATGCAGTCATGCTAGCATGTGTCACACTCACATGCAGTATATGATAGTGGAATAGTGGTTTTATGGAACTACTATCAATAGAGTATAATAGTACTCTTTACTATTCTGAAACAAATTCCTCAATGTATGTGTGTGTGTGTGTGAGTGTGTGTGTGTGTGTGAGTGTGTGTGTGCATGAGTGTGTGTGTGTGTGTATGTGTGTGTGTGTGTGTGTGTGTGTATGTGTGTGTGTGTGTGTGTGTGTGTGTGTGTGTGTGTGTGTGTGTGTGTGTGTGTGTGTCAGTCATTCCAACCATTTAGTTATACCTTTTTGATCAAATAATGGCATAATGTGTAGAACTTAGCCATTACCACAGGGCCACTCAGCTACCACTAATTACTTTAGAGAACCGTCATGGGACAGAGGTAATATCAAAAAAGGAAGCAGCAAGTGACTACAACCAGGTCAAAGTCATGGAACTCCCTTATGGGAGTTATCAGATTACTCCTTGAGGAGGAGTATTAATTATGTCCCAGTGGTGGGTGGTAGAATGTTTTTGATTTATCCTATGAAAATGTTCTCTCTCTGACAAGTTCATTTTGCTACTTACATCTTAGATTACTCATTGCAATATATATTCTATTATACCAGGAATCTTCTGGAAGCAGAAATATATTTTCTATACCATTATTACATAATCCCAGCTCAAATAGGGGATTTGCATGATGACATCACTTAACATTCGGCCACGCCCATCGATGGTATCACTGCACACCGTGTCCCATTGAAAATGTATTAGTTTTGCTGACCGCTTGGTCTATTATTTGCTGTAGCACCAGCGCCAGGCTGCACAGAGCTTCCAAATTACAGGAATAGCTTTATTATGAAATTTACTAACTGCTGACAGCAAACGTTTAGGATTTTCAGCCAGGAGACATAAATGCAACCACCTGTTTTGACAGACTCAGACTCTGGCAGAAATACCATTTATAAAAGCAAGTAGCTATAGTTGAACATCTTACTCTTAGTCAGCTTCATGTTGTGAAGTTGAGATAGATAAAAGGTATGTATTTGCTAGCAAATATTGGCAACTTAAAAGAAAGGTGAGCAAAATGGTAAACAGCCTCGCAATACTGTGACTTGTGACAAAGTAAAGAAGTCTAAGACATACTTCCTAAATTGAATATATATAGATCCAGATAGTAGTCTTTGAGAATCAAGGTATAAACGAAAAACAAGAAAAAATATTTACCACCATTTTGCCAACTCCATTACTAGCTATATTGATACCATCGGTGGGCGTGGCAGGATGTTACGTGATGTCGATGTCATCATGCAAATCCTCTATTCTGTTCAATGCTCCAAGAGCTTTGCTAGGATCCCACATGATACCTGAAACACACCTATATTACCTTCTTAGCTAGCTAGGTATTTTGTGTTGCCGCTGTTATAAGTCTTTGAATCATGACTAGATAGCTTACCATAATTACCAAGATAGAGATCACTTCCAGTGCTTTCCAGTCTTTGCCATATGCTCCCGACTTAAGGGAAATTTGGAGGCGACGCCGTTTTTAGTGGCATCAAACTCCTCAGTATTAAGTTTGTCTTATTATAATATTCGTGAGAACGTTACGTCTTAGTAATGTATTCATGTGAACCTTTACTTCTAAGAAATGAGAGGTTTATCTCTAGGTGAGGAAACAGATGGCGAAAGTTAACGTCACAGAACGAATTGTTTTTTGTCGCATCTGTGGTAAGCTAAAATTATTTACAACCGCACCAATAGTACCACAAGACATCTTCCAGAGTGTACCAGTATGTAAAGGGTCTAGTTGGCAGACTAACACTTGCGCACTTGACATACACGTATTCATCGCCGGACACGGCCTATATAAAGGTAATACGCCCACTTTGTAATATCCGACAAAAGAATGGAGAATCTTCAAACAGCAATTATACATCAAGATTACGACAAAGTCTCAGTTATCCTCAAAAATAGCCCCAGCAAGGATATTGTACAAGTCCTAAGGCGTGGATGTGAGACAGGAGACGTCAGATTTGCGAGAATTGCACTGCAAAACTTGTCAGGTAATTTGCTGAGTATTATAAAAGAAGAATACTTGATCCATACTGCCTGCAGTAAGGGGCACACAAACGTTGCTGTCTTATTGTTAGAATCTGGGATACCAGTGGATCTGTTGAATGAGGAAGGATATTCAGCTTTAATGTTAGCATGTCTTCATGGCTATGCTGAAGTGGCAAAAGTACTGCTACAATGGGGGGCTGTAGTAGATTTGAAGAGAAATGAAAGATTTTCGCTACTATTAGCTTCTGAAAATGGACATTTGGACGTAGTCAAAGTACTACTGGAGTATGGTGCTAAGTTGAATTTGCAAAACAAAAGTGGATCATCTGCTATGGTAGAAGCTAGTAAAAATGGACATTTCAAAGTGGTAAAACTACTGTTAAAAAAATGTCCTCAAGTTGATTTACAGAAATTTAAGGGACGGTCAGCCTTAATAGTAGCTAGCCAGAGTGGTCATGCTGAAGTAGTTCAAATACTACTAGAAAATGGTGCCCAGGTGAATCTGCAAAAGAAAGATGAGTGGTCAGCCTTAATGATAGCTAGCCAGAATGGTCATGCTGAAGTAGTTAAACTACTACTAGAAAATGGTGCCCAGGTGAATCTGCAAGAGGAAGAAGGGTGGTCAGCCATAATAGTATCTAGCCAAAGTGGTCATGCTGAAGTAGTTAACATACTACTAGAAAATGGTGCCCAGGTGAATCTGCAAAAGAAAGATGAGTGGTCAGCCTTAATGATAGCTAGCCAGAATGGTCATGCTGAAGTAGTTAAAATACTACTAGAAAATGGTGCCCAGGTGAATCTGCAAAAGAAAGATGGGTGGTCAGCCTTAATAGTAGCTAGCCAAAGTGGTTATGCTGAAGTAGTTAACATACTACTAGAAAATGGTGCCCAGGTGAATCTGCAAAATAAAAATGATAGTTCGGCCATGATGATAGCTAGCCAGAATGGTCATGCTGAAGTAGTTAAACTACTACTAGAAAATGGTGCCCAGGTGAATCTGCAAAATAAAGATGGGTGGTCAGCCTTAATGATAGCTAGCCAGAATGGTCATGCTGACGTAGTTAAAATACTGCTAAAAAATGGTGCACAGGTGAATCTGCAAAAGAAAGATGATAGCTCAGCCTTAATGATAGCGGTCCGGAATGGTCATACTGAAGTTGTTAAAGTTCTACTTGAATATGGTGCCGACAAGAATCTGCAAGACAAAGATGGGTTGTCAGCCCTGGTAATATGCGATCAGCATGGCTATGTAAAGCTGGCTAAAATAATGCAGGAATATTCAAGTACAGCACAACAACCTGTTATTGTAAGTTTACAAACAAATACTAATTTTACTACACAATCCATTAACTGCAAATACAATGAGACAAAGTTTGTGAAAATATAAGTATTACTTACATAATCATACCTTGCTGACAGATATACTATTGCTTCTAATTAGCAGATAAAGCACTATATAAAGCCAAAATACTTCTAATTGCTTTTTTTGTTGTTGTTTTTGTTTTTGTTTTTTCAGAAAAAACATGACAACACATCTCAAGCAGAACCTGGAGGTGAGTACTCTAACATGTATATGTAAATTATTTAGCATGCATGTATGTATTACAAATGTATTCTATATATTTAGTATAATTATATAGTTATATATAGTATAATCTGCTTAGCATAAATGGCGAGAGAGTCTCTGGTTAGGTTATAGTATTGCTATAGTATGATTAATTTTAACTTCTAATACTCCAGCTACTAATAAGCAGCCAATTGTATATGGTAAAGGTGTTTCAATTAGCCAGAGCCATTGTTACAATAATCACAGAGGCATGAACAATATTCACGAGTTTGTTGACCTTCATATTCATTACATTGTGATCACACTTACTTACTGTTGTACTTTTACCTAGACTTGTTACTGTTGAGTATTATTATTCTTGCTATTATCGGAATTGTTGAGTAACATAATAGTGTATCTAACTAGGAAGCTATATTGATACTTGCACAGGAAATTCATCATAATAAGGCAATATATTCCATATAACTAATGTTCTGAGTTATCATGCTTAGTTATTGCGTCACCCAGGTTATACAGGTGTTTGTTACACAAGAAACTCACTATGGCATTCACACATGAGCAGTACATAATAAATGTATTTTTATTGGATAATACAGAATACTAGTGATGTGCTTGAGCACAAAGGGTGAGTGAGCTATGCACAAACATAACACTTCCATGGAATCTGTCAGTCCATTTCTAAAAGTATGAGTATGTAGCAGTTGTGACCATCATATACTACTTTAACTAACAAGGAACTACTTTCTTACATCAATTCCCTGAGTACTGTTATTTTCTGTAGTCTCTGACTATCTGAATTACCAGATACTTTTGATAACAAACACTCGTAGCTATTATAAAGGTCGAGTTTTTTTTAGTAGTACATCAAGCTAATTTCATTTTCATTATTATCTAATTTTAAACAAGGCTAACTCTGTTTCTTCATTAGTTCTGAAGTGCTCCACTGGTAAATCATATATTGCCAATTGGCTAAAACTTGTATAACCAGTTTTACATACTAAGCAACTGTAATGATTACATAACTAACTACATGAATCTTTTTTTCTATGTCCCTAAATAAGCTGGAGCCAATAATATAATGCATGTTGTATGTAAAAGTTGTTAATTATAGTAAACTATTTGGAAGGTTATTTCAAGTAATACAAATGTTTTATGTGTATACATTTACTTTTTACAGAATCTCAATCTACCTTGCCTGGGTTTATTCAAGATGAAAACATTTCTGTGTCTTACAATGGACACAAAAGTTCTGTGGACTGGAAAAAGAATGGAATACAACTTCAATTTGAAGAATACAAGTCTGAAGACTGCAGTAATACTCCTATTCAAATATCTACAGGATCATTAGGTTACACCCGAATGCCTCATGAGGTTGAGTCAGTTAGCAAAGTTTATCACGTCCACAGCTCCAAGATACTTGAGACTTCTGTAACGATTAGAATTAAACACGATGAACCAAATGATGTTCATAATTTATATTTTTTTACTTGCTCTGAAGACAGGCCTCCTTATGACTTCACTTATCTTCCTGGAGGAACTTTTACATCTACATATGGAGAGATAGTAGTTTCAAAATTTTCATTTTTTAAAATCGGTAAATTTTTCTCTAGATATCGTGTAAGAAGTGTCCTGAGTAGGTGGGAAAAATCTTATGAGGTATCTCTATATCGTGGTACTGTACCATTTAGTGTGTCATCTGAGCGATGTTTTAACCTTTACGTATCACTTGTAAAGAATTGCAACGCTTTCAGACAAGGAGTAAAGTCTTTTATCAAGGAAGAGTACAAAGAAGATGTTCAATTAGTGTCTAGTTTTGTTACTCGCTTTAATCCCACAGACACCAAAGTGACCGTAAGTGGGGAAATTACTCCATCTGATGCTAATTTGGATGAACCTGATTGCACATTTCTACGTAAAACTCAAATCAAAAATTATGTTAATGCTTCTCCTCCTCTTCTAAAGTATCGGCTCCGCATCAAACCTGGTTCTTCAGTGACAGTAAAGTTTAACCTAACAGGACTTCAAGATATTGACCATATAACTTTAAGTCCATACGATCTACCAGGTAATAAGTAATATACATAATTAGGAATATATTTTATCCTCAAATTATTGTTTAATAGATTCTATTCCAGCCATAATGCTTAGCAGTAGTCAAAGTGAATCAAGTAAGTAGCTATCATCTAACTAGTCGTGTGTGCTTCATCAAAAATGGCGAGCTAGCGAGCCTAGTAATATAGTGATAACTAACATACCATATAAATAAGCAAAAAAAAATTTTTTAATTAATAAACACTATAGGAATCTCGATTGTATAACCCCTGTAAATGTCTCACTCACTTTGCTCGCTCACCAATGAAACTTTATTAGAATAAATGGTGTAATGTTATTTAATTTTGATGATAATAAGTCCTTACAAATGTTATGACATGATATACGAGAGTATGTCATAATTATGCCTCAGTTTTTAGGTCATCAATTATACTATTTATATATTTTAGACACCCTCAGCATGAAAGAGTTTAAGGTTGTCTTTGAAGAAGCATTTTTTGCCAGAGAACAATGGAAGAACATTGGCCTTCAGTTGGATGTGGATTATCAAACTTTGAATGTCATAAAGCATGAGCATAGCCATATCGTCGATGACTGTTTCCAAGACATGTTAAAGAAATGGCTGACTGGAAATGGAGAACGAAGATGGAGTAAATTAGCTTGTGCTTTAGAAAACAAAACAGTTGGTTTTACTGACTTAGCTGACAATATCAAAGAAAAATACTGCAACTGATTCATAACTCCATGAATAATTGTTTATTATTTATCTTTATTCATTTTATAATTTTTTATTTCTTATTCATTAATTTCCTGCTTACATCTGTATATATTTGCTGTTGCCATTTTTTTGTAATTAGCTACTTAACACCATTTTTTAGAACTCTGTAGTAAGCCCGATTTTTGCTAATGCAAGACATTCTGGTTTCACTGATTAAACTGTTATCTATCATTGGACTCATTATATCATACCTTGGTTTTACTGTCACACCATATAAATATCTGTACACTTTCATATTGTAGTTAGTTGTGTTACTTTACAGTTTTCAAATAAACTAATCCAGTTATTTGTATAGCTATGGGACTAGTTATTACATTGGTGAGGAGGCAGAAACCTACTCACAATGTCAACCGCTCAGCACGCTCAGCCAGTTCATTACTTCAGTAAATTGCAAATCTTATGTTGAACGCGCAAATCTTTATTTAGCTGTAAACAACATCGCAGACGTCAATAAGCAGCTCGCTGTTTTTCTGAGTTCCTGTAAAGATGCTACTTACCGGAGGATCAAAGATGTTTTGCTTGCTTGTATAAACAGCGATTTACCACTTATCCAACCACAAAATATTTTCAAGGAATGTCAACCATTCTGCCTCTGGCATCCACCCATATTCAATGATGGGCACTTTTACTCGGAGGATTCAACTACAATATTGCCTATAAGCCTGGCAGGGATCATGCCAATGCCGACACTCTGAGTAGATTACCTTCTTCACCTCCACCAGCTCAGACTCCTACCTCACCCGAAATAGTATACCTATTAGAAGTCATCGGTGCTTATCCCATCATGTCAGAACAGTGGACTGCTAAGGATCGTACACTCGCAAAACTTCAAGTAGAGGGAGTCAAAAAGAAGAACAATCATTGAAGCCTTATCATCTTTGTTGGATAGAATTATTCACAGAACAAGGCTGAGCTCTACATGTAAAACTGTGTGGTTATTCCTAAAAGAGGGAAGAAAAGCCGTTATGGAAATTCTACATGAAGGAGAGATATCCTGGAGGAACAAGAATGAACAGAGTGACTTATTTTGTTTAGTGGCCAGGAATTGACAATGACTTAGATGGAAAAGTTTTTATAAAAAACTAACATGCCATCAGTGCCAGTTAACTAGAAGTTCTCCACCCAAACCACCACTACACCCTTGGAATTTTCCAACTTCCCCATGGGAACATTTACATGTGAATTTTGCTGGTCCGTTCTGTGGTCAAATGTTTCTCGTTGTGGTAGACACCTGCTCAAAGTGGCTGAAAGAGGTCCCTCTAGCAGCAGCTAATTCAACCAACACAATCGACGATTAAGGAATGTGTTTGCCACTCATAATTTACCCAAGATGATAGTTTCCAATAATGGTTCTCACTTCACAAGCGACGAATTTCAAGCATTCATGAAGACTAATGCCATCAAGCTTGTTTGCTCATCACTGTACCATCCCTATACAAATGGTCTAGCGGAAAGAGCACATGAAACGACTCGCAGGTTCCGTGAATCAGCGTTTGGCATCATTTCTGTTTTGGTATCAACTTACAACACATACAACAACTGGAGTAGCCATGGCAGAGCTACTACTCGAAAGACATCCACGATCACTGCTAGACTTTCTCAAACCTAGTTTAGCAGACAACGTTCACAAATAAATATAGACAGCTAGAAAAGGAATCATGACACTACAGTTAGGGTGCGTACATTTGCTGTGAATAATAATGTCTACGTCAAGAATTCCCTAATGCTAAGAAATGGATGCCTGGTAAGGTTATTGAAGTGAAGTGTCCTCTTTCATTTTCAGTGGAACTGAGATGGACGCGTTGTACGACGGCATGTGGATGTGCTAAAGTCTTGATCTTCAACACCAGGAACACCAGAAGAGAACAGTGAAATTTTTGGCCTGCAAACTGATGCAACAATACCAATACCAGATTTTGCAACTACTACCAGCTACAGTCTTGGTACCACAGAATGAACCACTAGCTACTGAAGCTGTACCATTGGGGGACACATTGACAGAACCTTTAAGAAGGTTCACACCTATTGGTGGGGGAATGTAGTCACGACCGTTTAACTGCAAACTGTGGCACTTAGGCACACCCACAAAAAAATTTCCCCCTTCTGATATTTCTTAGCAAACATCCTAGCTACAATTTGACCCTTAGAAAATAAATGGATTTCCCACAGTTTAGTTGACACTCAACTCACATGTAATGGGGAATTCCAAGCAATGATAATTCCTTGACTTAAAAATAACAAAAATTAGAAAAATGTTTAATTCCCACAGCACAACCTAAGCTCAAAGACTGTGAAGTTGTACACCATACTGAAAACTGCTGGAACTTTTATTCACAAGAAAAAAAGGTACAGCACAGAAAATAAGCTGAAAAGGATCTGCTGTGTAAAGTTTCTCGATTTTTTTATTTTAAGTTTTTCTTCCTTTGGCCTTGTTTACCCTACCTCCACAAATTCTGCAGTGCTTCCGCAGCTGTTTACTGTGATACTTCATTGAACTTTGTATGGAAATTTGTATGATATTTACTATGCAAGAATAACTGAAGAAAATTCATTTTAATTATTTCCAGTAACTCAAGTTCTTATAGACTTCATTGCAAAGTTCCCAAGTAGTTCCACTGACCAGATATTCACCACAAAAAGGAAGCCATTAAAATCTTATTAGCACCTGGTGGTTAGCTCACCCCTAGTAAAGGGTCGTGCTTTGGGCTATTCTTGCTGGCTAGCCATGCGCAGTTGGCCAACAAGAGCTTAGGGAAAAGGTCAATCTGTCCCCAAAATGTATATAAAATTTTTCCTTCCATTGGTTAAAAAAAGTGTGGTTTCTGATGGAGGTCACTATTGAAGTCATGAATATATTCATGAACATACTGGAAATCCTCTTTAGGGTCACAATTACTCGCTAAGTTCAACTATTTCACTAATTACCTTCCCACATAACGATACAGAAAGTAGGTAAAGGGTTTTCACTGGATAAAGTGTGTGAATGAAAGTGTAATAATGTTCTTGGCCTTCGTTCTTGTGGCATTCTGTGGTTAAATAGACATGGCTTCTTGTGGCTCTGGGTCATAAAGAGGCCCAGGCAGGCCTAAAAATGTATGGGTTTGTAATAACTAGTCCCTTAGCTATACAAATAAGTGGATTAGTTTATTTAAAAACTAGTAAAGTAACACAAGTGACTACAATTGAAAGTATACAACCATTTATAACTGTTCAGGAGTTGTAAATTCCTGAGCTGGAGGTTGGTACGGGTTGAAGGACCAGAGCCTTCATGCAGTTACCTGCTAGTGGCTTGTTGCTGTGGTTGAGTCCTTCCACTTCCGGTTGCTCGCCACAACTATAAGCTGGGGTTTTAACTTACTGAAGATGCTTGCACGAAGTAAAGCTTGATAACGAACTACTTAAAAATTGCAAGAAAGACACACACAAAGCACTCAATATGTAAACTGAAATTTGATATCCAAATATGAAATTTGAAATTGGGGCGTGGTTTTAGGTGTGGTTTACAGAAATGGGCGGTGTTTGAGGTGTACCTAAAATTAATTTTAAAAGTTGGCAACTATGTAACTGGGTCTGCATTTACTGAGCTTGACTCATGATGGACTAATTTTTGCAAGACAATTCACAATGCATATATATATGTAGGGGATGTGACATGAAAAGGGATACAGTGGTTCTGAAAGGATCTTGAATATGATTAGATATGATATGGAAAACATTATGTCTGTTTATTGTTCACTGAAGACTTCTACTTGTTCAGGTAGCTAGTGGTGAACAATCAAGATCAAAGACTTAATGTGGTGTGAACTAAGTTTGACAGTAAAACCAGGTTATGAACCCAATAATAGATAACAGTTAACCTTTGAACCAGAATGTCTTGCATCAGCAAAGGTCAGCTACTACAATCAAAATGATTGAAATTTTAATTGATGGAGCACAAGTGTTATGTGTATGTATGTATGTATGTATGTATGTATGTATGTATGTATGTATGTATGTTTGTATATATGTATGTATGTACGTATGTATGTATGTATGTATGCATGCATGCTATGTGTGTAATGTATGTATATATGTATGTATGTGTGTATGATGTGTGTGTATGTGTGTATTATGTATGTATGATGTATGTATGTATGCATGCATGTATGTATGTATGTATGTATAAGTAAAAGAACTTACAGAGACAAAATATAACCATTAGGAAATGCTCCAAGTAATACGAGCATCAAACTGTAACGAAATGTCAGTAAATTTTTAGCTAATGTCATCAGCATTCATTTTTAGTAGAGGCATTCACACTCTATAAACCCTGATTAGTCAGTTTATGCAGTCATGCTAGCATGTGTCACACTCACATGTAGTATATTATGATAGAGGAATAGTGGTTTTACGGAACTACTATCAATATAGTATAGTACTCTTTACTATTCTGAAACAAATTCCACAAGGTATGTGTGTGTGTGTGTGTATGTGTGTGTGGGTGTGTGTGTGTGTGTGTGTGTGTCAGTCATTCCAACTTTTTAGTTATTTATACCTTTGATCAAATAATGGCATAATGTGTAGAACTTGGCCATTACCACACAGCCAACCAGCTACTACTAGTAATTACTTTAGAGAACAGGCATGGGACAGAGGTAATAACAAAAAAGGAAGCAGCAATTGACTACAACCAGGTCAGAGTCATGGGAACACCCGTTATCAGATTACTCCTTGGGGAGTATAAGTTATGTCCCAGTGGTAAGTGGCAGAATGTTTTTGATTTATCCTATGAAAATGTTCTCTCTCTGACAAGTTCATTTTGCTACTTACATCTTAGCTTACTCAGTGTAATATATTCTATTGTACCAGGAATCTTCTGGAAGCAGAAATATATTTTCTATACCTGTATTACATAATGCCAAGGTCATTTACGCTGAAGAGATACATGTTGTAGCATTGGATAAAAACTTGGAAGTGAGCTATTATTCTATAACAAAAAATACCACTGCTTCAGAAAAACAAATAAAGCATTATAAACTAAGTCTTTTGTTCTAGGTAAGGTTTACTGTAAAGAAAGCCTTGAAATACATATGACCTGGAAGCCCAAACAATTAGCAAATATATTTTCTTTTTTTATTTCTTTTATGCCTTTAGGTCTTGCCATCTAAGAATAACTGACTCATATGATATCCATCGAGTGTGTATAGCATGCATGCACTGATCTAATTCATTTGAAGACAGGATAAAAGTGGACTATTGCATTGCAAATAAATTCATACACCATAATGTCACATTCTTCCTTGATTACAGTTTTACAATGAAGTTAATAACAGCACTTTTTCTGTCTCTGTTCTACCTTACACAAAGTCTTGTGAGAGAATGTCCAGACCAGGCTGAAGCATGTGAAGAGTGTCCAGAAAGTGCGTCTGAATGTGAATTCACCTTTAATATCCACGAGCGATTCAGCTTTGTCTCATACGAGCTTGATGAAAATAAAACATTGGGAGAAAATGGCTACCTGTATTTCCTGAACGCCAGTGGATACCAACGGGCTGTAAGTGGAGATGTCAATTGCAACTTTGATGGAGCAACAACTGATAATCATTTCACAAGCAGAGGCTGCAGTGTACCAATGACACTTGATGGAGTAAATTACCGCACTCTGCTACTCATTAATGGCCGAGTTCCTGGTCCAACTATTATAGTATATGAGGGACAAACTGTCGTTATTCATGTTTTTAACCATCTCACAGATGTCGGAGTCACCATTCACTGGCACGGAATGTTCCAAAGGAAATCTGTATGGATGGATGGAGTAAGCCACATCACTCAGTCTCCCATAGATCCGGATGCTTCTTTTGACTACATTTTTAAGGCAGAGCCAGCTGGAACCCACTGGTACCATTCCCATGCAGGATCACAGAAAAGTGATGGAATATTTGGAGCTTTCATTGTGCGAGAAAGAAGGTCAGTGGGAGATCTACTGCAAGATAGCAGGTATACCAATGTTGAAGATATGCCTCATGGCCACACATTGTCCCTTACTGACTGGCAAAGAAAACCAGAAGCCATTCACCAAGCACTATCAACAGTGCCATTCAGTTCTTTACTGACCTTCCCATAGGTATGCTGCCTACAATGACATCTGAAGCATCACACCGAAGTTTACAAGGCCTGGATGGATCATCCCATGGCCCATTCCCATTTTGGTCGGGATTGATTAATGGCAGAGGACGAAAAGAAAACAATACTTTGACTCCTTTAAGTACTTTTTCTGTGGTACGAGGAAGAATGTATCGTTTTCGAATAATTGGGGCCATCAGCATTTTTCCATTCAAGTTTTCAATTGATGGTCACAAATTGATAGCGATAGTTTCTGATGGAGATGTATTTCAGCCCAAAGAAGTAGACTACATTGTTATTCACAGTGGAGAAACATACGATTTCATCCTCAATGCAAATCAAAATGCTATGAATTATTGGATACGTGCGGACACATTAGAAGATACTGCAGCAGAAGACGAGCATTCTGCAAGGGGAATACTGACTTATGGAAATGCAAATCAGCTTAGCTGGACTTCGAGATATTCCAATGTGCTGGATGTACGGCGATCATGCACTGAGGGAGAGAAATGCAAAGTGCTTAACTGTCCTTATTCTGCACATCCAAATGAAAGTATTTTCCAGTGTGTTTCCTTGACAGATCTTGTTAGCATATCACCTGATTCCCAACTGCCAATATTTCCTCCTAAGCAACACAGTAACCTCCATTTTCTCAACTTTGGATTTACCGGTCGACGAAATACAATAAATGTCAACAGATTTAAGGCACCAGCTCTACCTTATGCCACAAACTGTGGGGCATATGACCAAAGCGTGAAGGACTCTAAAATATGTGGTGTTTGCACTGAAAGCAAGTCATCATTCAGTAGGATAAATCAAGTGTGTGAGTGCGTTAATGTTATACAAGCAGCTACCAATGCCAAGTACGTTGAGTCAGCTGAGCCACAGTCAATCGGTATCGTCATTAGTGCCAAAGGAGCGGGGTTTGCCCATCCAATACACCTCCACGGACACACTTTTCACGTCGTGTACATTGGCAACACTTCAGAGTTGAGCTGTGCAGAAAAATTTAACGGTGCTTGCACCAGGCTAGGTTGGGCAAATGGTACCATGCCACAGGCAATTTCCAGTCGATTGCAGAATGGTAGGGTTGTCAGCACTGCCATCAAGAAAGACACAGTTATTGTAGCTCATGACCAGTATGTTGTGATTGCTTTCCTTGCTGACAACCCTGGATACTGGTTCATGCACTGCCACGTTGAAGAACACCTGCTAGATGGAATGGCTGTCGTCATCCAGGAATACTCTGCTGACCAGCAATGGACTCCACCTTCTGGCATTAATAATCATGGTAGCTTCCAATGGTCTGTAGCTGGGTACAATAGTACTATTGGTAAAGGGTCAACATGCAACTCTGATGCCTCTCCAACAAGCAATAGTTATTTTCTGGTCACACTTGTGTCCATTTTTGTTGCTTCCTTCTAATTCTAGTTTGTAGACTATTGTGTTTAGCATCATTTTTCCTAGTTTTGTGTTTCAGTAGAAAATAGTTATTGTGATATCTAGTTTTACACAAAACTACATTAGAGTAAATGAATAGAATCCTGTAGTAATGAATGGCATTTGTAAATTTCAAGTTTCAAGTATAGTACAATTCACTTAGAATCATAAAACCTTGCAAGAGCCCTCAGGCGAAGGCCAGACCCTTTACCTAATCACTCTGCTCGGAAGGGTCGTTTAGTAATAGTGGAATGCAATTAAACCTTGCAGGTTTTCTTATCATCCTGTAATGGAGGTTCTAGTTGACGCTATGCCAGTAGAGTGCAAATCAGTCACTTCAATTATTTAGAAATCTGGAACTCTCCATTTTTAGGATGCTTTCAGGCTCGGAGCTCATAAAATGCAGAGGTGGGGACTGGCTTAAAATATTCAAACACACATTTTATGGATGCCCACACACAATTAAACTATGTAAGAAGTACACATTTTATACGTTCCCCCAGAATCCTGGGGAAAGATACCAAACGGGTGCATTAGGTAACCAGACCCTTCCGGGTAGAGCAATTATGTACAGGGTCTGGCCCGCGATACTAGGTAAAGTATGGCCCTAAAAGCATCCCACAGAGCCAGCTTAGGGAGTTAACAGGGATTCAAAAGATTTAAAAACTACTGCAAACCGTATTAACTAGCTATCTGGTATAGAACTAAATTAGACAAACTGTGCATTGAATAGTTGATGAGGACAAGTTAAATTGTAACACTCAAAGCTAGACATCACCATAGGTTCCAAGTTTGAGAAATGGAAATCAGTGACAAACCACACCCATTGATTAAATTAACTCAATTGACCACATCCTTCATGTAATTAATGTTATGAAAATTAATGACAATGACTATTGTTAGATTGATTTATTTTGGAGAATGGTTGTAGCTTTTTTGCATTTTGTAATCAATTCATCTGATAATAATATAGTGTCAAAGCAGCAATCACTATTGTTCATCTTAACTCTCAGCAAGCTAACAATAGTAAAGTGGCTAAGACTGGCCCTCTGGTCAGTATGGACTTTCCTCAGCACTGAGAAACCCCTTTCTGCCTCTGCATTTGAGCAAGGAATATTCAAAAGTCCGGACATCAACTATATATGTTCTATCCACTTATTGTCAAAATGAGTTAGCCTTGTCTTTCCTTCTTTTTTTTGCTTTCTTAGGAGCAGGTGGTTGGGGAACACTCTGCCATTGCCAGTACTACCAAGAAAGAAGTATTCAAGATCAGAAATCAAAATTTGATCTGTATAAGTGTTGTGTGGAATTGCATCATGAGGGCCTTCATGGATACACTGCATGGTTTTGCTGATAGAGTATGGTGGTTTCTATTAAAGCTAGGTATTAAGTAAACTGTGGTTTCTGATAGGGGGATTTCCGTGGCAGACAATAGGCAATCAGAATTTCCGTGCGTGGCAGATTGATAGAGTAAAATTCCGTGACTGCCACGGAGCTTTCGTGGCACTTGGAACCTATGCATCACAACTACTGGGGGCTGGTATAAAGCCAGTAGCAATACCACTCAGGTAAAGGGTTTCACAATGCAAAAATGAAGGGGCATTGACCAGGCTTTTAGTTAGATTTGGTAAAAGGACTCCTACGCAATACTGCCTTGTCAACAACAAAAAACATTAACTATGAATATTATTCCAACAACTCCTTGTGGATGCGCACTTGAAGCTATCCAATGGAGGACCTTTTACTCGCTATCGAGTCAGTACGGTCTCTACTATTCTGGGAAAACAAGAAACGTTTGATACCGTGACGGAAGTGCTGGAAATTGGGTGTGAGATAGGAGACAACAGACTCCAGAATATTACTGGAAACATACAACATATTGAGAAGAAATATTTGCTGCATAGAGTCTGTTGTAATGGCTACTCCTCCATTGCAGCCTTATTGCTTGAAAATGGTGCTCACGTAGATTTGCTGGAAAATGGATGGTCTGCACTATTAGCTAGTCGAAAAGGTTATTTTGAAGTGGTTAAAATACTGTTAGAAAATGGAGCTCAAGTGAATCTCCAAAGGGGTTGGGGTGGTCTGCCTTGATGACAGCAAATGAGAATGGCCATGCTGAAGTGGTCAGATATATCTCCGGAGTAGTGTGGAGATTCGTGGTAGAGTCACCAGCCTTAAAAATGGAGAGCAAGCATGTCTCCTGCACAGAGTTTGGAGACACAGTGCTTACAAGTTGCAACGTCAATTTAAAACTTCCATGGCCTTTGTCACCCCCCAATTTCAACCAAATTAGATCTGAACAAATACCTCCTTTGTGCCAAGTCAACCCATGGCAAGACCTAGGAAATTACTGAATAATATATGGTGAACAAATTATATATTCTATTTACCTTTCGTGTCTTTCGATAGTGTCTGCAATGGCAGCAATCAAATTTGGTCGATAGCAAAAGGGAACTTCCTGAATTACCTCCTTGACTTGTCTGAAGAAAAAGTAAAAGGAGCTCGTTCAGTTACTAAGTTATCCCCAACAATTCCCTCTGCAAGCTTACACTGTTGTCTCTCACTAGCAATGGAGATATATTTAAAGACTTCAACCATCTATGTATATGTGGTTTCAAGATCATGCGGGTATGGCAATATTATTTTTAGTTCAGCTACCTTCTAAGCACCCTAAGTTTTGTCTAGGGAATTGCAAGGTCAGCCTTTTTGGCAAGAGCATGGTCGGCGGGTATAACAAAGGGGAGTTGTATTTGTTGGAGAAGATCTTCACGCTGAACTTTACTCAGGAAATTCAACTCTGTAGCTCATTGTGAAGTGCTATCACCTCCACTGGTGACTTCTCGAGCAGATTCCAAAACATCTGACCTCCTCTGAACAGTCCTACTACTAGCTTCACCACTTGCTACCCGACACCCAGCAACTTTCATCAGAGTGATTGGCTGGTTTGGTGCAGGGTTGTGGCAATTACAGGAGTAAAGTAATCAATTACAATTACAATTACTTAAAATGTTTGCTTCTCAATTACAATTTCAATTACCAATTACACCTTTAAGAACTAATTACAACAAATCTGTTAGCAATTACATACAATTACATCACATCACCTCCTCAGGATAAGTGGTTATGTAATAGGGCCCACAAAGTTTGTAATTTCATCAATTCTTCTTAAAAGAGAAAAGTTATTTCTATCTATAAAAACTGAGAATTCATTTTCTTGCTAGCAGCCATGTGCTTTAGAACTGACCCTTTACCAAAGTGGTCTTTGACCCCAACTACTTGCCAATTACAGGTATGCAATTACAATTACAATTACAATTACTGCAGATGGTGTAATTATTACAGCTAATTACAATTACCAATTGCAATTACCACAACACTGGTTTGGTGAGTATAATTTGTCAACCAATGTATTTGAGTACAGTCACTACTGCCTTGATGAACGAGCCACCTGATTAAATGGTGAGCTGCTTTCACCTCTGTTGGAGTGGCGGGTGTACAAGTCTGCTTGCTAATACATCTTTCAGTGTTACTTTAGACGGCTAGTTATGATAAAAGACTTGCAATTGCTGTCAAGAGGGTTTTTACTTCCACCTTTGGCTGACTTCTGAAAATGTGAGCAAACCTGTATAATGAAGTTTTACAATACCAGCCTATCAAATTCTGAAGTGAACTGAAGCTGCTACAGAATTTTATATTTATCTATAAAAAAAAAGTTTTTTATTTATTTTTTCAATTTGGCTTCTTTTTTTTTTCTTTTCTTTTTTTTCTTCTTTTAACAATCTGTTGGTTGGGAAAGAAGTACTGGGGTTTCCTTTCAATAGTATTATCTAGGTTAGCGTTGCCATTAGTTGGTGGGTTAATTTCTCATGGGAGTTTAGCCAGCCTGGCAGAGGTGCTATCCATATGTGTTAGTTTTGATTTTGAACATATTACTGAATTTCTTTACTAATTACGAGATTTACCTATGTTCAATTACCTTGCAGTCTCCATCACTATGAGGAGTCCATTCCACCGGCAACCATAGGCTGTAAAGAGAGACGCTCTTGCGGGCCATCTTAACTCTCCTTAGATCAAAAAAGCAAGGATTGCAAAACGTGCTGGGTGTCACTGTGTTCTGCAATTGACTGGGATCTGTGCAAACTTCAGCAACAGTCTGCAAATCCACTATGTGGTCCTGGCAGGAATGGACTGATTGAGTCTTTCTTTGTTTGGCCTTGTTTAACCTCCCTCCACAGATTCTGCACTGCTTTCCGCAGCTGTTCATTGTGATAGCTAATTCATTGAACTTTGTATGGAAATTTGTATGTTTTTTGGTTGATATATTATGCAAGAAAAACTGAAGCAAATTCATTATAATTATTTCCAGTAACTCAAATTCTTATATGATTCACTGACTTCATTGCAAAGTTCCCAAGTAGTTCCACTGACCAGCAGATATTCACCGCAAAAAGGAAACTACTATAATCTTATTAGCACCTCGTGGTTAGCTCACTGCCAGTATAAAGGGTGGCGCTCAGTTTTATTCTCGCTGGCTGATGCGCAGAAAGGTCAATCTGTCCCCAGAATGAGTATATAAAAAAAATTCCATTAAGTTAAAGTAAATAGCTAATTGGTTCCAAAATTGTTTGTTTCTGATGGAGGTCACTATTGAAGTCATGAATATATTCATGAACATACTGAAAATACCCTTTAGGGTCACAATACTCGCTAATGCAACTATTTCACTAATTACCTTCCCACATACAGATACAGAAAGTAGGCAAAGGGTTTTTACTGAATAAAGTGTGTGAATGTAATGTTCTTGGTCTTCATTCTTGTGGCATCCAGGGAGGTGTGGTTCTTGTGGCTCTGAGTCATAAAGAGGCCCAGACAGACATAATAATTTATGCGTTTGTAATAACTAGTAGTGTAGATATACAAATAACTGGATAGTTTTAAAGTAACACAACTGACTACAATCTAAAAGTATATAGCCAGTTCAGGAGTGGTAAATTCCTGAGTTGGAGGTTTGTATGGGTTGAAGGACCAGAGCCACCACAAGCTATTCTAGCGAGCAACCTGAAGTAGAAGGACTCAACCACAGCAACAAGCCACTAGCAGGTAACGTGGTCTGAGTGACCTTGACTTATGATGGTCTAATTTTTGCAAGACAATTCACAATGCATATATATATATAGGGGATGTGACATGAAAAAGGATACAGTGGTTCTGAAAGAATCATAAATATGATTAGATATGGCAAAAAACAACAACAACATGTTCAGTTTATTGTTCACTGAAGACTTCTACTTGTTCAGGTAGCTAACCCTGAATAATCATGATCAAAGACCTAATGTGGTGTGAACCAGGTGTGCCAGTAAAACCAAGGTTATGAATCTAATAATAGATAACAGTTAGTGAAACCAGAATGTCATGCATCAGCAAAGGTCACATCTACAATCAAAATGTATTTTAGATTGAAATTTTTATTAGAATTGATGGAGCACAAGTATTACATGTATATATGTATGTATGATGTATGTACACAGTAAAAAATGGGGTGTAATGGTACACCCTTACTAGGGTGTAATGGAACACCCTATTAAACAGGGGTGTTATGGTACACTCTATGGTGCACCATAACACCCTACTATAAAGTAGGTGTTTAATGAAACACCTTATAGTGTACCATAACACCCTATGATGTATCACAACACTTTATAGTATACTCCTAAATCCTGGTGAGAGCAACTTGTAAAAGCAGTCTAAGGAAAACCTTTTGTTATTATGATTGAATTTTGTCAATTTCTTTTATTTACTGAGTCACACTCATACCATTTGTTTATCACACACAGCCACCAGTCTTTAAAATATATTTGAAGTTCTTGCCAAAATACTACATATCTATACCATAGAGACTATTATAAAATAATTAAATGCCACTTATCCCTTTTTATTTCTGTGCTTTATCTTTTGTCTTGTATATCTGAGGACCTTGTACCCAACGTGCATATATTGAATTAGGAATGATCGTCAAGTAAAATAAAGCCTTGATACACTTCCTTAAATTCTCACTAATAATGTTTATACATTACATTTTGAAGGAAAAAAAACAAAAACAAAAAACTATACATGATCAACAAGTGAAGGTTCAACAATAGAAGATGACTTGAGAACAGATCTTCACTCTTCCATGATGGCACACATTCTCTACATCACATACAACACAATCTATAAGTTTTGTTGCAAGCACAGAAATATCAGATTTTCTTTCCACAAGCAGTTATACCCAGCCTAGCCATAGATAAGTATTGCTAGATATTTTAGGGGAACTACTGGAAGCAATGAGAAATGTTAGAAATATTAGCAACTTTTTAAACATATTAATTTTGTTTTGAGACTTAGCTAGCTGGTTTGCTGAGCTTTTTATTTTTCCTTAAACAAAGTGTAGAAATTCAAAATTTAGAATGTTTAGAATTAACCAGGGCCCCAGAATATTCAGGGTTACGCATTCAATATATAATGATAATGTTATCTTGACTTCTTGCTGAAATCTGTTATTTATTTGCATACTTACTGTCCCTTTACCAGATATGAACATAACCATACAAATCTGGTAAGAATAAGCAGGTTAACTAAATAGAAAGTATCTGTATCATTGCTTGGGCTCATAGACAGTGTGTGTGTGTGTTTGTGTGCGTGCGTGCATGTCGTGACTTTAACACATTTAGCTGCATTTAACTTACCACATCAAACATATCAGTTAGGCCCATTGTCAGAAAGTACTTCACCTACACAAACATGAACACATACACATGCCACATAAATGCATACATATCTCCACAGGCACACGTGTAATGGGTAAAAAGTGGTATGTAACAAGATATGTTCGACTGCACTGTTACTACAGTGTGATTTAGGAAAACAGGACCAGAGAGAAGTGAAACTACTGCCAAAGAGCGAACATGACGTATCGTGATTTTATTATCCAGCCTCTACTTTTATTTAACTTCTAAGGTGTTTGAAGTTACAGAAGGAACTGTGATAGAACAACTGCAGAGATGAGTGAAACTAAGACAACTGATTTTATTCAACAGACACTTATTAAGCATTTGTCAAAAAAAATCCAATTATTTTTAAATACTAATGAATTTTGTAAATATCACAGGTTCTAGCTGTTTGTTTTTTTTTAATATCGAATCCTCATGAATGTTGCACAACAAATTTTAAATTTAAAGGTATGTTTGGTAAGGGTCAACAAATGCACCATTTCAATCTTACAGCCCTGCCTAGAAAAGTAATATGGTATTGCTAGCTTGTAAAGAGAGCTAGCCAGGCAACCACTGCTTTGATCATCAGCTCAAGGGCAAAATATCAATGCTAAATAAACAGCTAATAGCACTGCAATTCTAATACATGTTAGGATGTTGGCAAACTATTAGCAACTAATAGCATGGTTAGTCGTATGATGCATCACCTCATTCTAATTACCTTACTCATGCTATTAATCCCGACTACCTTAGTTACTCATGTTCAATACAAACTCACATATTATTCTATTTCACCTCTTGCTGTCACTGAGATCACAACAAATCTCTTCATCAAGATCACAGATTCCTACATGATTACACATACAAAGTATACCTATAACACTGAATACATTTCTATAATATTACAGGGCTTCAAGGATATAGACTCTGCTCTATACCATATTCTAATTACAGCACCGCTCTAATAGTATCACCATTTCGCGGTAATATTTTCTTCCCAGTTCTATTACAAACTAAACTGAATTTGGAATTATTCTGTGGTGCTTAGCCAAATATGTACGGACTCATGACATACATAGATTTGTGGGACAATCTTCTACCTCTATCTGGGATGAAACTACTGCTTTTTGTGAAAGGGAAGCAGAGAAGATGAAATTCAGTGGTCCTCCAAAATTACCATCACTGCATGAAGATGTGACAATGTGCTGATCACTTGCCGAGGTCACAGGTCCAACTCCATCCTAATTGCTAAGCTCAGACCTAATTTTAGAACCAGCTCAAACCAACAATTAATGTTTTGTTCTAATAATAGACTAGTTCAGAATCTGAATTATTTTGGTGCTGTAATTAGAATAACTATGATACATTCTATCACAGTGTCATGATTTTGCAAACCATTATTTAGAAGCATAGGGTGTACACTTTCTGACATTCACATGCACAGATTTATTTAGGCGAACTTGTAATCATAAAGCTTCTGTTCTCATCAAGTTGAAATCAGCTAAATATGCAATGTGCAGGTGGCTGGTAACCCCACCATATGGTAAGCCCAAATCTGACTTAGGTTGCTACACTTGTATGAATACCTTTCACTTACGTCGACGAGACATCTGTAGACTGACTAGACTAAACATTTCTTCTGCTTCTGCCCTCTACACAGCCAAAGCCAAGAATTACTTTTGGTAAAGGGATACCGCTTAACTTATTGGCGAGCGAGCGTAGCGAGCGAGACACTTACAGGGGTAAAAATGAAAAAATCGGGGATGTTTGTTTATATATATATGGACGTACGTATGTCATTTTGCACTTTGACCCTCCGTATTTTTGTGTTCGCTCTGCGTTCGACCCCGTCCCAAACTTCACTAAACAGAATCCTCCGGTTTAGCGACCATTACCCGTATCACCTTAGAAATTGAATTGTTTACCTCTTTGAATTGTTTTGCGGGTGCAGTTAAAACTCAAAATCTTATGGGAGCTCCATTTCTATTCGAGTTAGTGGCGGTGGTAAGTTAATGCGCTATTTGTCACAGTTATAAGCCCTACTCAACAGTATTTACTTAAAAATGCATTGTCTACTAGACGAACCACGAAGGTAAGTCTTGCGTAGGTATGCTCAGTTGTGTGAAAGTATAGTGCGTTACAACTACTATTAAGAATGTCACAAAGAAAATTTTAAATAACGTGATTTGATTTTGTTGCTTCTTTTTCAATTCAAACTGTTGCGGGAGCGGTTACTATGACATTGAAGCCCCTTTACCTCATACGTAATTTAAAACTTTAATAGCATGAGTATTAGTTGTTAAAATCAAATTTAACAATAGTGTAGTTTAAGGCTCGCTCGCCATTTGTGCTCAAGCACACCACTAGTAATGGGAGGGTAAAGGGTATCTTTATCCTAAATCCCTTGATACTTGATGGGGTAAAGGGTTTTTGTCCTAAAAAGAGTGTCTATTATTTGGATCGTGATGTAAGTGGCGGCAGAGAGCGAGATTCTACAAAATGAAAACGCGGACGCACAACAAGACATTGATTGAGCTAGCTTGAGATATGGATACTTTGTGTGAAGGTAGATAACCAATTTTCATAGATAGCGATAAGCTCGAGAGCACTGGTGTGATATTGGTTGATAATCAGAACTTCAATAACATTTTTATCTGATGATAACTGCAGTGTTCCTTTTATATGTGATCTCTTCAACTTTAGCCCCATCAGGGAATGATACAGGATTTTTATTTGAGGGGTAAAGCTTTAAGTATGGAAATGAGACATTTAGTACAGTTAAACTGACCTACCAATTGGATAAACCTTGATCTTTTTTTTTTTTTTTCATCATTTTTTTCGGGCTTTGATTTTTTTAAATCTCCCAACTCATTCTATTGAATAACTAATAACTTGTGGAGTATGATATTGTGAAAAGGTTTCATGGCTAGTATTGAGTACTGCATATTCTCTGACTTCACTTTTTTTTTTCTTTTTTTTTGTGCTTTTGTCTTATTTCATGTATTTTCAGCACAGAAGCTACTACTACTACCACCAACACAAACAACCCACTAAAAGGGGACGCTGTAAGACGCACTCCCATTTGTCAGCTGCTGGTAAAGGAACAGCACTCATTGAGTGAGCCAGGGAGGAAAGAACAACACAAGACAACTCAGGTAATAATAATGAGAAATTTCACAAAGAGAGACTAAAGTGCCAATTTGGAAACATAGCAATTAGAGTTGATGGGCATGATAAAACAGGCGAGAGTGTTACATGTAGGTCACACATAAGCATCATCGGGAATTTACATATTGGCAGGGTTTCATACTGGATTTTTTGCTGAGGGGAGACTTCAAGTATGCTAAGCCACACTCATTTTTGTACTTGGATAGGTGAAGACGAGAACTCGGTGTGTACATTGTGTTGTAATGACTGCTAGAGGGTACTGTTGTGTATGTATTCTATGGCTAGTACTGAGTACAGCATATTTTAAGAAAGAGTGTGATTATGATTATTTTTCTTGAGGGGTGGGAGGGGGAGAGACTTTCACTTAGAGAATATTCTTCCTTCCCCAGCTCCCTGTATGCCTATACAAAACTCTTGTATTCGGAGGTTGCTGCAGAAAATGCTACATCCACATACATTTCATACAGTTGGTTAATTTTTGATAATACAGGTCATTATTATGTGACCGTCTACAGGAAAATCAGGCACAACATGGCGTGTGTAAATGTCAGGGAAAAGGTTGGTCGAATTCTTAAAATTGCATTAAATAGCTAACGGAAGGGAACGGTTATGTAGAATGTATTGAGAACCACTTAAGCTATGACTATAACACTTGGAAACTCAATATCTAGATGCTGACGACTCAGTGCAAAAAAAAAAAATTTATTTTTGGATGGAGGCCACATTGGGCGTGATTTTTCTGTAGACAGTCGCATATAGAGAAGTGTTGTACCCACTGGACCAGTAGTGATGGGGTTGTTCTGCAGCTTTGTTAGACGCTCAGCGTATAGCCCACAGTATGAATGTTTAGCTTCATATTCATAGTCCAGTGATGAACAATCAGTCAGGCTTAAATTTAAACAAGATGTCCTACCCCTCCCCCCTGTTACTAAATTTTTTCTATCCTTCCTTCTTCATCCTCCCCGCTCACCCCACCCAATTCTCTGATTCTCCTCCATTCCATCCGCTTTTATTCAGTCTTCTTTTTTCTTTTTCTTTTTTTTTAATATGGGAATGACTTCAAATTTGGAACAGTGGTTGACTAATGCAGTGCAGGAATTCATACAAGATTTTTCACTTGAGGGAGTCGATTAAAAAAAAAACGGCATAGCTTTGAGACTACTGCATGCACTCTACAGCTTACCTTTGGCTTAAAGTTTACCGCTACAGCGAATAGAGCAGCCAAGGATTCCAACAAGACAGGTTGTGAGACGCTCTGAAAGCTAAAAAGAACTCTACGCAAACTTCGTTAGTCACCGAATAAGCGGCTGTACGATTTAATTGCGTATGCAGAGTACGCCGTTAAGTATACGGAAACGTTAATTATGCCGGAAGTGGAAATTCAATTTATGTTTTCTCGATTTCTAGTTCAATTGCTTTGCTGAATAGGGCCCAGTTCAACTGCCAGTTTATCTGCGTGTCGAAGGTTTTACCTTCCAGTATTTTAGCACTAAGTTGTAGCATAAAAAACTCAATTTTTTTGATTTGCGCCATAAGGTCCCTTTTCCTAGACCCACTCACATATCATAGCTCTACATTTACAGGCATAAAATTGTAGCTTAAGCAGGGTAAACAAGGGGGGGGGGGGGGCTGGAAGGAGGTTTCAATGGGGAGTGTGATGTTCGCTATTCTCTTTAATTGTATGTGTGTGTGTCAGGCTGTATACTTTTTTTATGGAATTAGTAAGCATGAGCCTAAGTGAGCCTGCTGGCCACACGTAAAGGCAGCTACTGTGGTTTATCAGTTGGCTTGGTTAACCTATGTGGTTTTGTTTTTGTGCTTGTTGTTGTGTTTTGAATTAGCATGTGTATGAGAGGACACAGGTTGTTTCACACTAAAATAGATTTCCTTCATAATCCAAGTCTGTATTAACCCTCAGTGTGGCTGCACACTGAGGGTTATAGTTGTCCACTGGGTCTGTCTGTCTGTCTGCCAACAACACTTCTCCGAAATGGGAGCCATTCAGGCATCAAAAGTGGCATCAAACTGCACCAATACACAAAGCAAGTCCCGTAAGCTTCCCCCTAAAGAATGAAATGCGTAATGGTATAATTTTTATGTCATCCTCAATTCCGGGACTCCACTGTTCGTCATTGCAAAAAGTTAGACGACAGTCATGTGCTAGCAAAAATTACTGCTGAGGTCTCCTTTGCAAACGGTCAGTTACAGGTTTATGAAGTGGTCAGTAAGTGTATATAGCTTCAGTGAGTTTAAAATTACCAGCCTCATGATGCAGCTATGTGCCATGTGATGAAGCAAGCTATATAATGACCTAAACCAAAATATTTTGTGCTCTGAATAGTCATGTATTTTTGCCATTTAGCTAGGGTTCATAACTAGATGCTCTAGTATTCTTACTCTGTTTTGCTTTTTTCTGCTGTTTTTATGTTTGTCCTTATCTTTCATTATTTTCTTGTTCTTCTTTAATATATATTTTTTTTTGTTCTAATTTTTCCTTCCTTCTTCTTGTGGGGAGATTGTCCCAGATTAGCCTTAGCTGACTCAGGAAACCTCGCGCACTCTGGGGCCAGTAGTTCGCTGCCACCAGAATCAGTCTATGTCTCGCTCTATCAGCCTTCCCCAGCGTACTGGCTCCCTTCCCGTAGGTTAGGATTAAACAGTAATGACAAGAATTACACGACGTATCGTGAACACGGATACAGAACAGACTGACTCACGCACGTGCTGACCCGAGTAGTTCAATGAAGGTCAGCGCATGCGCAACACAATGAAGAAACCATCCGGACACGCCCGGGGCACAAATCATACACTATAACAAATGTGACCACACCTACTTAACTAGCTAGTTACGAATAAGTGATATGATACACGCAATGATTACAAACACTAATATCTGTCTCTTTGCTCAGTTCAGATTCTTCTCTTCTCTTCTCTTTAAGTGGCTCCGCCCACACTTCTGTCACTGAGTCTAGAGTAAGCATTGTTTAGTTTTTATGCTTTTATCTTAATACACATGATGTGGTTGTGTTGATGTAGTTTAGATGTAATTTGCTATGGTTTGGGTGTGGAGAGTGGGTGTGGCAAATATCCTGGAAGTAGTTTTTAAGCCTTGGATATAAGCTGGCTTTGTGCTCTTAGATAAGTTAATAGAATGGTTTTGCACAGCTAGCGCTGAGGGTTCGCACCTTTGTTGCTCTAGTTTCTGCTAAATAAAGTTTGAAATTATATCATATTGCAGCAGTCAATTGAAATATACTAGGTAAGGATT